>Ga0182030_10010949_pt1 | contig 18338 bp, 17 predicted proteins | sample 812S3MmetaG_FD_121299 | JGI IMG/M metagenome (GOLD analysis project Ga0182030, IMG submission 121299) | Permafrost microbial communities from Stordalen Mire, Sweden - 812S3M metaG (Illumina Assembly) | ecosystem: Environmental > Terrestrial > Soil > Wetlands > Permafrost | place: Sweden...
CCAGGAAATGGGCCAGGTGGCGGAAAAGGCGCGGACGGCGGGGGCCAAAAAAATTCTGCTGACGGAACGCGGCACCACGTTTGGGTACAACAACCTGGTGGCGGACATGCGCTCGATCCCGATTCTGAAGCGTTTTGGGTTTCCAGTTATTTTTGACGCCACGCACTCCGTGCAACTGCCGGGCGGGGGCGGCGATCAGTCGGGCGGGCAGCGGGAATTCGCGCCCGTGCTGGCCCGGAGCGCCCTGGCGGCCGGGGCCGACGGTCTGTTCATCGAAACGCATCCCGATCCGGCCCGCGCGCTGAGCGACGGCCCCAACATGATCCCGCTGGCGGAAATGGCCGCCCTGCTCCGCCGGCTGCTGAAAGTGTTTGAGGCGGTTCAATGAACAGCCCGGTGAAAATTTCCGCGTCCCTGAAAACCCGCCTCGCCCGGGTCCGGCTGTTCTTATGCGACGTGGACGGGGTGTTGACGGACGGTTCGATCTACGTGGGCGGACAACGCGAGTTCAAGCGGTTCAACATCCGCGACGGGCTGGGCATGGTGTTATGGCGGCGGGCGGGTAATAAAATCGGCTGGGTTTCGGCCCGGCCCTCGGCGGCCACCCGGGTGCGCGCGCGGGAGCTGAAAATCCATTTTTTGGTGCAACAAAGCGACCGGCTGGGCAAGGCCGCGGCGATTGAGCAATTATTGTCGAAGGAAAAATTGAGTTGGAATGAGGTTTGCTTTGTCGGAGATGATATTGTGGATCTCGGGCCGCTGAGCCGGGCGGGGCTGGCGGTGGCGGTGGCGGACGGGGTGGCCGAGGCCCGGGCGCTGGCGCATTATGTCACCCGGCAGCCGGGCGGGCACGGGGCGGTCCGCGAAGTGATTGAATTGATATTACGCACACAAGACCAATGGGCGTCGTTTGTAAAACATTATACGGCCTGAGGCGCGCGGCGGGCACGGCGGCGCTGGCGGGGTGCGCCGGGCTGGGGCTGGCGGTGGCCGGGCTGCGGGGCCAGGAGGCCCCGCGACAACAGGCCAGCGATTACTCCTCGGTGGAGTATTTTGATCCGCCCCACGAACTGCAAATCAGCTCGCGGGTGACGGGCGCGCAGGCGTTCCCCCTGCCGGGCAACCGACGGGTGCGGTTCAAAGATTTCAGGCTGGAAACCTTCGCCACCAACGGGCACGCGCTGTATATTGTAGAAGCGCCGGACTGCGTGTACGACAAGTCCGACCGCCTCGCCAGTTCGGCCAGCCACCTGAAGGTCCGGCGGGCGGACGGCCAGGTGACGCTGGAGGGGGAAGGTTTTTTGTGGCGGCAGGACGACAATTTCCTCATCATTTCCAACCAGGCGCAAACCGTCATTGAACCCGGCACCGGAACCGGCCCAAACACGAAAATGATCCCATGAAACACTTGATCCTGATCCTGCTGCTGGCCGCCGGTTTGCGACCGGCGGCGGCGCAAACCAACGCCCCGGACGAACGCACCCACATCCATAGCGACGGACCCGGCTCGTTTGACATGGTTCGGCATCACGTGACCTATCAGGACAATGTGCGGGTGGATAATCCGGGGATGAAGCTCACCTGCGCCTGGCTGGCGGCCGACCTTCCCCTCCCCAACAATCCCGACAAGCATATCCTGGCCCGAACCAATGTGGTCATCGACCTGACCGGCGAGCCGGGCAAGGGCACCAACAGCGGGGCCGGCTTGCTGGACGACACGCACCAGAACTGGCATGTGACCGGCGACCAGGCCGATTATAATTTTCGGGTCACGGGCACCGCGACCAATGAAATCGTGACCGTCACCGGCCATGCCGTCGCGAAATCGGACAAGCTGACCGTCACCAGCGAGCGGGAACCGCTCGTTTACAACCTGGTGACCAAGATGATTTCGGGCAAGGACTATGATACGATCTCCAACGACCCCCTCAGTCCGGGCCGGACCACTGCCCCCGCCACCACCAACGCGGCACCCGTCCCCTGATAAAATCCATCATGGAGCCAGCCATTCCCGCTTCTGACGTCCTGCTCACCACCGAAAACCTGGTCAAGGAATACGGGGGGCGGCGGGTGGTCAACGGCGTTTCCGTCAACGTGGGCGCGGGGGAAATCGTGGGGCTGCTCGGGCCGAACGGGGCGGGCAAGACGACCACCTTCAACATGGTGGTGGGGGTGGTGAAACCGGATGAAGGGAACGTGTTGTTTCAAAACCAAAACATCACCACCCGGCCGATGCACCAGCGGGCGCGGCTGGGGATTGGTTATCTCACGCAGGAGCCGTCGGTGTTCCGCAAGCTGACGGTGGAGGAGAACATTCTGGCGATTCTGGAGACCTGCAAGCTCACCCGGGCGGAACGGGCCGTCCGTTTGAAATACCTGCTGGAGGAGCTGGATCTGACGCCGCTGGCCAAGAGCAAGGCCTACCAGTTGAGCGGCGGGGAAAAGCGGCGCCTGGAGATCACCCGCGCGCTGGTGACCAGCCCCAAACTGCTGCTGCTGGACGAACCCTTCGCCGGGATTGACCCGATCGCCAAATTCGAGGTGGGGAAAATCGTGCGCCGGCTGCGGGAGCGGGGCCTGGGGATTTTGATCACCGACCACGATGTGCGGGAGATGCTGAAAATCATTGACCGCGGTTATATAATTTACAAAGGTCAGGTGCTGGTGGCCGGCAGCGCGGAATTTTTGGCCGGCGACCCCAAGGCCCGGGAAATTTATCTCGGGCCGGAATTCAACATATAATGGTTATGGACCGAAACGCCGTCACCGTCGCAAAGTTTTTCCAAGGCTACGCGGAATCGCTGCAGCTCCGGCGGCTGGGCGGCGGCGCGGAACCGCTGCAGCGGATCATCCGGGAGCCGACGGTCAACCGGCCCGGTCTGGCGCTGAGCGGGTTCACCCGGTACTTTGCCAACAAGCGCTTGCAGGTGATGGGGCACGCGGAAGTGTATTACCTGCGCTCCCTCCCGCCGCAGGAACGCCCGGCGCGTTACGCCTGCCTGTTTGCCTACAAGATTCCCTGCATTGTCTTCAGCCGCACCCTGCGGCCGGACCGGGATTTTCTGGCGGCGGCGGAGAAAGCCCGGGTGCCGATTTTTCAGACGCCGCTGGTGACGATGAAATTCATCAATCTGGCGACGCTGGCGCTGGAGACAATGTTCGCCCCGCGCGTGACCGAGCTGGGGAGCATGGTGGACATTCTCGGGGTGGGCGTCATCATCCGCGGCGACAGCGGCATCGGCAAAAGCGAGGCGGTGCTGGCGCTGATCGAACGGGGTTACAGCCTGGTGGCCGACGATGTGGTGAAGGCCATGCTGGTGGATGGCAAGGAAATTCTCTGCACCAGCGCGGAACTCACCCGCAACCACATGGAGGTGCGCGGGATCGGCATCATCAATGTGGTTTCGATGTTCGGGATCAAGAGCATCCGGCATGAAAAAACCCTGGATCTGGTCGTCACCCTGAAAATCTGGAATGACGTGCCGGATGTGGACCGATTGGGCATGGAGCAGGAATTTGTGACGATCATGGGCCTGCCCGTCCCCCATATCACCATCCCGGTGCGGCCGGGCCGGGATCTGGCGCGGCTGATTGAAGTGGCCGCCTTTCAGACCAAACTGAACAAGTCCGGGCACAACGCGGCCCAGGAATTAAACGACCGGCTGATCGCCCAAATGGTCCCGGGAACACAGCCGTCCAAGTAAATTAAGTTGCCGTCCGGCGGAAGGTAACTTAGGTTGGGGCAAGCAAGGCAATGATGAGCGCAAACAAAGCAGATGGCCAGGCCTTCAGCAAAGAGCTGACGGTGTTGAACAAGCAGGGCATTCACGCCCGGCCGGCCGCCCGTTTTGTCAAGACCGCCAATCAATTCACCTCCGAAATCTTCGTGGAAAAGGACGGCGAAAAAATCAACGGGAAGAGCATCATCGGGCTGATGATGCTCGCCGCCGGTCCGGGCAGCAAATTCACCGTCCACGCCAACGGGGCCGACGCCTCCCAGGCGCTGGCGGAAATCGAGGCCCTCGTAAAACGCAAGTTTGATGAGGATTGATGGTCCCGCATGACGACCGAGGCCTGGCCAGCGGGCATGAAGGGGCGCCCTCCCCGGCACGGACCGGGCGGGGTCAAAGCCAGCGGGGAACGTTGAAGGAAAAACCGGCTAAATCCTTTGGAAAACCTCAGTTTTAAGGCTAAATTCCGACCATGAAAATTCACGAATTGACGATTGGCTTAAAAATCAGGCATCCGCAACACGGTTTTGGCATCGTTAAAAAACTGGATGAACATACGGCCGAAATCCGTTTTGACGATGGATTACGGACCGTTGACCCGGAAATGAGCGGGATAACACCCGGCGAGCCGGTGGTGGAAGCCAAAGGGCTGGATGTGCCGCTCAAATCGTTCGTTGAAACCATTGTGGAAAGCATGGTTGCCAAGCTGGGGATTGAAAAGCCGGATTCGGTGATTCAAGAGCTTGGGGCACGATGGAACGCGGGAAAGCTGGTGATGCACCCGGCCGACCCGACGTTACAAACCAAGGAAGTTCCCCTGGAAGTTTTTTTTCATAAAGTGGTCGGCATTCGCAATCAATTGCGCGTCTTGGAACAGAAAATCAACGCGCACGAAAAATTAACCGATGGTGAAAAAATTGAAATGCAGCAATATATCACCAGGTGCTACGGCTCGCTGACGACATTCAACATATTGTTCAAGGAGAAGGAGGGGCAGTTTTAAGCGATGTTAAATGAAACGCATTTCCGCAATCGTGCGTCGGCAACAGCCGGCGAGACAGGGCCGGCAAACCGGCGCTCCGCAAATACGTGAAACTTTTGCGTTGGATAATCCCTCTGGTTTTGTGACCCTCAAAGCGTTCAACCCTTAAACTGATGAAAAAATCTGCTGCCGGAAATCTTAACCGCCGTCAATTTATTGCCCGGACGGGCGCGGCGCTGGTGCTGCCTCTGCTTGTGCCGGGCTGCGTGGTCGGCCGTGGCCGCCGCGCCCGGCCTTCCAACCGGGTCACGATGGGCGTGGTCGGCTGGGGCATGCAGGGTCCGAGCAACACCAAAAACTTCCTCGCCCTGCCCGACTGCCAGGTGGTGGCCGCCTGCGATCTGGACAAAGACCACCTGCAGGACGCCGTCAAAACCATCAACGACCAGTATCAAAACCAGGATTGCCGGGCGTACCACGATTACCGGGAGATGCTGGCGCGCCCGGACATTGACGCGGTGATGCTGGCGGTGCCTGATCATTGGCACGCGCTGGTGGCCACGGAGGCCGCCCGGCAGGGCAAGGATATTTACGGCGAAAAGCCGCTGGCCAAGACCGTGGCTGAACAGCAGGCGATTGTGCGGGCGGTGGAAAGGCATGGTTGCATCTGGCAGACGGGTTCGTGGCAGCGTTCCGGCGCCACGTTCCGCAAGGCGGCGGAGATTGTGCGCAACGGGCTGATCGGCAAGGTGACACACGTGGAGGTCGGCCTGCCGTCCGGGCACAGGGATTTTGCGGGCACGGCTCCGGAGCTGCTGAAGAAACTGGGCAAACCAGAGGACCAGCCGGAGTTTCTGGCCACCATCACGCCCGGAACGGACGCGTGGGCGGCCGCGGTCACCGAACCGCCGGCGGAGCTGGATTTCGAGACTTGGATCGGCCCGTCCAAAATGGAGCCGTACATCAAAACCCGGGTGCATAAGAACTGGCGGTGGAATTACAACACCGGAGGGGGCCAGTTGCTGGACTGGATCGGGCACCATTGCGACATCGCCCACTGGGGCCTGAACTTTGACCGGTCGGGACCTTCGGAGATTGAGGGCCAGGGCGATTTCCCCCCGGCAGACGCCTTGTGGAACACCTGCCCCAAATACCGCATTGAGTTGAAGTATCCCGACGACGTCACGATGACCATTGCCGGCGGTTATCCTGACATCAAGAGCGGCACGAAATGGATCGGGACGGACGGCTGGGTGTGGGTGGATCGGGAAGGTTTTGAGGCGTCCAATCCAGAATGGAAAAAGTACAAAAACTTGCCGGCCGATTTGGCCAAGGTGAAGCTCTACGTCTCCGACAACCATTGGAAGAATTTTGTGGATTGCGTGAAATCAGGGCAACCGACGGACGCCCCGGTGCAGACCGCGCATCATTCGGCCATCCCGGGCCATCTGGGGCTGATTTCGATGCTGACGAAACGGAAGATCCGCTGGAGCGTTGGGGCGGAGAAGATCATGGGCGACCCGGAGGCCAGCCAACTGCTGACGCGTACTTACCGGGCGCCGTACCAGTTTTAGGTTTCGGACCAACGGGCCATGAGCCAGAGGAGGTCGCCGAGACGGTTGAGGTAGATGACCATCTCGCCGTTTAGCCGTTCGTCGGAAGGGCGAAAGTCCAGGACCCGGCGTTCCGCCCGGCGGCAAACGGTCCGCGCCACATCCAAGGCGGCGGCATTAACCGTGGCGCCGGGCGTGGCCCAACCTTGGAAGCTGATTTTTTGCGCCTCGATTTCCCGCACCCATGCATCGAGCCGGGCGGTCATGTCCGGGGTCACCAGGGAATAACCCTGCTGAACATAGCGCGCCAAATCCTGCGGCAAAATGCCCAGTTCCCCCATCACCACGATCAGATCCTGCTGAATGGCGAGGAGCGGGTCGCGGATGAACGGGTCGGCGGCCAGGGCCCGCGCAAGGCCAATGGCGGCATTGAGTTCATCCACCGTGCCATAGGCCTCCACGCGGGGATGGTTCTTGGGGAGCCGCCGCCCGTACATCAGGCCGGTGGTTCCGTCATCTCCGGTTTTGGTGACAATGCTCATGGTCAGTGGCGGGCGGGTTTGGTCGGGGTGGACGAAGGTGCCGGCGATTGCACAATGCTTTTATAGGCCAGGATGCCTTGGACAATCGCCCGGGCCATCAGCCGGCGATAGCCGGCGTCGAAAATCCGCCGGCCCTCGGCCGGATGGGTCATGTAGCCGCCTTCGATCAGAATCGCGGGCATGGCGGCGTCGCGCAGGACCGCAAAGCGGGCCCGGCGCACCTCGCGGTCAGTGGCCCCGAGGTTGTGGACGAGGGATTTCTGGGTCTGGGAGGCCAGCAGCATGCTTTGCTGATCAAAACGGTTGGCGGGGGTCCGGCCATAATCTGCGCCGTCCCCTTGAGCGTTGGAGGAACTGGCCCCGACCGGCGTGATGCAGTAGGTCTCCGGCCCCTGAACCTCGTTTTTGCCTTCCTCCGTGGCGTTGAAATGCAGGCTGACGAACAAATCCGCGCCCTTCCGGTTGGCGAGGGCCGGCCGCAACGGCAGGTCCACATATTCATCTTTGGTGCGGGTCAATATCACCTTGAAACCCGCCTGGACCAATTGGTCGTGCAATTCCTGCGCCAGGGCCAGAGTGTAGGTTTTTTCGTTGTACCCGCCCACGCGATTGCCCGTGTCCTTGCCGCCATGACCAGGGTCCAGGCAGATGGTGGTGAGGTGCTTGCCGGCCGGCTGGCGGGGCGGATACAAAATCGGGCGGATGGTCTTGTCGCAATCCAACTGGGAAATCAGCGGCACGCTCCGGTTGGCGGCGACCGGAAAAAGCAGCCGGACGGCCACGCCATTGAGCTTGGCATCCTGGGAATTCACCTCCAGCACCAGGCGGAGCACGCGGTTGGTGGCGGTGATTTGGTTGCCCTGGCCGCCCCGGACCACCTTCAAGCCGTTGGCCACCGCCCAATCCGCCACCGGCACATAACCATGGCCGTTGATCATGGCGGCCGGCAGGCGGCCGGCACCCAAAGCCAGTCCCAAGGCCAGCCATAAGAAGAAACGACACATCACGGGAACGCAAATTGCCGGGGGACAGGGCGTTATTCAAGGGAAATGCGTGCTGGCCGGTGAAGGTATGTCCGAACAGCAGGCGGCCGGGGGTGAAAAAATCCGGGTGCATCCGGAGCGGGCTATGGTTAGACTGCCGGCATGGAATACGAAGCGGTCATCGGTCTGGAAACGCACGTCCAGCTCAAAACGAAGTCGAAGATGTGGTGTGGCTGCGCCAATGCCTATGGGGCGGAGCCAAACACCCAGGTCTGCCCCATTTGCCTGGGACTGCCGGGGGTGCTGCCGGTGCCCAACGAGGAGGCCCTGCGCAAAACCGTGCTGACGGGTTATTTGCTCAATTGCGAGATCCCGCGCTTCGCCAAGTTCGACCGGAAGAACTACTTTTATCCGGACGCGCCGAAAAATTACCAGCTCACCCAGTATGACAAACCATCCACGGCCAACGGCAGGGTGGAGTTCGAGTTCAAGGGCGGCCTGGCCAAGGTCCGCATCACGCGGGCGCATTTGGAGGAGGATGTGGGGAAGAGTTTCCATTTTGACCGGCACAGCGGGGTGGATTTCAACCGGGCCGGGGTGCCGCTGATGGAGATTGTTTCCGAACCGGACCTGACCAGCGCCGACATGGCGTACGATTATTTGAACGCCCTCAAGGACATTCTGATATACGGCGGGGTGAGCGATTGCGACATGGAAAAGGGGATGGTCCGGTGCGATGTGAACGTTTCGGTGCGGCCGGTGGGCACGACGGAACTGGGGGCGAAGATCGAGATCAAAAACATGAACAGTTTTTCCGGGGTGCGCCGGGCGCTGGAATACGAAATCCCGCGCCAGATCGCGGTCCTGCGCGGGGGCGGGAAACTGATCCAGTCCACGCGTCGCTGGGATGACGCGACGGGGGTGACGGAGGAGATGCGGACGAAGGAGCACGCGCACGATTACCGATACTTTCCCGAGCCGGACATGATGCCGCTGGCGCCGACGGACGCCTGGCTGGCCGAGGTCCGCCAGCGGATGGTGGAACTGCCGCTGGCGCGCAAGCAACGGTTCATGCGGGACTATGCCCTGCCGGCGGCGGATGCGGAGGTGTTTAAAAACAACGTGGCGCTGGGCGATTATTTTGAGACTCTCGCCAAACCATCAATTAACGCAAAGACGGTGGCCAATTGGGTGATCAACAATCTGCGGGCCAAACATACCGAAGATATTGAACGCCAAAAAGCGGAACAGACACAAGTTGTTGGTCTCGGTTTACTAACCGACGCAAACACCCGTGTTGGTGAATCAGAACCGGTGATCACCACGCTTGTGAAATTCCCGCCTCCAGCCCTCATGCTTGAATTTTTTGGCTTGGTGGAGGCCAAGACCATTAGCAATGCCGCCGCGCAACAAGTGTTCGCGGAGATGTATGCAACCGATAAAGCGCCCGGCGACATCGTGCGGGAAAAGGGCCTGGCCCAGGTCAGTGACACGGGCGCAATTGAGAAGTTTTGCGACGAGGCCATCGCCGCCAACCCGAATCCGGTGGCGGATTACCGGGCCGGCAAACAGGCCGCGCTCAACGCGCTGAAGGGATATGTGATGAAACTTTCCAAGGGCAAGGCCAACCCCGGCCTGGTGGGGGAAATATTGGCGCGGAAGCTGAAAAGCTAAAAATTGACTGGAAAATCACAAGGAACGCCTAACTTGTTGATTTAAATTGCGTTGCATTATGGACAGCCAGTGCTAGTCTTCCCCGGTTCATACCAGCATATATGATCGCACTTTTGTTGACTTCAATTACCGTTTTCCAGCGGTCCCCGCACCCATGAGCAAGCTCCGGAAGCAGGAGTCGGCGCAGGCCAGCAACATCTTCCAATTCAACCTGGCAGGGCTGATTCTCTTCAGCGTGGCCCTGATCGGCGGGGCGACGCTGACCACTTTTGATCTGACCGCCAAATCCGGACCCAAATTGGCCGCCAGCCTGGCCGTGGATCCGCATGACAAATCCCGCTCCGCACATTCCGGCCCCTGGGGCGAGCTGATCACCCGCGAGATTGAGTTGGAACGGCCCGTGGAGTTTCTGAACGCCGAGCTGCCGGCCGGCCTGCCGGAGTGGTCGTTCAAGGGGATGAAGGCGGCGGAAGTGAAGTCACTGCTGCTCCGGGACGGACTGCCCGCCGCCCAGGCGGCGGCGCTGCTGGCTCCGGGGGCGGTCACCGAGGTGGCGGACGGCACCCGGGTGAAACCGCCGGCTGACTTTCTGCTGAACCTGTGCGCCGCCACGCGTGGGAAATTATACCCGGCGCTGGCCGGCCTGGGGGTGAATACAGATCTGGATTACCCGTACATCTTTCCGGGCGACACCATTGATTCCATCTACAACACGCCGCAACTGAATCCGGACGACCTGGCGTTGTTAAAGAAACTGGTCTATAACAACGGGGCCGCGCGGCAGATGTCGGATTATGAATTTTTGCTCTGGAAAATTCCCACCCCCGAACGCCGGGTGGCGATGGCCAAGGTGCTGTCCCGACAACACGCCGTCTTTGCCTCGCTGGCCATCAAGCCGGACACGGACATTGACAAGTTGCTGGACTATTGGCGTCTTTCTCCGAACGAGCGGAACACGGATGCGCGGCCGCTGCTGGAGGCGCTGAAAGCCCTGCCGGAGGGGGGGAATCTGAGCCTGTTATATCTGCTGCCCAAGTTCGCCCGGGACCGGTTGTACACTTTTCCCATGGCCTCGCTTCCGGGCGGCCCGCTGCCGGACTGCCACTGGACCACTTTTAATTTCAGCAGTGAGACGCCGGACAACCGGTTTAACGACCCGGCCTACCCCGTCCAATATATCTCCCAGAATTGTCATCAGATTGATGCGCCCTCACGGTACGGGGACATTTTGTTGTTGATGAACGACGCGAAAGAACTCAAACATTCCGCCGTGTACCTGGCGGATGATCTGGTCTTCACCAAAAACGGCAAAAACAGCATGCAGCCATGGATGATCATGCACATCCCGGACTTGCTGGCGACCTATCCGACCACGCCGCCGATGCATGTCGTTTTCGTTCGCAAGGCGGAGTGAACCGGGCCGGCAAACAGGCCGCTTGGACGTGTTGAAGAGCCACCTCGTGAGATTTCCAAGGGCAAGGCGAACCCCGGCTTGGTGGGAAAAACCACAAGAATCGCCTAACATGTTGGTTTAAATTACGTTGCGTTAAAGCCGGTGGCTGCTAATCTTCCCGCGTTCATACCAGCATATATGATCGAACGATTGTTGATTTTAACAGCCGGTTTTCATCAGTGCGCGCGCCCATGAGCAAGCCGCGCAAACTGGAAGCGGCCCAAGTGAGGAATGTCGTCCAATTCAACCTGGCGGGCCTGATCCTCTTCAGTCTGGCGTTGGTAGGCGGGGCATCCCTGGCCACCTTTAAATTGACGGCCAAAACCGGGCAGGAACCGGCGGATAACCTGGTGGTGGATCCCCATGACAAGTCGCGATCCGTTCACGCCGGTCCATGGGGAAACCTGGTCACCCGCGACATTGACTTGGAACGGCCGGTTGAATTTCTAAACGCCGAGGTGTCGGCCCCGCAACCGGAAACCTGGAGGTTCACCGGGATGAAGGCAGCGGCGGCGAGGGCGTTGCTGATCCGGGGCGGACTGACCGCCGCCCAGACCGAGGTGCTGCTGGCCCCAAGGGGGGCCACGGAGGAAGCGTCCGGCACCCGGGTGATTCCCCCGGCGGATTTTCTGCTGAACTTGGACGCCGCCACGCGCGGGAAACTTTACATGGCGCTTGGCGGCCTGGGGGTGAATTTTTTTCTGGATTATCCTTATGTTCTCCCGGGCGACATTATTGATTCCATCTACAAAGCGCCGCAACTCAATCCGGACGACCTGGCGTTGTTAAAGAAACTGGTCTATAGCAACGGCACCGCCCGGCAGATGTCGGATTATGAATTTTTGCTTTGGAAGATTCCCACCCCGGAGCGCCGGGTGGCGATGGCCAAGGCGCTGTCCCGTCAGCACGCGGTGTTCGCGGGGCTGGCCATCAAGCCGGACACGGACATCGACAAGCTCGCGGGCTACTGGAGCAACATTCCGAATGTCCGGTTTGTTGACATCCGGCCGCTGCTGGAGGCGCTCAAGGCGCTGCCGGAAGGGGGCAATCTCAGCTTGTTTTACCTGCTGCCCAAATTTGCACGGGACCGGTTGTACACCTACCCGCTGCCGTCACACCCGGGCGACCCCGTGCAGGACTGCCACTGGACCACCTTTAATTTCAGCAACGACACGCCCGACAACCGCTTTAACGACCCGAACTTCGCCGTGCAATACATCTCCCAAAATTATTACCACATTTCCGCGCCCTCGTTATACGGCGACATCCTGCTGTTGATGACCGACAAGAGCGAAATCAAATATTCCGCCGTGTACCTGGCGGATGACCTGGTCTTCACCAAGAATGGCAACAATTACCGGCAGCCGTGGATGATCATGCGCATCCCGGATTTGCTGGCCACCTATCCGGCCACGCCGCCGGTGCACGCGGTCTATTTACGTTCAAAGAGAAATTGAGGCCGGGCCGGAAAAAGAGCTGCCTGACGCTGTCCCCGGGACGCGATTCCACGAGCCGCAGCAGCCCGACGGCCGCGGATCATGGAAGCTGTTTCCGGGCTTGGTGCAGCCGGGGGTGGGCTGCGGGTCATGGACCCGCGCTACGGCACCGCAACCGTCCGCCTCCAGGTTCATGTTCATTAAGGTAATAAGTTAAGCTTGGCAAAATCTTTCGGCCCGTTATGATTCCCGACAAAACCATGAAACCGAACCGCCGCAGCGCACTGATTTACGGGCTATTGCTCGGCCTCTGGGTGCTGGTGGTGGGGTGGCAGGTGGACGAGCATTTCCGGTGGCAGGAAGGGGCCAAAACCGGCCTGCGCAACCGGTCCCATGAAATCGCCAACACCCTGAGCGCGGTGATGCGGGCGACGAGTTTCCAGGGCGGCGTGGTGCAGCGCCGGCTCCAACCGGTGCTGGATGAACTGGTCAACGGCTATACCAACCAGCTCGTCAAATCCAGCGAGTTGATTTCCGTGGCGCTGTTGAACACCAACAATGTCATTGTGGTCAGCGCCGGGGCGCCCGTGGACATCACCAACGCGGACGTTTTGGAGAACGGCGAGCATTGGGCGGCCGATAAAGTCACCTTCATCATTCCCATCCGGGGGGAATCGAACACCGCGTCCATGTTGATCCCCCTGCCGCGGAACCCCACAAATTTTTTCGCGGGGGCCGGAATTGATTTTCCCCGCCGGGAACCGCCGCCCGGGGAGGACCGTCCGCAGCCGCCAGGTGAATTCAACCCGACCAACGGACCGAACGGGCCGGGCACCAATGATAATCCCTGGCTGGCCTCCAATATGCCGCCCGGCGGTCCTCCCGGAGGCCCTCTGGGCGGTCCGCGGGGACCGCGCGGACCCCGGGACGGGGGCGGTCGTCCGCCCTGGCTGCGGGTGATGGATGATCAACGGTTTGAGTTGCGTGGCCTCGTGCTGGCCATGCCCACGAGAACTTACCTGTCCAACAGTGAGCAGGATCTATGGATGCGTTATATCATCGTCTTTTTCTCCGGGGTTATCGCCCTGGGGGCGGGGCTGAACTGGCGGTATGTGTCCAAGATTTCGGAACTGCAAATCCGCCTCATCCGCGCCAGTGAATTAAACTCGCACCTGCGGGAAATGAACCTCGCCGCCGCCGGTCTGGCGCACGAAACGCGCAATCCGCTGAACATCATCCGGGGCATGGCGCAGATGCTGTCCAAACAGCCGGACCTGACGCCGGGGGTTCAGGAAAAATCCCAGGCCATTGTCAATCAAACCGACCGGGTCACCGCGCAGCTCAATGAATTCATCAATTACTCCCGGCCGCGGGAGGTGCGGCGGGTGCGGTTGTCGCTGGCCTCGGCCATCAACGAGGTGGTGCGCACGCTGGGCTTTGACATCCAGGAGAAAAAGCTGACGTTGGAATCCAGCGGTGACCCTCTGTTCATTGAGGCGGACGAACAGTTGTTGCGGCAGGTGCTGTTCAACCTGCTGCTGAACGCGGCCCAGGCGGCGGGGATGAACGGGCACATTCAAATTGTGACCCGCAAAGCCGGTCCGGCCGGCGGCGTGCTGGAGATCCGGGATGACGGCCCCGGGGTGCCGCCCGAGAACCGGCAGGAAATCTTCAAGCCCTATTTCACCACCAACCAAAAGGGCACCGGTCTGGGGCTGGCCGTGGTGCAGCAAATTGTGCTGGCCCACGGCTGGGAAATCGTCTGCCTGCCCAACGAGCCCAAGGGCGCCCTGTTCCGCATCTCCCACCTGAAGCTGCGCGCCTGACCCCGGCTCACGGGGCAGGTCGTGGTTCGTCATGGGGGGCGGCTGCAATTTAACTATTGACTTAATTATATTTCAATGCGACGGTGGCGCCGACGGGCGTTGCGGCGTTTTTTTCGCCGGCGGGCGGGCGGACGGTTAAGTCCGTCCGAAGGATCTTTGACATAACTGCTGAAAAGTGGAAACCGGGCAAGCGAGAATCCTCCTTCGCTGAAGCTTCCGCCTTCGCCACTACGGCGGACACGACGGCGAACAAGAGCGTAAACAAGAGAAACGGAGGACATGGCGTCGGTCCGGCTGAGTCCGGCTGAGTCCAGGTAAATCCAACCTAATCCAACCTAATCCAACCTAATCCAACCTTGATTCAGATTTTAAGTTTGAATTCCTTGCAAAAGCAATTCCAGACTAAGTTGGTCGTTTTTTTTGGTGGAACGGGAACGTCAACAACCAACGTCCGAATCCAGAATCTTTAGCCTTTAGCCTTCAGCCTTTAGCCTTTCCCCCCCGGGGCCGTTGGTTTAGTTTTTAGCCATGCCGTCTGATTCAGCCAAAACATCGGTGGAAGCGCCGCGCATCCTTATCGTGGATGACGATCCGGGGCAGCGCAGCCTGCTGGACTCGTTCCTAGGCGGCCAGGGTTTCCATACCGCGCTGGCGGATTCCGGGCAGAAGGCTTTGACCATGCTCAACGAGGGCGGTTTTGCCATGATGATTTCCGACGTGCGCATGCCCGGCCTGACGGGTCTGGAGACGCTGCGGTTGGCGCGCCAGGAACATGCCACGCTGCCGGTGCTGCTGGTCACAGCGTTTCCGGACGTCCGGGACACGGTGGCCGCCATGCGCGACGGCGCGGTCAATTACCTGGCCAAGCCGATTGACCTGGATGAGTTGCTGGACACCGTGCGCAAGACCATCGGGCTGATCAGCACCGCCCCCCTGCGTTATGACACGGAAAAGCAACTGCCCGAACACGTGGTCGCCCGCAGTCCGCTCACCCAGTCGGTCTTCCGCGACGCCTCGCTGATCGCACCCTCGGACACGCGGGTGTTGATCACGGGTGAAAGCGGCGTGGGCAAGGAGATCCTGGCCGATGTGATCCACGGCTGGAGCCAGCGCGCCCGGGGGCCGATTGTGAAGGTGAATTGCGCGGCCATCCCCGAGACGTTGCTGGAGAGCGAGTTGTTCGGCCATGAAAAGGGGTCGTTCACAGGCGCCCACGCGCAGCGGATCGGGCGCTTTGAAGAGGCCGACCGGGGCACGATTTTGCTGGATGAAATCGCGGAGATGTCGCCCGCGCTGCAATCCAAACTGCTGCGGATCACGCAGGACGGTCGGTTTCAGCGCGTGGGTTCCAACCGGGAAATCCACACGCACGCGCGGTTGCTGGCGGCGACCAACCGGAATCTGGAGGCCGAGGTCAAGGCCGGGCGGTTCCGCGAGGATTTGTTCTACCGGCTCAACGTGGTGGAACTGAACCTGCCGCCCCTGCGCGAGCGGCGCGAGGACATCCTGCCGCTTGCCAACCTGTTCATCAACGAATTTGCCCGCGGCCGCTCCCGGCTGTCCGAGCCGACGGGGCGGTGCCTGGAAAAATATCCCTGGCCGGGGAACATCCGGGAATTGCGCAACGCCATGGAGCGGGCGGTGCTGCTCTCGCGCGGGGAGCTGATCCTGCCGGATCATCTTCCCGCCCGGGTGGTGGAGGCCGCCAAAACCGCGGGCGGGCCGGAAACCACGGATCCGGAGGGGCTCGCGGAAATCGAGCGCCAGGCCATCGTGCAGGCGCTCCGGCAGCACAACGGGAACCGGACGGAAACCGCCCGCGCCCTGGGGATCAGCCGGCGGACATTAATATACAAATTACAGCGCTTTCGCCAGGAGGGGTTCGTCGTGGAATAGCCGGCCGGCCGCGGCTTACGGCGCCGGACAGCAACTGGCATGGCCGGCGGACAAATCCGGGCTGACGTAGGGGATGCCCAGGGACAGGCCGCGCAGGATCAACAGGGCCGCCAGCGCGCAAACGCCCGCGGGGATGGCCGCCCGGAGTTTCAAGCGCCACGCCAGCGGCAGGAGCTTGCCGGACAAACTGATGGCCAGCATCGTCGGCGTGGTGCCCAGGCCGAAGGCGGCCATGAACAGCACGCCCGCGGCGGGGGTGCCGCGCGCCACGGCGCCGGCCAGGGCCGCATAGACCAGACCGCAGGGCAGGAGGCCGTTCAAGGCCCCGAGCAGGCCCAGGGAACGGAACTCGCGCCGCTGCCATTGACCGGCCATGGCGTTTTTGAGGCGCAGCACCCCGCGAACCACGGGCGCCGACAAGGCCATTTTTTTCGCGGCGAAAAATCCGGCGAGGATCGCCAGCCCGAGGGCGATGGAGAGCCAGCGTTGCAGCCCGGCCAGCACGATGGACCGACCGAGCACCCCGGCCACCAGGCCCAGCAGGCAGTAGGTGGCGATGCGGCCCAACTGGTAAACCAGGCGTCCGCCGATCTTCCGACCGGTGCCGCCGGGGGGCATGGGCAGCGCGAGTTGCAGCGGCCCGCACATGGCCGCGCAGTGGAGACTGCCAAGCAGGCCGAGGGTGATGGCGAGAATCAGGTCCATGATTTGAGGGTCATCATTTCGCCGGGACGGTGAATTTCTGTTCCAGGTAATATGCTTGTCCGCCTGCCTGCCAGGCGGCTTGCAGCAACCAGGGGCCGGCGGCCAGGGTGGCAGTATTCAGCGCTTGCGTGCCGTCGGCGTGCGGCTCGAGCGGCAGTTCGCGGTCCTGTTTGGGCGAATCCGGACGGTACAACCGGAGGGTCCCGGTCGGCCTTTGCGCGAGCTGCGCGGCCGGCAAGGCGATGAGCATTTGGCGGGCGGCGGCATCATAGCGGAGGGCCGCCCCGGCCTTTTGGGCGCGGGCGGTGTCATCCAGCCGCTCTTGAAAGCGGACTTCGTTCTCGTAGTAGTTCGCATTGACCAGGTCTTCCGGATGCGAGACGGCGATGGTGACCGTGGTCGCCAGGCCGCCGGCAAACAGCAGGAAGGCGCCGATGATCCCGTAGGGCCAGAGATTTCGTTTCATTCAGTTCTTCTTTGCGTGCTTTGCGATTAAGTATTCGGGGCTTTGGCCGGGTTTAACGCGGGCCGATGAACGCGGTTTTCAAGGTCTGCAATTTCTTGCCCCCCGACCACACCCCGATGCTCACCGGTGTGGTGCCGGCTTTCATGGCGGCCGGGTCAAGTTCAAGGAGCACGGAGTTTTCCACGAGCTTTTGCGGCGGCACCAGGAGGTCGTTCCGGCCCATCAGATTCAGTTTGCCAGCCGGGCTTTCCAGCCGCAATTCCACCGGCATTTCGCGCGAGGTCTTGTTGATGACCCGCACGGTGTACAGGTTGCTGTACCGGCCGTCGGGCATCTGCTGGAAGAGCGAGCCGGGGGCGCGCAGCAGGGTGGCCTCGGCCTCCGACCGGTTGAACAGCAGCACCCCCAGGATGACCGCCAGCACGCCCAGCACGACGGAATAGCCGATCAGGCGCGGGGTCAGGCGGAGCCGTTCGCCGCGTTCGATGCCATTAAGCGAGGCGTAGCGGATGAGGCCTGCGGGCGAGCCGGTCTTCACCATCACCTGGTCGCAGGCGTCCATGCAGGCGGTGCAGTGGACACATTCCATCTGCGTGCCGTTGCGGATGTCAATGCCGGTCGGGCAGACCGCCACGCACTGATGGCAGGCCACACAATCCCAGAGGCCGGCGAAGCGGCGTTCCCCGAAGGTCTGGCCGCGTTTGAGCGGGGCGCGTTTTTCACCGCGCTTGTAATCGTAGGCCACGACGATGGAATTCTCATCCAGCAGCGCGGATTGAAACCGGCCGTAGGGACAGATGAAGGTGCAGGCCTGCTCGCGGAACCGGGCGAAGATGCCGTAAAACAACAGCGAAAACAGGATCATGAACGTCAGGCCCGTGACGTGTTGCGCGGGCGGATCGGTGATGATCTGCCCGAGTTCCCGCCAGCCGATGATGTAGCTCAACAGCACGTTGCCGACCAAAAAGGACAGCGCGAAAAAAACGGCGTGCTTGACGGTCTTTTTCAGGATTTTTGGACCGGTCCAGGGCGCTTTGGCCAGCCGGCGCTGCTCCGGCGCGTCGCCTTCAATCAGATATTCGAGTTTGCGG
>Ga0182030_10010950_pt1 | contig 18337 bp, 17 predicted proteins | sample 812S3MmetaG_FD_121299 | JGI IMG/M metagenome (GOLD analysis project Ga0182030, IMG submission 121299) | Permafrost microbial communities from Stordalen Mire, Sweden - 812S3M metaG (Illumina Assembly) | ecosystem: Environmental > Terrestrial > Soil > Wetlands > Permafrost | place: Sweden...
CGCATCAGCGGCAGGCGTCGAGACATGATTTACCTATAGAAAATCTATACGCACAAGTCAAAGAAAAAACACACTTTTCATCCGCTTTTCTTTCAAACACTCAAAATTAGGCGAGGATCAGGGCGCTGGAATCGGTGTAACCCGCCGGATGGATCGCCCCCGTTTTGACATTGCGGTCGCGCGGTTTTGGCCTACCCTTCAATCGTCATGTTTAACGCCGGCGAATTGTTTGATTTGAGCCAGACGGAGCACGCGGAGATTTTCTCCGGCTGCCAATATGCCTGGGAGGCGCTGCCCAAAATTGCCGCCTTCATCGAGGCGCGCGTGCACCCCGCCCTCCATAACCGCTGCGAAGGTCGCGCGTTCATCGGCGAGAAAGTATTCATCGGCGAGGGCACGATGGTCGAGGACGGCGCGATGATCAAAGGGCCGGCCATCATCGGAAAGAACTGCCGCATCCGGCACAACGCCTATGTGAGAGAAAACGTCCTCATCGGCGACGACTGCGTGGTGGGCAATTCGACCGAGGTGAAGAATTCGCTCCTTTTCAACCACGCTCAGGCCCCGCATTTCAATTATGTCGGCGACTCCATCCTCGGCCACAAAGCCCATCTTGGCGCGGGCGCCATCCTTTCCAATTTCAAATTGATGGACGAGAATATCACCGTGGAGCTTGATGGCGCGCCTTTCGACACTGGCCTGCGCAAATTCGGCGCGCTGCTCGGCGACGGCTGCGAAATCGGCTGCAACAGTGTCCTCAGCCCGGGCAGCATCATTGGACGCGCCTCGGTCATCTACCCATCTGTGGCCTGGCGCGGCATTCTCCCGGACCGCATGCTTGTCAAGAATCGCGCCGGGCAGGAAGTGGTGGTCCGGCGCGTGAGGGGATCATGAGGCTGATTTGGTGAACAGCGCAACCGACAGCCCGCAGGGCAGGAACGGTCATGACCTGGCGGCCCAGGTCGGGCGCATTTTTGCGCCGGGTGGAATTCTCTCCAAATCCGCGAATTTCGAATACCGGCCGCAACAACAGAAAATGGCCGTGGCCGTGGCCCAGGCGTTGGAGCGCCGCGAGCATCTGGTGGTGGAAGCAGGCACGGGCGTCGGCAAAAGCCTGGCTTACTTGATCCCGTCCATTTTGTTCGCCGTGGCGGCACGGAAGAAGGCGGTCATCTCGACCAACACCATCAATTTGCAGGAGCAACTGATCGAGAAGGACCTCCCGATGCTGGCGAAGATCATGCCGGTGAAATTCGACTATACCATGTTGAAGGGGCGCCAGAATTACCTTTGCACCCGGCGCCTGGCCCGGACGCTGCCCCAGGCAGGCAGGCTTTTCACCTCGTCCGAGGAGCAGGAGCTGCAGCGCATCCATGAGTGGTCGAAAAAAACCGGCGATGGCAGCCTGTCGGACTTTGACATGGAGCCGGATGCGAAAGTCTGGCAGCAGGTGTGCTCGGAGCGCGGGCTGTGCTCGCCGAAATTGTGCGGCTTTCAATCCGATTTCGTGAAGGGCGGGGGGCAGCCCTGTTTTTATCAGCGCGCGCGCAGCAAGGTGCTGGCGTCGGACGTGCTGGTGCTCAACCACACGCTGTTTTTCATGCAGTTGGGGCTGGCGCCGGAGGAGCCGGGAGAGGGCCTGCTTTTCAAGAACGATTTTGTTGTATTTGACGAAGCGCACACCGTCGAGCGCGTCGCCTCGCGGCATATCGGGTTGAGCGTTTCCAGCGCCCAACTTCGTTACAGCCTGCAGCGGCTCTGGAATCCCTCCACGAGCAAGGGCCTTCTTGGGCTGCTGCGTCAAGGGCATGCCGGACGCCTCGTCGAGCAGTCGCTGGGCGCAGGCGAAAAGTTCTTTGCCGCCGTCGAAAAGGAATGCGACCGCCGCTTTCAGGAGCGCAGCCGGGAAGGCGGAACGGCGCGCGGCTGGAGCGAGTTGCGGATTCGCCAGCCCGAGCTGGTGCCGGACAACCTCACACTGCCGATGCAGAACTTGCGCGAGGAAGTCGCGGAGCTGGTAAAGCTGGCAGGCGACAATGACACGGCCCAGGAATTGAGCGAGCGCAACCGGCACCTGGGCGAATTGCGCGACGGCCTGGTCCAGTTCCTGAACCAGAGCGCGGAAAAGCACGTTTATTGGGTCGAGCGAGCCGGCAAGGGGCGGCAAAACCTTACCCTGAACGCCGCGCCGATCAACGTCGCCGAATTCCTGCGCCGCCGCCTTTTCGAGGCCGACACTTCCGTCATCATGACCAGCGCCACCCTGGCAACGTCTGTGGTGGCGATCCAGGATCGACGCACCAACGCCAAGACCGCTGCCTCCCCGCGCGCGGAAGCTGCGTCCGCTGATCCGGCCTCCTCCGGTTTGGGATATTTCTCCAGTCAAGTCGGCGCGGAAAAGGCCGCCCAGTTGCAGGCCGGCTCTCCCTTTGATTATGAGCGGCAGATGAAGATCTTCATCGCCGGGAAAATGCCCGACCCGCGCGCTCCGGAGTATCAGGACAGCCTGATCTTTTGGATCGAGCACTTTGTCCGCATGACCCACGGCAAAGCCTTTGTCCTGTTCACCAATTTCAAGCTCATGCTGGAAGTGGGGCAGCGGATGGAACCGTTTTTCGACGGGCTGGGTCTCAAGTGCTTTGTGCAGGGCACCGGCACCCCGCGCTCGCTCATGCTGGAACGGTTTAAAAATGATATTGACTCCGTCCTGTTTGGGGCGGACAGCTTTTGGCAGGGGGTGGATGTGCCGGGCGAATCGCTATCCAACGTCATCATCACGCGGCTGCCCTTCGCCGTGCCGGACCATCCGCTGGTGGAAGCGCGCATGGAAGCCATCGAAGCGCGCGGCGGCAACGCCTTCATGGAATTTTCGCTGCCCGAAGCGATCCTGAGATTCCGCCAGGGCGTGGGCCGTCTGATCCGGTCCAAGAGCGACACTGGCGTCGTTGCCGTACTCGACAACCGCGTGCTGACCAAGCGGTACGGCCGGGCCTTCCTGGACGCCGCGCCCAAGTGCCCGGTGGAAGTTGTTTAACAGAAGAAGTGTGCTTGTCATTCGGCGGAAAGCGGCCCATCCTCTGCCCATGCCAGAGATTGCGAAATTTGTTCAGCGCGGTTCCGTGATGATCACGCCCAAGATTATGAAGGGCGTCCACAAACGGCTGCCGTTCCTTAAACTCAAATTCACCGAGTTCGAGAATCCCGCCTTTCCGCATCTGAGCGAACAACTGGAGTTCCTGGCCGATGTGGTCGAAGACTTCGCCGAAGGGGTCGAGGAGGAATTGCCCTATTCCACAGTGTCCGCCGCGACCTTCGCGCTGATCTATGCGGACCGCCAGGTGGACATGATCCCCGACGCCCTTCCCGCCCCCAGCTTCGCGGACGACTCCGCTGTAGTTCGGTCCGTCCTCATCCAGCACGAAAAAGTGCTCGCCGCCTACGCGGGGCGGCATGAGATGAAATGGGAAGCGGTATCAATAAACCCATGAGAGTGGTGATTTTAGAATAGTGAATTTCGATTTCACTATTCCCAATTCACCATTTTTCGACGGGGCCTTTTGGCACGGGAATGTGACCGGAGTGGGCGGCGGGCGGGCCTTGCTGCATGAAGGAAGCGGCCAGCGGCGCGGGACGGTAGTTTGGCTTGAGTTGCCCGTTTTCGTCCAGGAATTGCGAACGCCACTGCCTATAGCGCGCCATGATTTGCAAAAATTCCGATTTGGAGGAAAGGGTGACAATCTGCTTGTTGAACTGGTTGGCCGGGCCGAAGCGCCGGGCATACCACGGCCCGATTTTGCGGAACATGCGGCAGCCGGTCTCCTCGCCAAAAATCTCCGCCATCAAGTCCAGATGGCGGCTCATCACTTTCACCCGCTCCTCGAAATCCGGTTCGGGCGGCAATTCGCCCGTGTCCAAAAAGCGGCGTGTGCGCCCGAAAATCCAAGGATCGTAAAATGCGCCGCGGCCGATGCTCACGCCCGCGCAACCGGTTTGCTCGAGCATCATTTTCGCGGCGGCCGGGGTAGTCACATCGCCATTGCCGATGACGGGGATATATTTGACGGCCTGCGCGACCGCGCGGATGCCCGCCAGATTGACTGCGCCGCCAAAACCCTGCTCACGCGTCCGGCCATGCACAAAGACAGCCGCAATGCCCGCGTCTTCCAGCACCCGCGCAAGGTCGGGCGCTGTCAAGTTCTCATCGTCCCAGCCCAGCCGCATTTTGGCGGTGACGGGAATGCGGACGGCTTCCACCATGCCGCTGACCAGTTGCCGGGTCTTCTCCAGTTCCGTCATCATGGCGGAACCGCCGCCGACGCGGCAGACTTTCCGCACCGGGCAGCCCATGTTGATGTCCACGGACGAAACGCCGATGGATTGGAGATAGAGGGCGGCGTCGCGCATTTCCCCGGCAACGGCTCCAAACAACTGCACGGCCAGCGGGCGGTCCGCCGGGCAGGTTTCGATCAATTTAAGCGCCTTGGTTTTCTTCTCGATGAGCGAGCGGGCGTTGACGAGATCGGTGGTGGCAAGGTCCAGTCCGCCCAATTCGCGGACAGTGAGACGGAAAGGCAGGTTGGTGTAACCCGCCAGAGGCGAGAGAAACAAATTGGACTTCAACTCAAGCGAACCGATCCGCATTGGGGCATTAGACAACAGAAGCGCGCCCAGCGAAAGGGATTAGAAAAAACGTCCACTGACGCAATGCGCCAGTGCCGGTGTCCGATGGCATGGAGAGAGCCGCAGCGCAACACTTGCCTGCGATGCCAGGGGGGAGCGGCGCATCAAGAGCGTGGAGGCGCGGGGCACCGGCCCCGTCCCAGGCGCCATCCGGCTGACGATATGCCGATCAGGCCAACAACAAATAAGCCCAGCGTGGATGGCTCGGGCACCGCGGTCGGCGCAAACACAGGGCTGCTGTCTCCGAGCACATTTTGAGTGAAATCAATGCCACCCACGTAAGCCACGGATTCGCCGGAAGCTCCCGCCGTGATTTGCGACGGGGTGGAAGTGCTGTCAAAGGTGAAAATCGCGGAACTGCTGGGAGCCAGGGAATCGCCGGAATTGCCTGTGTATTTGATGGAGTTGCCAGACACAGTATTGGTCCAGGCCAGCAAATTTCCTGGGCTGGTCGGAACTGATGGCAGGTTATTGCCGGAGGTTGTCCAGCCATACCAGAAGCTATCGATTGCAAGAGTGCCGGTGTTGTAAAGCGTCAGGGTGTAATCATAGGTGCTGCCGACCTGAACATCTGACAGTGTGGCGCTGGCGGTAATCGTGCCGCCGACAGCCAGTGCGCTCGTTGCAGACAGTCCCGCGGCCAGCGCGAGAACAAAGCGGCTTGAGATCAATGGATTCTTCATACTCGTATTTTGTTCAACTGATTTAAGAACTGCATTCAAGCAACCGCACTGGCAGCCGCTTGCGACGGTGTAATTGTAACCTCTTTTCCGAAATCATCAAGCGGGACACGCTATTCAATTCGCGGCGGGGCGGAGTCTTTTCGGGGCGCTTGCAAAATTTGGAAGCTGGTGATGGCGGCCCAGGCGAGGGCGAATACAAAGACAGCCACCCCAAAAAACGCCCAGTGCGCGTGCTCCCAAAGTGAACCCAAAGCCTCGCCGGGATCGTCCTGCTGCAATTGGGCGAATTGACTGGCATTGGCGAAATACCAATGAATGAAAGCGGCCCCGCAAACCAGTGACAAGATAAACCCAATGAATGTCAGCGCCATTTGGAAGTATCCCACCGCGCGGCCGGCGGCCAGCGAACCGGAACCGGGGACGGCCAGATTGCCCGTCACGCAACCCCAGGCTTCAGCCCGGGTGAGCGGACGGGGCGTTCCGAGTCGTAAATTCAACTTCATTCTAACTGTGAAACCCCGGCAGGTTGCGAACGATGCCAAAAACAACCGCAATAACCGCCAGCGCCCATCCAAAAAAAGGTCGCGTGACCACGCCGGGCCATTTTTTCCCAAAGACTTGCCAGACCAATTCGCGCAAACCGAGCCAGCATCCCGCCGGCAACAGCGCGACCGCCAGCGGGTTCAGCCGCCACGCCGCTGCCAGGTTGCCATGCGCCAATTGGTGCATGGCGCGCAAAGTGCCGCATCCCGGACAGTCCAAGCCGGTGAGCCTGTGGAAGGGACAAACGGGATAAATCGGGTAGCGGGCCGGGTCGAAACAAAACAGGACGGCGGCACCTGCGGCGAGGCCGACGATGATGCCCGCCAGCAGCCGCTTGCGCCAAACCGGAATTGGGAAGACTCCTTGCACGAGATCAGCGGAAAAAAGGACTTTCTGGTTGACTGCGCCATCCCACAATAAAAAATCCCACGGAGAGGATCCCCATGAGCAGGGAAATGCAGCCCAGTACGATCCCGGCTATGGCCAAACCCCGGCCGCCTTGATTTGGATGTTGCTTGATCCGGGAAAGCGCCATGACCCCAAGCACGATGCTTATGGGCGAGAAAATCAGCAAGGGACAACACGTCAGCGACGCAATGCCCGTCCCCAAAGCCCAACCGGCCAGCGGGTTGTTGGAGGGAGCGGCGGCGGGCGAAGGCTGGGAAGTGGCGCCGAGGTTGATGGGCTGCGGGGACCTCGGCAGGAGGGCGGAGAATTCGGGCATGTCACGCAACTGCCTCCATACGCCGGAACCTTCGACCTGAATTTTGCTCAAGCCGTTGAGCCGCCCTTCAGCGACCCATTGGCGAATTTGTTCGGCGGCGATAGGCCCATACTCTTTTTGGTCGGCTCCGATGATTTTATACATAATCGTAAATGACCGGAAACAGGCCGGGGCGTCAAGCTCCGTTCCAGCCGTGTTTAAATGCTCACAGCCGTTTCGCTATCCTGCACATGGAGGTACTCGATGATGCGGGCCACTGACTCCGCCACAGTCAACTGGTCGGTCCGCAATTCCACCTCCGCGCGATCGGGCGATTCATAAGGCGCGGAGATGCCGGTGAAATCCTTGATGTGATTGGCGCGCGCCTGGGCGTAAAGGCCCTTGGGATCCCTGGCCTCGCACACTTCCAGCGGGGCGTTTACATACACTTCCACAAAACTGCCCGGCCCCATGATCTGGCGCACCATATCCCGGTCGGAACGGTACGGCGAAATAAAAGCGGTGATGCAAATAATTCCAGCCTCGGCAAACAGCCTGGCTGTCTCGCCCACGCGGCGGATGTTCTCCTTGCGGTCTTTCGGGGAAAAGGCCAGGTCGGAACATAGGCCGTGCCGCATGTTGTCGCCATCGAGCACATAGACATGCTGGCCGAGGTTAAAAAGCTCGCGCTCCAAGTCGTTGGCGATGGTGGATTTTCCCGAAGCCGACAAGCCGGTAAGCCAGACCACGCGGCCGCGATGGCCGTTGCGCAGGAAGCGCTGGTTGGGGGTCACCTTGCCCAGGCTCCAGAATATATTGTGGCTCTTTTGCAGGCTGTCAGGGGTGCGGCGGGGATAATTGTCCGCCGCCACAATGCCGCCGCCCGCAACCTCAAATCCGTCCACGATCACAAAACGGCCCGTCGCAACAATCTCCGAATGAACATCAAAGGCAATCGGGCGTTTGGTGCGCAGGTACAATTCAGCCACTTCGTTGCGCCCGACAAAACCTTCCGCGCGCGAAATGGTTTCCAGTGTGGACGAATCCATCAGCCGTTCGATGGAATCTATTTCGCATTCCACTTCCTGCGTGGCCAGCTTGAGCTTGTAGGGCCGGTTTTTTTGGAACGGCGCGCGGCCCATCCAGAACAAGCGTGCCTTGAACCGGCTCAACTGATACGGCGGCGCCGCCTCCAGCGCCGCCACGGCGCCGCGCTCGACATAAATCTGCTCAGTCAGCGTGATGCCGATGGATTCGCCCGCTTCCGCCCGCTCGGAAACCGGCGCGTTCCAGCACTCAATAGTCTTGACGGTGCTGACCTTGTTGGCCGGAGCAAAAACCAGACGGTCGCCGATTTTGAGCGCGCCCGATTCGATGCGGCCCGCCAGAATACGCCGGTCGTCGAAACGGTAGATGTCCTGGATGGGCATGCGCAACGCCTGGTGGGTGGCCGTCTCCGTGGGCTGAAAATCATCCAGCGATTCCAGCACCGTCGGCCCGTTCCACCACGGCATGTTGTCGCTGCGGTGGGCGATGTTATCGCCCTGCTTGGCCGCGATGGGAATAAAGCACCGGGGTTCCACGCCCACCGTTTTGAGGAAGGCGCGGAATTCCGCCTCGATTTGGTCAAAGCGCGCCTGCGACCAGGCTTGCAGGTCCATCTTATTGACAAGCACGACGATCTGGCGGATGCCCAGCAGGTTGAGCAGATAGCCGTGCCGGCGCGACTGCTCCTGGACGCCCTCGTTGGCGTCAATGAGCAGCAGGGCCGCCTCCGCGCTGGCCGCGCCGGTGATCATGTTCTTGAGGAACTCCTTGTGGCCCGGAGCGTCAATGATGACGTATTGCCGTTTCGCGGTCTGAAACCAGATTTGGGAGGTGTCAATAGTAATATTCTGGTTCCGTTCCGCTTGGAGCGCGTCCATAAGGTTGGCCCACTCGAACGGGACGCCGCGGCGGCTGGCGATTGCCTGCAACTGCTCCAGCTTGCCCTCGGGGAGGGAGCCGGTGTCGTGAAACAACCGGCCAACAAAAGTGGATTTGCCATGGTCCACGTGGCCCACAATGACAATTTTGAGCTGTTCGGCGGGAGATGTGGAAGCGCCGGACCCTGGAGTCAAAAGCGACCGATGGGACGCAGGGGACGCAGGTGAGGATGCCATGGCCGCGGGATTATCGGGGATGTTGGAAGTTGGATTCATCTTTTATGTCGTCTCATCACATCCCCATGCAGGGAATGCACTTTTGCAAAGCGATTTTACGGCGGTCATAGACCGCCGCTACAATATCACATATAGCCGTCGCGGCGGAGTTTCTCGAAGGCGTCTTCGCTTTCCTTGTCCTGGGCGCGGCCGGAACGCTCGGCGATCTTGGTGTGGCGGAGTTCCTCGACGATTTCATGCACGGTGCGGGCGTTGGATTTGATGGGGAAGGTGCAGGGGGCGCAGCCCAAACTGCGGTAACGCTCGCCCTTTTCGTTGGCGAAATAGAGCGGGATGACAGGGATGTTCTCGCGCTCGATATATTCCCAGACGTTCAACTCAGTCCAGTGCAGCAGCGGATGGATGCGGATGTGGGTGCCCTTTTCGTAGTCGGTCTTGAACTGGTCCCACAGTTCGGGCGGCTGGTCCTCGACGTTCCACTCCATGTTCTTGTCGCGCGGGCTGAAGTAGCGCTCCTTGGCGCGAGTGGGATCCTCGTCGCGGCGCACGCCGACGATGACGCCGGTGAAATGGTGTTTGTCGAGGACGGCGCGGAGGCCGTCTTTTTTCAAAGTGCCGCAGCATTCGACACGGGTGGCGCGGCCGTTGGGAAAGGTCGCGCCGCTGGCGAGGACGGCCTCGTTTTTGCCAACGATCAGTTGCAGTTTCCAATCGCGCACCAGCCGGTCCCGGTACTCAATCATGGACGGGATTTTGTAGGAGGTGTCCACATGCACGAGGGGAAAGGGGACGTGGCCGAGGAAGGACTTGCGCGCAAGCCAGAGGAGGACGGTGGAATCCTTGCCGATGCTCCAGAGCATGGCGAGGTTCTTAAATTTGTTCTGAGCCTCGCGCAGGATGTAGATGCTTTGGTTCTCCAGTTTTGACAGGTAATCCATATTGCTCTTTGAAATTGGACCGGGCGCTCATTGGCGCCGAAATGATTTGCCCTTAGATTTGGAAGTCAACCTTTTTCGGGAGGAAGGTGTGGATGCCGCACTCGACCTTCTTGAAGCCGGTCCACCGGCCGGCGCGCTCGTCCTGCCCGTCGGCGGCCATACGGGTGCAGGGCATGCAGCCAATGGAGCGATACCCCTGGTCGTGCAGCGGGTTGTATGGGATTTTGTGCTCGCGAATGTGCGCCCATATTTGCTCCTTCGACCAATGGACCATGGGATTGACTTTGACGATTTGCCGGCCGGTCGCTTCATCCAGTTGATAAAGCTCAATAATTTCAACCGCGGCCCGCGCGCTCGATTGTTCGCGGCGCAGTCCGGTAAGCCAGCAGGCCAGGTCCTCCAGTTTGCCCCGCAAGGGCAGGACTTTGCGCACGGTGCAGCAAAGGTCCGGGTCGCGTTTCCACAATTCAGCGCCGTGGACATCGGCCTGCTGCTCGACGGTGAGGTCAGGCTCAATGACCTGGATTTTCAAGCCGTAAAAATCCTCAAGCCGCAGTTTCAGGGCGAGCGTTTCGGCAAACAGCAATCCGGTGTCCAAAGTGAACACGGGAAAGGTCAGGCCGGCGGTTTTGGCCAGGTGCATCATCACCAAACCGGCCCCCTGGTAACTGGTCCCAATCCCGGCCCGCGCGCCGAATCGTTCCCAGGCCCAGACGAGGACTTCCGGGGAGGGCCGGCCGGCAAATCTCTTGTTCAACTCGGCAACCTCGCGAGCGGACATTGCGGATTGCGGAAGTTCCGATTGGGGACTGGAGATTGGGGATTGCGGATTTCCAAGAGAAGACAACGGCGGCGACGAAGATGGAAAGTTCTCCTCCGTGGCTATTTTCGTTAGCTTTTTTTCGAGGACGTTTATGGAGGTCGGCATGGCTTAGGCTTGGGCGGTCGCGGCCGGGTCGGCGGGGGCGTCTTTGAGCAGGACGCGCTGGGAGAAATCGCCGAAGCGTTCGCCGGCCAGCCGTTCCTTGGCGAAACGTTCGAAGAGCGGGCGCAATTCGCCGACGAAATCCTCGTTCTTGACACTTTCCTTGAACAGGCGGCCCAAGCGCGTGCCGGCCACATTGCCCCCCATGTAAAGCTGGTATTTGCCCGGCGCCCGGCCCACGAAGGCCAGTTCCGCCATCAACGGGCGCGCGCAACCATTGGGGCAGCCGGTCATGCGGATGACAATCTCCTCATCTTTCAACCCCGTCTCGGCGAGCACTTGTTCGATTCGCTTCAGGACATCGGGAATGACGCGCTCGGATTCCGCGAGTGCCAGGCCGCAAGTCGGCAGCGCGGGGCAGGCAATCGAGGCCCGCGAAATGACGGTTCCCTGATTCTCAACATCCACGCCATGCGCGGCGAGAACTTGCGTGATCGGGTCGCGGTTTTCGGGCGCGATGTTGACCAGCAATGCGTTTTGCCAGGGCGTCAAGCGAATTTCCGGCTGGAACTGCTCCACCACCCGCCGCAAGCCGCTTTTGAAGCGGTGCGACCCGTCGTCCTTGATCCGGCCATTTTGCACGAACAGCCCCAAAAAATACCGGCCGTCGTGCTGCCGGTGCCATCCATACAGGTCGCCCTGGCGCGTGAAGGAAAAGGGGCGCGCGGGGCCGAACCGGAATCCGAGCCGGCGCTCCACTTCCTCGCGGAACCAGGGCACACCGCACTCGGCGATGACGTATTTCAGACGGGCGTGTTTGCGATTGGTGCGGTCTCCAAAATCCCGATGCACCGTGAGCACGGCTTTGGCGGTTGCGAGCACCTGATCCGCCGGAAGGAAACCGATCACATCCGCCAGGCGCGGATAAGTCGCGGTGTTCCCGTGGCTCATTCCCATGCCGCCCCCGGCGCTCAGATTATATCCCTCAAGGCGCCCGTTTTCGACGATGGCGATGAAGCCGCAATCATTGGTCAGGACATCAACGTCATTGATCGGAGGGATGACGAAAGCGACCTTGAATTTGCGCGGGAGGTAAGTTTTGCCATAAAGCGGGTCCACGAAATTGGCGTCCTCTTCCGTGAGCTTCAGCTCGGTTCCCTCGACCCAAATCTGGTGATAGGCGCGGGTCTTGGGCAGGAGGGCGTCGGAAACCGCCCTGGCCTGGCGCTGGACTTCCTCCACCCACGGACTTGTGGCGGGAGTCGGCGCGGCCATCACATTGCGGTTGACGTCGCCGCAAGCCGCGAGCGTGGTGGCCATGGCGTCGTTGATACCCCGGATGAACTTGCCGAGGTTGCCTTTGGTCACGCCATGAAATTGGAACCCCTGCCGCGTGGTAATCCGCAGGGTGTGATTGGCATAGCGCTCGCACAAGTCATCGAGGCCCAGGTAGACCTTCGGCGGCACGGTGCCGCCCGGCAGACGGCCGCGGACCATGTAAATGTATTCTTTGGCGACCTTGCGCTTGTCGCGGTCGTCCTGCTGGTAAATGCCGTGGAACTTCAAGAACTCATAATCATCCTCAGAAAAGCGGTCCAGGGAGGCATCCGCCAGCGTTTGGCTGATGGTGCCGCACAGGGTGGGGCAGTTCTCCTTCAATCCCTCATTTCGACTCAATTTCGGCGCGGCCGTCGGTTCAATCATAAGCTAATCGGTCATATTACTTACCATTACTAAAGCGCACCAAGGCTCCCATGTCAATTTCATTTGTGCATTTCGTTGGCGGCGTGGTATTCGCGGAGGCTGAAGAGGAGGGCGGCCAGGGACAGAAAAAGGACGGTCCCAAACAGGAGTGCCGCCACGGGAACCAGGACGCCCCCGGCGGTCCATTGGAAAAGGCTCTGGAGCGCCGCGTCGTGCGAGAGGAGGGTCTTGAGGTGGCAGATCAGAGAGAGGGTGTTGATGTTGGTGGGGATGTCGCCGATGCCCAGTTCAACAATCAGCCCATAGACCACGGCCAGGGGCAGGTAACGCTTGGTGACTTGTCCGAGGAAAAGTCCCAACGCGCCCCAGGCGGGCACGGCGAGGAATTGCACGGCCAAGAAGAGCGGGAGCAGGGAGCGGAGGTCCGGGATTTGCCGCAACGCGCCGGCGCCGATGAGGAGCAGGCCTTCGATCAGCGCCGCCACTTCGAGGCAGGCGACTTGGGAAAGGTATTTTAGAACCAAGAGCGTCGCGCGCTTAACCGGGCGGGTGGTCAGGAACCCGAGGGTGTCGGTTTGGAGTTCGTCGCGAATCAGGCCGCCGCAACCGCGCACGCAACAAAGCGGAAGGATGATGAAGAAGTAGAAGTCAATCAGCCAGCGATAGAACGGGGCGGTGCGGTTCCAGGCCGGCTCGCCGATCCTGTCCTCGGCATCGCTGACGAATCCCTTGTCCAGGTTCTGAAATTGCGCGAACTGGCGATCATCCAGCACGGACTTGGCGCGGTCGAGGATGCGTTGATGGCAGTTCTGGACCAGCGTCCGCTGCTGTTCAATGCTGGTTTCCGGGGACTCGATGGCGCGGTATTCTCTTTCCGCGCTAACATATTCCTCCTCGAAAATCTTCTGGAGTTGTTTGAACTGGTCCGGCTCAAGACGCACACTCCACATGGCCATGCGGCCGGAGGTTTGCCTCATTTGCCTGCTTGAATTGCCCAAGAGCAAGGAATCTCTGCGGGCGGTCCAGGTTTGGGGGGAATCCACCGTCTTCCAAACCAGAAAAGGCAGGAGCAGTAACAGGGGGAGCATCCATTGCAGACGGCGCCGGGCCAACTGGGTTTTCCAGGTGAAAAGCCAGACAGCACCCCAGGCGCGAAAGAAGCCGGGTGCAGGCGGGGGTTGGGAGGATGGGGTCATGCCGTCACCTTTTCAAAAATGTTCTGCAACGAGCGGCTCTGGCTGCGGATGCCTTGGACGGTGACTCCGCTGGCAAGCAACAAACCGGTCCATGCCGGGTAGAAGGAAGAGGCGTCCTTGACGCGGATGCAGAGGAGGCCGGCGGCGAGATCGAGATCGAAGCCGAGGAGGACGCCGGCATCGAAAAGGTGGCGGGCGAGCTTTTCGGGATCGTCGCACTGGATGGAAAGCTCCTCGGACCAGTTTTTGAGGTCGCCGCGAATTTCTTTTTGACTGCCGGAGGCGAGGATGCGGCCCCAGTTGAGGATGAGGATGTTTCGGCAGAGGGATTCCAGTTCGGCGAGGATGTGGCTGGAGATGAGGATGCTGGCGCCATTGGCGGCCAAGCCGGTGAGGATGCCTGAGATTTCCTGGCGGCCCATCGGGTCCAGGCCGTTCATCGGTTCGTCCAGGACGAGCAGGTCGGGCCGGTGCAACATGCCCTGGGCGAGCTTGACGCGTTGCTTCATGCCTTTGGAGAATTGGCCCATGGTCTTGGACCAATGCTCGCGCGGCAGTTTGACGGTGTCCAACATCGCTTCGCAGCGGGCGGGAATTTCGGCGGCATCGAGGCCGGACAGCTGGGCGAGGCCGGCGAGCCAATCCAGCGGGCGCAAATCCCTGGGCACGGCATCCTGCTCCGGGCAGAAACCGATGCGGCGCAGCAAGGCGGGATTGTTCCAGGGAATTTCGCCGAAGACGGTGAGTGTTCCGGCGCTGGGCTGGAGCTGGCCGGTGATGATCTGAAGAAGAGTGCTCTTTCCCGCGCCGTTGGCTCCAACCAGACCGGTCAGGCCGGGAGCAATGTCAAAGCTGACATTGTTAAGTCCCATCACCATGCCGTACCAGCGGCTCAAATCCCGGGCTTGGATTACAGGGTTCATTCGGGTTTGACGCGTTGGAGGATGATCCAGACCGCTGCGGCGATCATGACCGTTAAAGCCAGGACGGTGCCGGTGAGTTGGGGAGAATTCAGCGCCGCGATGGTATCGGGCCGGATGTGGTCCAGGAACGGGATTTCCTTCTGGGCAACGGTGAGGTTCTCGCCGACCCGGAAGCAGTGGAGGGCAATTTGGTTGATGTCAAAGCCAAAGCCGAGGTGCCGCAGCCACGGGCTGGTGTGGAGCGCAATCGGCTCGATGACGGCGCCGAGTATCCACCACGTGAACCAAAGTGCGGTGGTGGATTTTGCGTTCGCACTGGAGGCGGAAACACCCAGCGCGAGCACACTCAGGACGGCCATGCTGATCAAGCCGTAAATCAGGATGTTTTCCAGCGCGACGCGGGCGTGCCAAAAGAAAGACCAGTCCGGGGCGAGGAGGTTGCCGAGAATCCACGAGGCGCAAACGGGTCCGAGCCATGTGAGGGCGAGGAAACCGAAGACGGTGGCGAATTTGCCGAGGAGATAATCGCCGCGGGTGACGGCTTTCGAGGAGTAAATGACGATGGCGTTGCAGGCCAGGTCGCGGGTGATCAGGAGCGGGATGATCGGACCGAGGGCAAAGATGCTGACGCGCATGAGCCAGAGGCCAAGGTAGTAGAACAGCACGTTCTGGGCGGAGCTGACGGAGATTTCAGGATGGTCCTTCAGCCAGCTTGTGAGGTTCTTGGCCAAGCTCGACGCCAACGGGTTGACAAAGGTGGCAACCCATTGGGACACGGCGCTGTCGTCCACCAGCAATTGTCCGACCAGGAAGAGAATGGCCGCTGCCGCCAGCCCGAGGCCCCAGCACAAGACGACGAGGTTCATCATCCAGCGGACTTGGAGGCAGGCGGACAGGCCGTTCTTGGCGATGGCGGCGCGCCGGCGCCAGACTCCCAGGCGGAGTCCGTGCCAGTGCTTGTAGCTGATGTCATGGAGCGGCATGGGAAATTTCCAGGGCTTGGATGAAGGCCTCTTCGAGCGCGTTGGGGCTGGGGATGATCTCGAGCGGGGCGAGGTGGATTTCGTCCAGCAGGCTGAGCAAGGGGTTCAAGGATGGGGAACCGTGGGCGACTTTGAGGTGGCCGCTGGGCAGCAATTCGCACGGCCATTGCCGGCGCGCGCAAGCGGCCTGCAAATCCTCGTGGCGCCCCGCCACCACCACCTCCGCCGAGCCGCGCCGGCGGGCCTTCAAATTGGCCAAACTGTCATGGACCAGGACGCGGCCGCGGGCGATGATGATGATCTGTTCGCAGATTTGCTCGACGTCGGCCAGCATGTGCGATGACAGGACGACGGTGATGCCATAGGCGCGCCAGAGGTTTTGCACCAACTCCAGGATCTGCGCCTGGCCCTTGGGGTCCAGACCGTTGGCCGGCTCGTCCAGAAAGACAATTTCGGGATCGTGAACGATGGCCTGGGCGAGCTTGAGGCGCTGCTTCATGCCGGTCGAGTAAGTGTCAATTTTACGGTAGCGTTCCTGGCCCATGCCGACGTAATCGAGCATTTCGTGGGCGCGCTGGCGGGCGGCTTGAAAGGGCAGGCCGCAGAGTTGGGCGCAATAGGTGACGTATTCGCAGCCGGCCATGCCGGGGATGTGGCAATCCAGCTCCGGCGTGTAGCCGACGCGCTTGCGGATTTCGCGGCCTTCCGCGCCGACCTCGCGCCCCAGCAACTTGGCGGAGCCGGAGGTGATGGGCTGAAGCTGGAGGAGGCACTTGATGAACGTGGTCTTGCCCGCGCCATTGGGGCCCAGAAGGCCAATGGCGCCCGGGGCGACGGCAACGCTGACGGCATCCAATGCTTTTTGATTTCCGAAAACCTTGGACAGGGCCTGCGTTTCGATGACCGGTTGGGCAGACATTTCGCGGTGGGACTCTGCCCGCGAACCGGGCCGCGGGCAAATATAATCGCGTAACGCCGGGACTGACGGATTTCTTGTTGAGCACACGTCAAATGTAGAATGTTTAGATGTGACTCCAATGGCTGTTTCCAAACGCAAACGTGCCCACGACGTTTTTTCAATCCGAAGGACTTTTTCGCTGCTGGTGCCGCGACTCAGTCATCGGAAATAATACATCAACAAAATGGCTCCGACAAAAATAAAGGGCGCAATTCCGGCCAGAAGCGCACAACAATCGAGCGTTCTTAACCGTTGATGGTCAGCCCGCCTGGCTCTGACCAGACAAGGCGCAAGAAGGAAGACGCTCAATGGAACGAGGACCAGAATCAACAGCGCCCAAAGGGGCGCATCAGACACGCCGTCCTTAGATGTTCGATTTGTAAGATAGAAGACCAATGCTGCCACAAACCAGAAACCTGAGAACGCAATCAAAACGCCCGAAAGCACTCCGGGCGGAACTCGGGATAGTGGTGTTGCGCGCATATCGTTCCGGCGGTTGTTAAGGTAATCGGTTTTAATCTTGAAAGCGAGCCCTAATCAGGCGGTGATCTTTCGTCAATCTGCCAGGCCATCGAATGCCTTTTGGCGCATCGCGTTTCCGACGCGCGTGAAATCGGGCATTTGTCCCGGGGAGACGGGTTGGGTGTAACCGGTGGGGAGAGCAGGCGTCATCGGGGCCGTCCAGCGCCAGTACTCAACGTGGCCGTCGGTGAAGGAGAGGTTGGCGCCCTGTTTGTGGCGGTTGGAGGGCATGTCCCACCACCCCGGCTCCCATCCTGGGGACGGATACCCAAACTGGTCGTCGAGCAAGGTGACTTCATTCTCGTCTATGAACACGAAGAGCTGGCAGGGGGGCGGATTTGTGATGGAGGCAAGGTTGGAATAACAAGGTTGCAGCGTGTCCACCGGCAATCCGATGACAATGTTCGTCAAAAGGGGATAACCGTTGACCGACTGGCTCATGTTGTAGCTGCGGTTGCGAAGCTGAGGCAACGGGTTCCAATTGGCGTCTACGATGGTCGAGAGATCAGAGGGACAATGATAAATGGCCGTGGAAGTATTGTAGGGGAACAGCAATCCCTGCTGGAGGTTGCTGGTCGTCGCATCCACCCTCGCGTCACCCGCGCACCAGGATGTCTGCGAGAAATCCTGGGTATTGGCGCCGCCGCCGTTCTCGGTGGCAATCCAGTCGTTGGGCACGAAAACGTCCCCGTTATCGTCGGCATACATCTGCCAGCAAAGCTGCAATTGCCTCAAATTGCCCATGCAGTTGACCCTTCTGGCCGACTCCTTCCCCTGGCTTAGACTTGGCAGCAGCAGGGCCGCCAGAATCGCCATCACAGCGACGGCCACCAGCAACTCCAACAGGGTAAAAGCCGCCATTCTGCGTTCCCCCGCGCACCGCAACGGACCGGGTCTGGAACTGGATGCGAATGGTCTCAATGCGAGTCTCTTACAGAAGAATAAACTAGGCGAATGAGCGGGAAAAGTCCAGCAAATACCTGTGCGGAGGAGAGGACAAGATCCTTCACGTTCTCCCCTCTCGCCCCGCTTGCGGGGAGAGAGCCGGAGACAGGAGTTCCTGAAACCTGTCCTGCATCCGCCCCATCCGCCATTGGTCCTATTGGTCCTATCAGTCCCATTCTTCCCATTTCAGCCTTTCAGCGTTTCGCCTTTAGCCACCATATTTCGGAATCTTTTTTCATTTTTCCTATTGCCATCCATTAGCTTCCATGCGACTATATCCCACGAAGGCCAGTTCCATACGCCTTCGAAGAACGGTAGGGCGGGCTAACAACGGAGCCTTGGCAGGTTCCACCCCCAACCAGCAGAGATCTATAAGAGGGTGTTAGGGAATTCGATGAGATTTACGCACAAAAGTACTGATTTTCATTTTTTCAAGGAAATGGCAATTTGCATTCAATTCTCCAAATCCAGC
>Ga0182030_10010952_pt1 | contig 18332 bp, 6 predicted proteins | sample 812S3MmetaG_FD_121299 | JGI IMG/M metagenome (GOLD analysis project Ga0182030, IMG submission 121299) | Permafrost microbial communities from Stordalen Mire, Sweden - 812S3M metaG (Illumina Assembly) | ecosystem: Environmental > Terrestrial > Soil > Wetlands > Permafrost | place: Sweden...
ATAAACTGATCCACCATGTTAATGACCCCGTTGGGCGCGGCCGGGTTGGTCTGGACATTCACCCACACCGGCGCGGACAGGTTCGTCGCGCGTTCCAGAATATAGTTGAAGTAAGGTATACCATAGGCGGTGATGGTATTGGAATTGGGGCTGGTGAAGTTATAGGCCGTGATGGAATTGGTTCCGGTTACGCTGCCTTGAATCACAATGTCCACATACCCGATGTTCGTGCCGCCGAAGCCATCGCTGATGCTGTATATGATCTGGTCTGGCACGTTCGGACTGTTGGTGTAGCCGATGTAGGCATAGGCGTTCGTAGTCACAATGCTGCCGTCCAGATTGGTGGTCCAGTTCAACGCCACCAAGTTGATGCCGTTGGTGCTCTGCATCGTCACGCCGGTCAACTCGACCGGGTCGCCGTCCACGTCGCTCCAGTTGGTTGCAAGGTTTGGCAGCGCAATCAGCAACGCCAGGCCCGCCGTCCGCGTCACGGTCATCGGCGCGGCCACCGGCGGATGGTTGGTTACCACTTGACTCAAAGAATTTGTTGTGGGCAGATAATTGCTGTCGCCACTGTAAATGGCGGTGATGAGGTTCGTCCCGCGCGGCAGCGTGGACAGAATGAAGTTGGTGGTGCCGCCGCTCAAGGAATTTGTAACATAGGCGGTGTTGTTAGTTTCAAATATCATCGTCCCCGTCGCATATACCGGCAAATTCGCAGTGAAGGTCAGATTGGCCTGATAACCGGCGGGATTCGCGCTTGAAACCAGCGTGAGGGTTGGAACCGCCTGGGTGACTGTCAACGTGCCGTTGACATAGGTGATGTTGTAATTGGCCAGATTAAACGTGCCGCCAGTGGCGGCGCTGGGCGTGAGCGTGTAGCTGCCCACCGGATCGGTGGCTGCCGCGCCATTATTCGGAGTGTTGGTGGCGGTAATGGTCACGCTGCCGATGGTCTCGCCGTTCTGCAAACCGCTGCTGGTAAAGGCCGTTGAACCTGCGCCATAGGTCTTGGTCTGGCCGAAGCCCTTGGCGTCGTTGTTCGCGGTGACAGTCAGGTTCGTCGGAGAAACCGCGACGGACACCTGACTCGTGCCACTGCCGAAGCTATTCGTAACGATGACAGCGTAGTTGCCGGATGCCGCTACTGCGGGCGACAGCGTCACACTCGAACCCGTCGCGCCAGAAATCGGGTTGGTATTATTGTCAAACCATTGGTAGGCAAGTGTTCCGCCACCCGTTGCATTGGCGGAAAGCACGATGTTTTTTCCGTAGGTAATGTTGGTGCTGGTTGGTGTCGCTGCCACCGAGGGGATGCCAGTGGATTGGTAGGTGTCCAGCACCACGCTGGTTGCATTGGTGGTGACGTGGAAACTGCGGGTGGAGTCGGTGCAAGTTACCCGCTGGTTGATATCTAAGTTGGTGAAGAGGCCGCTGATGCTGCCGGCGGTAATGATGGTGAAAGTCTGGCCGGGTTGCGGGTTAAAACCATTAATCAAGGAAACATTGAGGCTGCCGTTTAATGCGCAAGCCAGGCTGACGGTCAGGCGGTCATACTTGCCGGCCGTGTCTTGAAATGCGCTCGCCACGGTGGTGCCGCCGATGTCAATGGCCAGAGCGGCACCACTGGCATTTGTGTAATTGCCGGTGATGGTTGTCTTGCCGGCGGTGCCAATGTCACCGGGCGCGAGTATGCCGCCGTTATTGTAAAGCGTGCCGTATGAGCCGGGCGCATTCGAAGACTGGAGATTTGACATGTCAATCGAGTAGGCGGCGAGCGTGCCACCGGAGAAATTGAAGATTTGTTGCGCCACCGTGGAAGCAGGCTGTGCCCCCTTGACATTGTAAACAAGCGCCTTCCCGGAACCACTAAGCGTGAAGGTCGTCGTTCCAAGCTGGTTTGAGTCAGCACCCAGCCAGATGCCGTTGCCGGTGCCACCGCCTTGCGGAACAACAATCGCGCCGCCGGAGAGCGTGTAGCTTACGGCCTGGGCCGAAGTGATTGGCCCGTAACCGCCAAGCGAAAACGCGCTGTCACTGTTGCTGGTTATCAGGATGGTGCCGCCGGTCTGGGTGCCGGTGAATTGGAGATAGCCGCCCTGTTGCGCGTTGTTAGCAGAACTGTTCGCGAAACGAATACCGTAACTCGTGTTTGAAACAATCAGGTTGCCGCCGGTCATTGTGAAGGTGGCATTGGAAACAGTTTCCGACAAGCGCTGTCCGCCGTTGACCAGCAACGTGCCGGCGTTGATGGCCAGATTGGTCACGCCGTAACCAAACATCCCGCCGCCGGCCACCACAGTTGCGCCATTAACCACAAAATTGGCGCCGGCAACAGCATTCAGATTATTGGTCACCGCCCAGTAACCGCCGTTGAGCTGCAGCGATCCGGACGAATTGACAATGTTTCCGGAAAGGTTGTTGGTGGAATTTGCAGAGGCGTTCACCGCGAGCGTGCCTGCCGAGGAATTCTTCAAATAGCCCAAAGTATTGATGCCATCAGCAAATGTCAGCGTGTTGGTGTTGCCCGCTGACGTGCTCAGGTTGGTCACCGAGCCGTTGCCCGAAACACCACTAATGGAACCGGCCGGCGTGAGCGTGTCCGTGCGGCTGTAAACCAAGCTGCCGCCGACGAGCGCAATGTTGCCCGCCACAGAACCGCTCGTGCCGGCGGCGCCGAGTTGCAATGTGCCGGCACTGACCGTCGCCGTGCCGCTGCCGGAATTGTTTTGCGCGGTGGTCAATCCGCTGGCCAGATTGAAGGTCGCGCCGCCGGCATTGATTGTCATCGGATGGCTCAACGTGAGGGCCGAACCGGTGGTGACTTGCAGCGTGCCGTTGTTGGCCGTGAGCGCGGAGCCGGACGCGCCGAGATTGTTGTCCGCGCTGATGACGGCCGTCGCACCGTTGCTGATCGTGGTGCCGCCATTGTAACTGTTCGCGCCGCCGAGCGTCACCGTGGAGTTCTCCACAGTCACTGTGCCGCTGCCATTGATGGTGTTGTTGAAAGTCTGCGCCCCGGCAGGGTTTAACACCAGCGCGGCGTTGTCCGAAATGCTGCTGCCGCCCACCGCGCCGCTGGCCGTCGCGCCGTCGCCCAATTGCAGCACCCCGCCGTTGATGGTCGTGCCGCCGCTGAAATCATTGGTGGTAAGAACAATGGTGGTGCCTGCCAGATTCTTGGTCAGCGAAGTTGAACCGCTGATCTTGCCAGAACCTTGCACGGTGTAAGTCGTGGCGCTGTTGCTGAAGCTAACCGAAGCCGGCAGGACTGTCACGCCGACCAAATTCACAATGGGATGCGCGCTGCCATTTTCATCAAAAATGACCGGGTCGCCGTCAGCGTAGAGTGTGCTGGTGCCGCCGGAGGTGAGGTTGGTCCAGTTGTGATCGGACGTGTTCCAATTGGCCGACTCATTGCCCAGCCAGTCCAGCGTGGGATTGCTGCTGGCGGTGATGGCTTGCGTGGTTTGCGCGGTGGAACCGTCCGAGGCAACCACCGTCAGCGTGGCGGTGTAACTGCCGCCGGCATAGATGTGCGTGGTGCTCACGCCCAACAGCGTGCCGCCGGCACTAACGCTGTTGGTGTATTTGGTGCTGCCGTCGCCGAAGTCCACAATCCAGTTGGTGATGGCACCAATGGAACTGTTGTCCGTGAACGAAACGGTGGTGCCCGCCGGCGCGGTGGCGTTGACCACCGTCCACTTGGCCTGCAGCGCGCCGTAGCTGCCCAGCGTCACGTTCGCCGCGTTGTAAGTCACCGTCAAACTGCCGCCGGAGGTGCCGCTGACGGTGACGCGGTTGTTGTAAACATTGTTGAACGTGCCGGAAACCGAAGTCGCGGTAAGAATTTGAAAAGTATTGCCTCCGGCCGGCGTGAAACCGCCGATGAGGTTCACATTCAAACTGCCGCCAAGCGAAGCGGTGCCGCCACTGACGGTGACGACGTCAAATTTGCCTGCGGTCAAGGCATCCTGAAACGCCGAGGATGCCGTCGTGCCGCCGAGATCAATGGCCAGCGTGCCGGATGAAATGGTGTAATTCCCGCTGATGGTCGTCTGGCCACTGAAGCCAACGTCGCCAGGCGCGAGCGTGCCGCCGTTTTGTGTCAGCGCCGTGGAGCTGATGTTGCCGGAACCGTTGAAGCCAGACGATGGAGTTATGACGTTTGCCGACAGTTGCCCGCCAGTCCAGCTAAAGGTGCGGGTCTGTCCGCTCGTGGTCGCGGCGGCGGAAATGGCGCCGTTGACCAGCAGCTTGCCGCCCGACAATGTCGCCGTGTCCGTTTCGGCGGTCTGCGCCGTCGTCGTGCCCAGCGTCAAAGCGCCGCCCAGATTGGCCACACCGCCCGACGCGACCGTCAGCGAATTGGCCGCGCTGTAGGAACCTGCTTGCATGGCCACGGTCAAGCCTCCGCCGAGGATGTTAAGCGTTCCCGTGCCGCCACCGCTATTGTTGGCCGATAAACTCAAGCCCACGCCGTTGGCAGCATGGCCTTCCGAAACCGCCCCATAATATGTCAGCGCCCCGTTCTGCACATTCCACGCGCCGTGGCTGTAACCGACATTGCCAAGGATATTCACCGCCGCACCGCCGGTGATGTTGGCCGTGCCGATAAAATGCGCGCCGCTGTTGTTTTGCCCGATGCTCCCCAAGTTCCACATCCCACCGTTAAGCGTGGTGGTGTAACTGCTGAAGCTGTAGCCTGACGCGTCGTTGTAACCAAACCAGTCAAAGCCGACCGTGCCGCTGGACGTCAGCGTCGAAACACTGTTGTTGGCAGGAAGGAAATAGCCAAAGGAACTGCCGCCCGCAATCGTCAGCGTGTTGTTGACGGTGCTGTTGTAATTGATGGCACCGGTGCCGTTCGGGCTGTTGATGGTTCCCAGACTGGTCAGCGTCGTCGCGCCGGTGTCAATAGTTAGAATGCCGTTGGCGGTCACGCCGGCCGTGCTGCTGCCGTTCTTGAGCAAGGCGTAACCGGGCGCACACTGGCTGAGGTTATTGACATTTGCCGAGGCGGGTGCTTCCGCCGCATCAATAGTAAGTGTGCCCCCAATGGTGCCGCTGTTGTTGAGGTTGGCCGTGGTCGAAGCGGTAGAAGGCCCGACTTCCACGTTGCCGTTGATGGTGCCGCCGCTGTTCACGGTAAGCGTCGCGCCGGTGTTGACTTTGACCGAGGAACCGGATGCCAGGCTGCCTCCGCTGGCAATGGTCAGCGTGCCGCCGTTGACGGTCGTCGTGCCGGTGTAAGTGTTCGCCGCGCCGATGGAAAGAGTCCCAGCGCCACCGACGGTGAGCTTGCCGGAATCAGCACTGCCAATCAGCGGCGCGTTGGCGGAAAGCGTCGCGCCAGATTTTGTGCCGACGATGAATTCATTGCCTGAACCAGCGCCGATGTAGCCGGTGCCGGAAATGGTCGCAGAAGCGGTTCCCAACAATCCGCCGCTGGTGCCGTTGACGGTGAAATTATTCGCGCCGAGGGCAAGCGTGCCGCCACCGAGTTTCAAGGAATTGGCAACAACTGAACCGGTTAAAGTAGTTGTGTTTGCATTTGTATAATAATTGGCGGTGCTGGAACCACCACTGGTGGGAATGCCCAAGTAACTCGGCGCTGTGAACGTGCTTCCACTAATTGCCGCCCAGTCGCTGAAACCGTTGTAAGTTGCCCAGCCACCGAGAATGCCGGCGCTGTTGTTGCCAGCGGACGTCGAGTAAGTGCCGGTGTTGGCGAAATCCACCAGACCGCCGGTGCGCGTGATGCCGCCCATCGTAAGCGTGGCGCTGCCGCTGGTGCCGGGCGTGAGCGTCACGGTGTTGCCGCCGCCGCTGACCGTCAAACCTTGGACGGTTTGCGCGTTCGCGGTGGAAGCCTTGCCGGTCATGACGAATTTGCCGCCGCCCAAAGTCAGTCCGCCAGTCGTGCCGTTCAAAATATTTGCCGTCGGCGCACCCGATTGCGTGAAGTCGAGCGTCAGTGTGCCGGCGTTGATCGTGGTGCCGCCGGAGAAAGTGTTCGCACCGCCCAGCGTCAAACCGCCGTAGCCGGATTTAGTGAGGCTGCTTGTGCTGGTGCCATTGTTGGCAATGACACCATCGTAAGTGAGCGTCGCGCCCGCCATCGCGTCAATGGTGCCGCCCCCGCTGCCGCTGCTGGGGCCAACGGAAATTCCGCGAAACGCATTGAGCGTGGCGGTGGTGCCAAGCAAAGAAAGCGTGCCGCCATTGATGACGATATTTCCCGCAGTTGTGCTCGTCGGCACATTGCCCAACGGCGAGCCGGCGCTGGCGCTTTCCGATTTGAAACAAAGCATGCCGTTATTGATGATCGTGCCGCCGTTGTAAGTGTTGTTGCCTGTGAGGTTCATCATGCCGGCACCAGCCTTTGTAAGACTCATGCTGCTCCCGCTGATCACGCCGCCCAAGTTCAACATCGAACCGTTGACGGTGAGGGTGCGGCTGGCACCCATAGCGTCGTTGCCGCTCAAAGTCAAAAGTGATGTGCCACCAAAGGTGAAGTCACCGTTCCAAGTCATGCCGCTTCCGACAGCGGTGATCGCATAAGAGGTATTGTCAATCGTGCCACCAGAAAAAGTGTAAGTGCCGGCAGTGCTGCCGGGCGAGCTGTTGAAGTTGATCTGTCCCGCCGAGAGGGTGAGACCGGAGGTAAAAGAACAGTAACCAGCCAAGGTGAGCGTGCCGGAGCCGTTCTTCGTCCACGCCGTGCTGCCGGCCAGCGTGGAATTGATGATTGCGCTTTTGCTTGAACCCAATGCGTTCACAGTGATGGTGGGCGTGGTGCCGCCGAGGGTCAGTGTGGAGTAAAAAAATGAACCGGGGTTCAGCAGCCAGTTGGCGGCGGGCGATGCGTCCGTGTTGCCAAAAATGACGGTGTTGATGTTCTGGTTGCCATCCAGCGTCACGGTGGAATCAGCGGTGATGTCCAGCGTGTTAAAGCTGGCGGTGTCGCTGGTCGTCGTCGGCAACGTGCCGCCGCTCCAGTTGGCCGCGTTGGTCCAACTGCCGGAGGCGTTGCCGGCGGTGTCTTTGGTCCAGGTGAATGTGCTGGCGTGCAAACCCGTTCCAACATGGAAACAGGCGAGCGCTGCCACGCAAGCAATGAGTGAAGAGCAAATGGATGCAATTTCTTCCGTCCGGCTTTTGCCGGCGCTGAATTTGTTTTTGGCGGGCGTCAGGATTTTTTTCATAGGTAGTATTTTCCCAAGATTCAGGTCGGAACGCACAAAATCTGACTTTGAGTTTTGAGCTGCTTTTCACTTTTGTTCATGGAATTTCAGGCAAGTATCACACAAGACGTGTTGCCAACTAGGGGTCATTTTGCGCCACATGGGTGCTATTTTGCGTCACAGAGACAAGTTCGTCTGCGGGCAAAAAAAGAGGGCGTCTTTCGACGCCCTCTCAACCGCCAATGTTTTACGGATACACCAGCCGGTAAAATACCGTGCCGTTGGCCGGGTTCACCGTGTTGGTGAAGGGACTGGTGGCTCCTGTGTTCGTGACCCAGTTGTTGCCGAGGCCGGTCGTGAGATTGTTCGTCTGCGACTCCAGCAGCCAGCCCTCTCCGTTCGGCCAGCTCAATACCAAACGCGTGCCATCAAATGAATTTGTCAGCGCCGTCGGCGGCGGCGTGGACAGGGCGGTGACTGCCACAGCGTTGCTCACCGTATAAGTGTTGACGCCCAGCGTGCTGCCCACCGTCAGCGAAACGGTGTTGGTCCCGGCACCGGTGTAGGTGTGCGCCACCGTGGCCGCCGTCGAGGTGGATGTGCCGCCGTCGCCGAAGCTCCAGAGGTTCGTCAGTCCCGCGCCGTTGGACAAATTGGTGAACGTCACCGTGAGCGCGGCGGTGCCGGCATTGATGTTTTGCGTAAAATAAGCCTGCGGCGACGGCGTCTGGTAGCTGCCCAGCACGACGTTCGTGGGCGTGACGGTCACCGCAAAACTGCGTGTGGCATCGCCGATCAGATGAACCCGCCCGGCGCTGACGTTGGCAAAGGTGCCGGTCACGCCATTAGTGGCCGTGAGGATGGTGAAGGTTTGACCAAGCGGACCCAATGGCTCGAAGCCGTTGATCAAGGTCAGATTCAAGTTGCCCGCCAGTGTTGCCGCGCCGTTGACGAGCACGGTGTCGTAGCGATTCGTGTTGACGGTTTCCTGACCGGCGCTGGCAATGGTCGTGCCGCCGATCTCGATGCCCAGCGCCGGCGTGTTGGAACAAACGTAGTTGCCCGTCACGGTCAGTTTGCCGGCATAACCCGCGTCGCCAGGCAGCAGCGTGCCGCCGGCATTGACAAAGGTTCCAACCGGATCCGTCGCGACATCGCGCAGATAAGTCATGTCAATTGCGTTGGCCGCCAGCGTGCCGCCGAGGAAGGAGAAGACTTGGAGCGCTGTATTGGCCGGAGTGCTGCCATTGATGGTGCCCAAGACGGTCAGCTTGGCGTTGTTGGTCAGCGTGAACGTGGTGCTGCCGGAGCCGTTGGTGTCGGAACACAATATCAAGCCCGCAAGACCACCGACGACCGAGGCCGTGCCGCCGGACAAGGTGTAGCTGGTGGTTTTACTCACGGAAACGCCACCCATGGTGATGGGGCTGTTGGAACACAGCAGTAATCCCGCGGTCTGCACGCCGGTGAAAGCAAAGCCGGCCTGTCCGGGACTGCCACCGTCATTGCCGAAACGAAAACCAAAGCTGCCTCCGCCCAGACTGTTGTCGAAAATTAAATTGCCGCCGCTTAATGTCATCGTCTGCGAGCCGCTCGAATCATCCATGCTCAACCGATCCGTGGTGATGTGGAACGTGCCGCCGTTGATGGCGAGGTTGCCCTTGAAATGGCGCGAGCCGCCGTTGTTGCCGTTGACATAGGAGGAATAAAGCGTGCCACCGTTGACCATCAGAGTGCCGGTGGAAGTGCCGGCGGAACTCCCCAGCACATTCGCATTGGTGACCACGAAAGTTCCGCCGTTGACGGCCAGCGTGGCGTTGCCGCTGTAGCTCAAGCCGGTGGCACCGCCAAGAATATTGGTCGAGCTGGCGGAACCGGCCAAATCAAGTTCGCCGCCCGACGTGTTGAGAATGTTACCGAAAATATTGTTGCCGCTGGCAAACGTCAGCGTGTTGGTGTTGCCCGCCGACGTTCCGGCGTTATTGATCGAGCTGTTGACAGAGTTGCCGCTGATGACACCAGGCTGCGCATAAATGTCAGAACGCTGGTAGGCAATGCTGCCGCCGTTCAGGACGACGTTGGTTGGCAGAGAAGCTGAACTGCCACCCTGATCAATTTGCAGCGTGCCGGTGCCGCCGATTGTCACCGCCGCCGAACCTGACGGGCTGCTCGGCAAAATCACCGTGCCGTTCACGTTCAAGCCGTCATTGGTGCCCTCAAAGTCCAACGGGCGGCTCAACGTGAAAGAACTGGAGGTATTGTATTGCAAAGTGCTGTTGGTGAGTGTCACCACCGAACCGCCGTAGCCCAGACTATTGTCCGTGGCAGCAGCCAAAGTGCCGCCAAAGCTCCAAATACTGCCATAAAAACTGGAACTGTTGTCGGCACCTAAAGTGAGCGTGCCACTGCCGGATTTGGTTAGCGAACCGGAGCCGGTGATCGTGGCGCTGATGCTGTGATTGTCCGGCTGATCGAGAATCAGCGCGCCGTTGTCAGTGATGGCGCTGGAGCCGTCAATCGAGCCGGAGGTCGCGCCGTTGCCGACTTGGAGCGTGCCCGAATTGATGACCGTCGTCCCGGTGTAAGTATTGGTGGTGAGCAAGGTGACGGTGCCGGTGCCATTCAAGGTGACGCTGGCGCTGCTGTTGATGCCACCCGTGCCGCTGATGGTATAATTCTTGGAGGAGTTGTTGAACGTCACGCTGCCCGGCTGCGCGACAAAGTTCAGGCTGATTGCCGGACTGTTCGAGCCGTTGTCGTCGAAGGTCACATTGTCCGGGTCAGCGTAGATTGCCGGCGAGGCGCCGTTGAGCCAGTTCGCCGTGCTGGTGTTCCAGACGTTGGCGATGCCGTCGCCCTTCCAAGTCAGATTCACTGAAGCGCTCACGGCGTGAACAATGCCCGTGGCGTAGCTATGGTTGCCAGCCACATCTGCCACCGTCAGGATGTTCGTGTAGGTGCCGACAGTGTTGTAGGTGTAAGAAACACTCGTCGCCGTGGTATCAAGCGTGCCGCCATCGCCAAAAACCCAGTGGCGGTTGGTGATGGCACCAACGGAAGTGTCAGTAAAATTCGCGGCGAAGGGGGCCACGCCGGTGGCGTTGGTGGGCGTGAAGCTCGCGGCCAGCGCGGGCGGCACGACTCCGTAATTCGTCAGCACAAGATTATTGCCGATGACCACTGCTTGAATGTATTTCAGCGGCGAAAGCGACACCGGAATGTAACCGTTGTAGTTGTTCACAAAATTGGTCGGCCCGGCGATGATGCCGGTCGTGGTGGTGAGGACGGTGAAAGCGTTATTGGCAGCCGGCGTGAAACTGTTGATTAAATTTACATTCAACGTGCCGCCGAGCGCCGCGCTGCCGGTGACGGCCAGCACGTCATATTTCGCGGCCGTGTCTTGGAACGCGGTGGCGGCGGTCGTGCCGCCAATGTCAATCGCCAGGCTGCCGGAATTCTGAACATAATTTCCCACCAGCGCCGTCTTGCCCGGCGTGCCGGCATCGCCTGGAGCCATGATGCCGCCGGCATTTGTCAATATGCCACCGCTGATAGCGCCTGAACCAACAACACCGAAATTGATATTTGCCGCCACAAGCGTGCCGCCGGTCCAGTTGAAAGAATTGGCCGAGGTGATGGCGGTGTTGCTGTTAGTTTGAATCGTCCCTGCCACCATCAGTTTGCCGCTGGACAGGTTGTAATATGTCGTGGCCGAGCTGCTACCTTCACCGAGCAAAAGATTCTTGCTGCTGCCACCCCCAACGACACCCACCTGCACCAAGCCGCCACTCTGCTGGACGAACGTGGTGGAATTGGCGTAACCACCCGCCGAGCTGCTGCCAAGTTGAAAACCATAATTGTTGGCCCAGCAATTCAAAGTGCCGCCGGGCTGGACATAAAATCCTTCCATGACCCCCGTGGTGTCTTGAGAATCAAAGCTGATGCGGCTGCCGGAGGCGTTGGTCTGCGCGAAAGTCGCGCCGTTTTGAATATAGGTAATGCCGTGCGTGAAGCGGGCGTCGCCAACAATCATCACGCAGTTGGACAGGTAATTTGTTCCCGACCAGGTCGTGCCGGAGGAGCCGGCACCATTGTTGTTCAAGCTATTGGTCACAACCCACGTTCCGCCATTGATGACCAAAATGTTGGTGTTGTGGTTCGCGTTATGCAACGGGCCGGTGCTGGCCAGACCGTTGGGATTGAGAAAATAATTGGTGCAATTGGCCGAAGCGTTCAAGACGAGCGTGCCGGGGCTGTAATTGATGATACCGCCGAAGGTGTTGATGCCGTCAGCAAAATTGAGCGTCATCACATTGGTCGCCAGTGTGCTGTTATTCCGGATCAAACTGTTGGTGCAATTACCGCTGATAACGCCGCCAATGTTCGTGGTCGTGTCACTGCGGGCGATGGCCAGGGTAACGCCGCCAACAAGCTTGAGGTTGCCGGAGAGCGAGCCGCCGGTGCCCGTGTTGCCGATCTGGACCGTGCCGCCGTTGGCCACCGAGCCGTTGTTCGTGATCGAAAGCAGGTTGCCCGTGTTGGTCACGGCACCGGAAATCGCCAGGGTCCGGCCGTTGGTGACCACCCACGTCTGGGCCGCGGCGAGAACCATCGGATTGTTTAGCGTCAGGTTTTGACTGGCCAGCGACAGGTCAATGCCCGATGCGCCCAGCGTCAGGACGTTGCCGTCATTGTTGATGGTGAAAGCCCGGCTCGGTGAGAGCAACTGGATGCCGGCCCAGTTGGTGGCGGCACCCAGATTCCAGGCATTGGTGCTGGCGTAGGTGCCGTTCCATTGCGCGATGTCCGCGCTGCCGGGCGTCACGTTCGCCACGCCATTGGTCCAGCTCAATGGATCGGTGAGCGCGTTGGTGTTGTCGAGTTTCAGGATGCTGGCGCCCGACGCGGACAGGACGGCACAAAATGCCAGCGCTGTCGCCAAGACGGCGACCGTTGATTGACTGCCATTATTGATTTTCATGGTTCTTGATGGATTGGGAACGTGGTTTGCTATCTCTCAAATTCAAACAGAGTTGCCTGGCATTACGGGCCAAAAAAGTTTTGCATCGTTTTCTTGTGGTTGATTTACGTCAAACCTAGGGCCAATTTTTATTTTGAGTAGAGGCTATTTTGCGTCATGCCGGGGTCAAAATGCGTCAGGCACAAAATTGATTGTTGACGACCTGCGTTCCCAAAGTCGGCGCGTTCGTTTCAATCCAGCCGTCGGCGTTGAACCAAATCGGATCGTAGGCGAGCCGCTCCGGCGAATCCTTGCCGTTGAATTGCATGATGTAGCTGATCCACCAGCGGCCGTCCGGGCCGTGGAAAACGCCGTTGTGACCGACGTGCGTCAGCGGTGGACGCGGCGAGATGATCGGATTATTCGGCTGCTGAATCCACGGCCCGGTAATTTTCTCCGCACGCGCCACGCCCATGTCGTAGTCGCGGGTGAAACTGGAAATGAATAGGTAAATCCACTTACCATGCCGGAACAGCACCGGCCCCTCAATCTTCGTGTCCCAGCCATTTTTGCTCGCGAGAATCGCCAGCCATTTCTCACCAATCATCCGGCAAGACGGCAGTTCAATCTCCGCCTCCCAGATGCCGTAGTGGCACGACCAGAAAATAAAATGGCGTCCGTCCGCATCAGTGAACAGCGAGGCGTCGTTGGAAATATATTTCTGCGTAACCTCCGGGTTCTCGGGATAAAACTGTTCCACCGCCGATGGAAACGGCGCTTCGGGATTCAGCAGTTCGTAAGGCCCGGTGATTTCCTTTGCGCGCCAAATCGCGACGCCATGCTTGTGGCGCGTCGTCTCGTTGCGACAGCCAACGGTAAGATAAAACCATTCGCCAGCCTGGTGAATTTCCGGCGCCCACCAGCGGTCGCGATACCACGCGTCGGCGGGCACGTTGTTGCGGTCAATCAGCAGGCCGAGGTTTTTCCAATTCAGCAAATCTGGCGACGACCACAGCGGCACGCCGGGATTCGGCCCGGCCCAGATCGGCCGCAGCGTGCCGGTGAGATAATACTTTTCGCCAACTTGCACGATGAACGGGTCGCGCACAATTCCCGGTTCCACGTCGAGGTGCGGGTTGGCGTAAATAAATGGCATTTTATTCGGCACAATAATTCACGGTTTTTTTGGTTCAATCGGTTCCGGTTGCGCGATGCTCGCCACTGCCGGCGCGAGCCAACCGCTTGTCCACGTGTGCGGCATGTTTGAGCCGAGAATATAAATATAGGGAATGTTATTATCCTTGAGTTTACTTTGCAGCGCATCCACACCGATGCGCGAGCCGGGGCCACCTGCCAGAATCGTGATGCGGCACGGACCTTTTTGGAGCAATGACTTTTGCTGACCGAGCAGGTTTAGCACTTCGTAGCGGTCGTAATTTTCCAGCGGCCCGTAAGTGTCCGCCAAGCCCCATTCTTTGTAAAACTTCAGCTTCGGCAGATTCACGAAGCTGTCGAACACCGCCACTTTGCCGAACGTGTCGGGGTGCATCAGAAACAATCCCAGCGCGCCGAAGCCGGATTTGCTGAAGCCCACCAGCAGCCGGCCTTCCTTGTTCGTCACCGTGGAAAATTCCTTGTCCACAAACGGAATCACCACGTCGGTGACGTAGGACGACTGCCGCACATCGGGCTGGTCCGGGTTGTCGCCATACCACGGCAAAATTTCGTAGGCGGGCGCGACGCAGATGATCTGGTATTGGTTGTCCAGGTTCAATCGCCGCGCCTCGACGATGCCGCTGCCCCACTGGCCGTCCGTGCCGGCGTTGACCGGCAGCAGATACAGCACGCGGTAATGGTTCGTCGGCGAATAATTGTCCGGCAGCAGCACCTCCAGCTTGTTCGGCCCTTTTTGATACGCGCTCGTCACGGTGTAACTGCGGATACCTTCGTGAACACTCTTCGCATCCGCCGTGATCTCTGTGGAAACTGCCGGCGCGTTCGTTGGCGAAGCCTGACTCTGCGCCGATCGCTGGCTCCAAAACACTACCACGCAAAAAACGAAAAATAATTTTAATTTCATGTGCAGGCAAACTTAACGGACATCAACCAATTCTTTTCCATCCCGCTCAATTTTCAAATGCGTGCGACCATCTTCGCCATTGGCAAACGTGACAACATCCGTTTGATCCGGCCAGGCAATGGTGACAGCGGCGCGGTCGGCATTCCAAGTCGTCGTCGGCAGCGATTCGCCGGATTTGTATGGAAACAGCAGCATCTTAAAATCAGGACTCACGGACTGGCTGATGATGTGCAGCTTGTTCACTTCCATGTTACGCTGCGGCGGATTGGGCACGCTCAACTTGCCAACAAACACCGACTTGTCCGACAGCTTCGCGGCGTTCAAAACGCGCACCAGCAAATGCCGGGGCTTGTCCGACGGCATGGACGATTTTGGATCGGGCTTGGCGCTCTCGTTCAAAATCACGTCGGCTTCCGAAGTGTTCGCTTCGGTGGAATTGACTTTAGCCGAACCCAGCACCACGTCGTCCGGCAGCGCCATGCCCCAGATATAGCTGTGCGTCTTCGCGCCGACGTTGTCGTAGTCTTCCGCAATCTGGTTGCGCAAAATGAAATCGCCGCAAACGTCCTTCGGAAACAGCGCGTGATACATCATCACGTCGGCGTTGCGCGCAATTTTGCAGCCGGAACTCGCCAGCGAATCGCAGAACGTGAAGCTGTCGCCCCACGGCGTCAGCGACGACAGAAAATAATTGTTGTAGGCGCTGCGGACGCTGGTGCTGCCGATAAGATTTTGATTCGGGTCGCGCTTGGCGATGACGACCAGGTGTTCGAGGAACATGAAATTTTTGCCCCAGCCCTCGAACGCCTCGCCGGTGGAATACATCGAGGCGATGAAATTGATCTGCGCGTTGGCAAAGCGCCGGTAAGTCTCCGCGTCGTAGCCCGGCTCGCCCTCGATGGCGCAAATCGCGAACAACGCGCGACAACCCCAGGAAATCCAGTTGCTCGTGCCGGTGTGCAGCGTGCGCAGGGTCTCGCAGCCGACGCCCGTCATGCCGGCGGTGCAGTTGACGAGCACCTTGCGGACCTCGTTGCGCTGCCCGCCGGTCATAAAGTTGTAGGCGAAATCGTAGTCCAGCCCGAGCGTGAACTCGCGCGACGGCCCTTGCGAAACCACCCGCGCGTCGTTCTTGCTGTCGGCGTTGCGCGGGTTCGCAAGATTTTTGTCCAACTCCTGTTGCGTGATCCGTGACAGCGTTGTGATCGCCGCGCCACTTTTTTCCCGCCAACCTTGTCATCGTCAATCAGGCAGCGAAACGCCTCATACATCATTGTGTAGGGCACGTTCGCATCAAGGTTCTCGACGATTTGGCCGGCGGCCAGCGCGTTGTAATCCGCCGCGAACTTCGCCTTCGGGCCAGTGAGCATTTCCAAAATGTGGGAACGGATCGCCGCGCTCGCGGCGCGACCGGCTTGGGTTTTGGCCAACCGATTACGGATCACCGGCACATCTTCCGGATTGAAGATGACACGCGGATGCACGCCCGGCGCGGGCACCGGCTTGAGAAAACTTTTGTCCATGCCGCCCTCATCCAGCGTGGCGCGGATCGGCGTGCTGAAATATTTCTGAATCTCCTCGGCGGTGTAGCCAAAATTGTTGCGCTTGCTCAACAGCGCCGGATCCACCGTCAGCGTCAGTGAGCGAACCTCCTGTCCCAGATACGCCGCGACACTCGGCAGCAAATTGCCGCCGGCGTCACGAATGCCGGGATAAACATCCGCCGGCAGTTCGGCGGCGCGGAGAGAGGCAGCCAAAATCGAAACAGCCGTTAGCAAAAGAATTTTTTCCATAATTGGCATGGTTCAGTTATTTATTATTTCATTTCGGGAACGGCGCGGTTAGATGGAAGGTTTGATAAACCGTCTCCGCCGGTTTGACGCCGCCGGTTTGCTTGAAGAGGCCGACTTGATACGCGCCGACGGTGACTTCAATCGGCTTCGTCACGCCGGCGGGAACTTCGGTGGGAATGAACGCGCCGTCCTGGATGATGCCCGGACCTTTCAACACGAAATAATCCACCGGCAAGCCGGCGGAACATTTGGCTTTGAGTTCAATTTGGGCTGAAGTAGCCGGCACATCCGGCACAGGCGGGAAATTGATGGTTTGATTCGTCGCGCTTTTCAGAATGGCCGCGTCCGGCGGCGATAGCGAAATTTGGCAGGTGCGGCCGGCGGCGGAGAATTCCTGATCGCCTTCGTGAAAGACGCGGACGAACGACATGTTGAAGGCCGCGCCCGTGGCGAGACGGTGGCGCGTGAGGCGCAGCGTGACGCGCGTCTCTGTCACGCCGCGTTCGTCCTTGAACTGCTCGCTGCGCACGAGATCGAACACGCCGCTGTGGGCATTGAATTGCACCGGAATCTGGCTCACCAGCATGGTGGTTTTGCCGGGGAACAGGAGGTTCGTATAGCTGTGCGCTTCTTCGGGGTGCTTCTCGTGATCCTTGGTTTTCACAGTGCAAATGTCGGGCGGCACGGTGAAACGATAAGTCGTCAGCGTGAACAAACCGTCGTCGTGGAGCAGCAATTGCGGGTCGGGCATCGGTGCCATCACACCGTGCGCGAGGCTGATGGGTTTTCCCGCCGGGTCGAGAAAGGTGAACAGCTCGATTTTTTTGCGCGGCTCGGAGACGCCGAGTTCAAACTGCGTGCGCGCCAGTTTTTCGTTCGGAAACCACAGCGCCTCGTTGCGATGGCCCTTGTATTCGAGATACGGCGCGGGCATCGGGTAATCCTTCGGCAGCCCGCCGGTCGCGGGAATTTTCGGGCACATCAGCCAGCCGTCGCGCAGCGTGAGGTTCTTCAGCGGCCCGCCGACTTTTTCCGGCAGGCGCGCGGTGGCAATCGCGTCGAGCCAGTCGGCGACAAACTGGTAGTTGCGCGGCGCCATGTCGAAATGCCCGCTGGTCATTTCCCAGCACGAACTGAAAAGCTCGTTGTGCGGCTCGTAGTTCGTGCCCGGATTGTCGTCGTGATCGTGGCGGTAGCTGTTCAAATACGTCCCGTAAGCGTGCGGATACGCGCTCCAGCTCACCGTTTCCTGGCTGCCCGAGGTCACGAACAAAATGGGCACGTTGCGCAACGCCATGTCCGGATTGGGGTGCATCGCCTTGCCACCGGGCCAAAAGAATTTATACACGTCCGGCAGCCCCGCCTTGATCGGGATGGTGCCGAGGCATTGCTCGGGCTTCCAGATCGCCGCTTCAAACGGAAACCCGCAGAACGCCGAGTGTCCCAGCGGCACGATCGGCGCGGCGACCAGCTCGGGATGACCCGACAAGTCCGCGAGCTGCTTCAGGTAACTATCGTAAATCGCCGTCCGCGCGGGATCGGTCACGTCGAACGTATTCTCCTTCATCATGACGCCGCCGATGTCCTTCGCCCACGGCGTGAACAGAATTTGCGCGATGCCCTGCTTGCGGCACACGGCGCGCACCGGCGCACTTTGCAGAATATTGATCGGCAGGGCGTTGTTGATCCCCACCATGACCGCGCGAATTTTCGGCGTGTTCGGCGGAATCCATAAGTAAAAGCCGAGGCCCGTCCGGTCCTTCGACGCTTCGGATTGGATGAAGAACTGGTAAATGTGGTCCGGGTCCGAGCACGCGGGAATCGGGGTTGCGGCAGGCGCGGCGTGGCTGGCGGTGAAGCTGCTCAAGAGCAGACCGAGGGCGAGAATTTTTGTTCTCATAATTATGTTTTGGATCGTTGCTGCTTATTTGTCTGATGCGGCTTTTAACGTGGCTTCTATTTTGAAAGTGTAGGCGTAGTCACAGGGACGCTGGCGCGGCGCGTGGATTTCCAAACCAGTCGCGGTTTGTTTCCAATCCAGTTTCTCCGCGCTGCCGAGCAGGCTGACTTGGCGAACGTCACCGGTCAGCAGCACACCCGCGTCCTTGGCGAGCGATTTGATGTTCCACACACCATCGTCCGGCCAGTCGAGGGCGATGGCAAAAAGCACGCCGTCCTTTTGTGTGAAACGAAAATCCGCCGCCGTGTAAGGAGTTTCCAACCGATCCTGGCCTGGTCCTTTGGGTGGCAATTTGGTCGTTCCTTCCACGGCGATGGCGGCGGGACGCGAGCCGTAAATCGCCTCACCGTTG
>Ga0182030_10010953_pt1 | contig 18332 bp, 20 predicted proteins | sample 812S3MmetaG_FD_121299 | JGI IMG/M metagenome (GOLD analysis project Ga0182030, IMG submission 121299) | Permafrost microbial communities from Stordalen Mire, Sweden - 812S3M metaG (Illumina Assembly) | ecosystem: Environmental > Terrestrial > Soil > Wetlands > Permafrost | place: Sweden...
GTCTAATACTCCCGAGGCCTTAGATGCACCGCAGGATTCATCGAGTAATGGTATAAATGCTGTCTCCTCAAAAGCCTCGGATGTACTCGATCCTGGCCTATCTATAGCAAGTACTGCGGCGTCTGAGTCTCGTTCTAATAGATCATCTGAGCCCGGATATTGGTACATTGATTTATTCTTTGAGCCCATCCGAGCGTTGGCTTCATCGAGAACTGAATTGAGGTCGGGCTTATCGCTGCACATTCGGATCAAAGTGACTCGACCTGAGCTATGTCCCAATGCAAGCATATTATTCCAGCTGGCCATACAATTATCCCAGTCAGGATTCGGGCGATAATCAGGTGGAAGCCAAAGAATGTTTTCTCCGTTCCAAGCGACCCAATTTTCCTTAATATATAATTGCCTCGACGGTATAGATGTCGATTGAAAAATAGGGTCGTGGAGGTAGCTAAAATCTTGTGCTCCGTTCTTTGTATTGAGATATAACTTGTCGGTAGAATGAGATAATGGATGAACAGCTTGTTCACTGTCAGGTTCTGTTAGTAGCGCTCTACTTTGTATATTCCAAATCCTAACTGTGGATGAAACTGAGGCAATGAGCCCGGCATTTAGCGAGAACGCCACCTTCCAGATATAGAAACCTCGCCACTTGGTCTGTTCTGGTTGGCCTTCAAAAACACCCCTTGGCGCTCCTGTCCGTGTATCCCAAATCCTAGTTGTCCTATCATGAGATCTAGAAGCAAGGAGCTGACTATCTGATGAAAACACTAGAGAAGAGACTTCAGCTTGGTGACCATTAAGGCAACGTCTTAATTTTCCTGTATTGGGATCCCAGAGCCTTATCGTAAAGTCAGTTGGGGTGTTGTAGCGGGCCTTACTAGATGTAGAGGCCAGAAACAGTCCATCCGGTGAAAATACTATCTATCAACGCGATCTAAATGAGCGTTAATTATTCGATAAAGGCTTCCTGTCGTTGTGTTCCAAAGATGAATAGTTTTATCAGTAGATGCGGAGGCGAGTAGGACCTTGGGGGAAAATGCCACTGCTATAACTTCAGACGAATGGCCTCTTAACATGTGGCACAAAGATCCTGCCAACGCGTTCCAAATCCCGACTGTCCCGTCCTCTGAACCAGAGGCAAGAAGCTTTCCATCCGGTGAGAATGTTACAGTAACGATACCAACCGAATGGCCCCGAACAGCTCGGCGCGGCATATCTGCCGTTATACCCCAAACTTTAGCCGTCATATCATGTGAAGCAGAGGCAAGGAACTGGCTATTTGGTGAAAAGGCTATCATGCTAATGTCGGCCAGTGCATGACCCTCTAGAGTACGGCATAACTCTCCCGTCCTCGAATTCCAAATCCTAATTTTTCCATCCCCGAATCCAGAAGCAAGAAAAAGGCTATCTGGTGAAAAAACTAGATTACAATGCTTATCCAAGAAGGTCTCAATAGTATAGTGTAGAGCTCCATTAAATGGATTCTAGATTTTGATTTTACTGGCTAACTTTTGTTTGATTGTTCTAGGTGATACAGTAGCGAGGAGGTGCCCATTAGGTGTGAATGTTATTGAAGAGGCTGAAACTTGAATACTGATACGTAATACCCCGGCCATTAGCTGCCACAGCCGTACCTTTGTGTCTTTCGAAAGTAACGCGAGAAGCTGGCCGTCCGGTGAAAATGCAAAGTCTGTGTGGCCTTCAAGGATATTTCGGATTGCTCCTGTTGTCGGATCCCAAAGCCTCACTGTATTGTCCCGAGATGTAGAGGCAAGGACGCGGCCATCCCGTGAAAATGCCGCTTTTCGACAAGAATCCAAGTGACCCTGGAGCACGATGCACTGGGTTCCTCTTTTTGCATCCCAAACTAGAATTTTTCCGTCATGATATCCGCAAACAAGGTATTGGCTGTTGGACGAGAAAGCTAGTGAAACAACTAATTCAAATCTGTCTAAGGTATTGTCCCGGGAACTCTCTGGGGAGCTATTTGAGGTGTTCTCGAAGGTGTAACGTAGTACTCCTGTTGGTATATCCCAAAGCATAATTGCAAAATCGCAATTCGAGGCGAGTAAATGGCCGTCTGGTGAAAACAACAAGCCCCAGACACCATTTTCATGACCTTCGAGGAGACCGCGCGATGCTCCGGTCATGGCGTCCCAAAGCTTAACGGTTTGGTCGGCTGATGCTGTGGCAAGGATTTGGCCATCAGGCGAAAATGCCACTGCAAAGACTTTCTCGGAATGACCATCGATGACCTGCAACGAACCGGTCCAGCCTTCCTGGATTTGTGGCAGCTTGCAAATCCAAGTAGGGATCTGATCAAGGAACAATTCTCTAATGATACTCATATTGGGGGCAAATATAAGGGCAGAATAATATATCTGCAAGGGTGCAGAATCTATGATTGATCTGCAATTGAAAATGAATCGTTTCGCATCGTAAAGCATCGCATACAGATTTCCGTAAGGCTTGAAAACTCGACCATTTTAGTAGTATACTTTTGCACCGTGACTTTTTGATGACTTACTCTGGCTATGGACTGTAACATCTCTAAGCCGAGAATGCCATCAGATACGCTCCCTATCAAGCTAAGAACCTCAAACCAATGAAGCAGGTGCTTTTGAAGAAACCGATGAGCCCGGCTATTATGATGGAAAAATATTTTACTTTGATGAAAATGTTGAATCCAATATTGGCTAGCATATTGAAGTTCAGCAGGCAAGTATTGCTCCACTCGGGAACCATCTACCTCGCTAACAAGGGTTCCAGGTGCGCGAAGGCTGCAAATATCTGTCTTAAAGCTACTGGACATGAGCCGTAGACAGTTCTTAGCTAGCGCTCGGTGCGCCTCTATTTCGTTCACCCAGAAATCCGGATTATGACATCTTCGCCTGTCAAGGAGGAAGTCGCGGAATGAAGGATGATGCAAATGAATTGGATTGGTTCGCTTTTCTGGGATGTTCAATATAGAATATAAGTCCACTAGCGTTTGATTCACATCCTCTTGAGCAATGTGAAGCAGTCTAGCAAGAGAAGTTGCGGAAAGAGAGGAAAACAGAATACTGATAGTTCCAAGGATAAGTCGTAAGGTCTCACACACTTCTGCCTTTTCTGACTCGCTGTATCCATCGCCAACGGAGCTGCTAAGAACCACGAGATAAATCTCGTTGAGGTTCTGTTCTGGTGCTGTAACAGAAGCGTCATTTTGAAGGAGAATCGACAGTCGTTTCATGGCAAACCTTTTGCCTTCGTCAATGAAGCGGCAAGCAGTTGCGGCCCAAATGAATAGGCCGCAAGCTTTGTCAATCAAGCATATAATTGCTTCTTCGCCTGGTCAGTCCCTGGGAAGCCCACGCTTCTGCCCGATGTTCTTTAAACTGTGCTTCAAGAAAGTAGAAATGTCGTGATTAACAATATGCGGGGATATACTATGTAGAACGAAGTCCTGATGCGTAACCTGTGGGACGTTTTGGAAGCCATATCTAATTGGAACCTCAGGTCTGCTTGTCATACAGATCCGGAGTTTAACCATCCCCAACAACTTGGCTTCGGCCAAGAGTCGAACGATTCCTTGGGTGTCACTGTCAGACTCACATTCGTCAAGGGCATCAATGACAAGAAGCAGAGATGGCTCGAATGAACCTGGTTCTAGTTTTGACAGTGGCAGACGAATAAGATGATTCCATTGGTCGGACAGAGTTTGGCTGGCAATGTCCCCATGCTCCGCAATCGCTTCGCAGATATAGCGTTTAAAAATAGCTGACTTGTTTGCAAGCTGTACTGCAATACTAGTAAAGAACTTCCCCGCATGGCTGATATCCCCCTCACCCTTCGAGAAGAAGAAGCTCGCGCCTAGGCGACCTTGATCATAAAATTTTCGAGCAACTGTGCGAGCAATAGTCGATTTCCCGGTACCCGCCATCCCACTCAGCCAGAAGATGCACTGCTCCTCTTGTCCATCAGCCCAGATATATATACTCTGAAGAAGCTCGGCACGGGTATTTGGCAGGCAAGAGGGCAAGTGCTGTTTCGCAAACGAATTGAATGGCGCCTCAACAGCGTATGGCAGATGATCGAGCCCCGAGTTGCCGATTAGTGACTGCTTTAAATTTCATGCTAGATGTCAAACCGAAATTTTGCGCTCACCCTTAGAAGGTTTTTCAATCTCGTCCCAGAGCCGAGCAAACACATTATCGCTCTCTTCGCCATAGATAAACGATATATAAACATCAAATATACCAAGTAGCAAGTATACCTTATCTTCTTTGCATATAATCTAGCAATTCTCTGCTTATGATAACTGTTTATCAACTCCAAATTAAGACAGAGAAGCTTTTTGAAGTACTAAAATAGTAATTTCTATTATCTTTTGAAGCTGTTTCTCAAAAGTTTTCTTATCGCCTAATCACTTGTTTTTTAGAAAAAAGAACTTAATTAGACCTAGGACAAGAAGCTTTTGTAGAGTCCAATCCTATGCAAATCACCTACTTGTCCGAAAAGCCAATTCCTAACTCAACTCAAAGAATTCATTACTTGCTTTTTGTTTATTTATCAAAACATCTAATAAATAGACATAGTATCTGATTGTATTATAGTACTAGCGAAACATTAAATTAATAGCTTCTAAAAGCTTAGTACTACTAGATTTGTTAATATAATATGTTTTTATTTAAAAGTATTGTAAACCGTCGCTCTTAACCTATTCTTTGCAGAACTGGATCTTATTATATCCAATCTTATCCTTGCCAGTACTATTTATTAAGTTTTTAAAGGTGATCTCTGTTGTATCTACTTTTTATGTGTGCGAAAGTATAGTATAGTAGGGAATATTATTGTAGAAGTCCTTGGTTAGGCTAAACTCGCCATTGTCGTTGTATTTTAGTAAACTTATTACTAAGATCAGGTATACGAATAATTTAGGGAAGGGTATTCAATGTTATGAGTCGCCAAGTCGGTACATATACGAAGCAGTTTGTTGCGTTGAGAGTGGAGGTTGGATCCAGGTGGGCGCTCATACTATGCAGCAGCGCGGCAGCCTCGCGGCACGTTTTGCATCATCGCTGCGAGCGCATAGGAGTAGCCAATCATTGACTAACTTTGCGCTTCAGCCGCCCACGTTACACACAAGTCGCTCCAATATGCAGCTGGATACGAGCGTGAGCCCGATTTTCTAGGTCGAAGGTGTGAGCGATAGACCGTGAACCCTTCCCAAAGTAAAACTAGCGAACTATCAAAATCGATTGACTGAACAAGGTTACTTGTAGACCGAGCCTGTCCTACATGATTGGTAGTATTGCTAGGGGAAAGGGGAGCGGGCTATCCCTGCACAAGTATGGTTTATTCCTCCAACTTTCGTTTGCCGATTTCCTTCCACTCACAACGACTTTCACACCTTTGCCGACGTATTTCTTTCAAATCTGGGAATTCCTGAAACCGACAGTCAAAAGCCCCAACTATTCTGGCATTGTAACATTTGCCACCATGGTGACTTTGATATCTGCATTGCGACTTACCAAAACAATGTTTCGGTTATGAACACAAACTCGTGGCCTACATCAATTTCAAAGACGAACCTATTCCTCATTTTGGTGACATTAAAATGACCGGATCAGCCTCTACAAACGATAACAACGAACACTCTCCAATGCCGCTTCGAGCTCGTGCCGACCTCCTCGCCAACCTGGATTGGAGACTACAAAATTGATCAGCAGGTCTCTGTGACTGTCCGAAAGATTGGCATTTTTCGTGCCTTCTTAGACCGAGATCCACCATCTTGGGATATTTCTGGTACCACAGACCTCGCATCCCTACTACGAATCATCGATTCTCCAAGCTGCAGCTTTTGCAAACTGATACTTCAGGGTATCAGGTCTCAGCACTCGGATCTTCTAGATGAAGATCCTGCGTCGATATTAGTATCGACGAACACTGGATGAAAAAAACTTGATTCAGAGGAGAACAAGTTAGAGATAATGGAGTACCAGGACGTCACTAAAGGTGGGGTCGAATATTGCGTTTTCATGCTTTTGGAAGAGCAAAACGGCATTTGTTACCGAATAGGTTTGGGATCGATGTTTAAAAAGGAACTCAAGGCTGCAGCTCCATCTTTCTCTTGGGCTTCTTTGGGCTAGTAAAAAAAAGGGGGTTATTTATATCCGAGGGCGATCGTTCTACGGCGGTTGTTGTGGCAGACGTTGCGGCACCTCTTGGGCCTTGTACGTTCCGGTTCGATACATAGAGTGGTGCTGTTAATGCTAGCTGACTGTATGTATTCTCAAGCTTATCTTCGTCTTCTGACGCCAAGTTAGATAGAACCTCTACCCCCAACGAGTCTTGACTTGAGGGAAGAGCTCTTTTGCATAGTGTGGTCAGTACAGTGAGGACGGATATAAACCATAGGATCAACGGATTTCAACCGCTTGAGGTAGTTTCCAGCTCACTTGTAGACACAAACGTATGGGTTCTTCTATCGAAGTATTCAGAAGTTGAATCGGTCTATTAATTATTAACATTTAAATTATGTATTACTTACCCGACTCCATCCACCATCTATCATCACCACTATCACCCCAAATTCGCCTCAAACTCCTCTCTCCTCTTATTTCCTCCCATCAAACAACAGCCATCCTCGCCGGCTTCTTACTCACCCTGTACACCAACTTCGTTGTCCAAAAATGACACGTCAACGCCACCAACGCCGGCGCACTCCCAAACGCCACCCCCGTAAGCGGAAAGACACAATAATCCTTCCAATTCTGCCTCCAATTTCTATACGAGAACGAATTCAACATCTTATCCGCCAGACCAGCGCTGATCATCGAGTCTTCGCGTACTTTAAGACAGTGGTAATGGTAGTGTTCGTAGAGGAAGATGAAGAGGGTGAAGAGGGAGAGCGAAATGATGCGGGTGTATGCTGTGGTGTCGAGGATTTGTTGGAGGAGGGTGGGGACGCGGGATGCGGGGGTAAGGATGGTATAGATGGTGGTGCTGATGATTAGGAGGGCGAGGTGGGCGGGGAGGAAGTGGGCTTCGAACATGCGGTGGTATAGGAGGATGGTATTTAGCCAATGGGGTCTGTCACTCTTTTAGTAGTGCTTACAAATGTCGAGGGATACCGGGAAGTTCGGATATGAAGGATGTACCCACCGAGGCGAATTCCCATTTTTCTTCCACAACATTTCTGATGATGATTTTACAACATATCCGCTGTCGAGTGACCCCCACATATGTCTCAATGCTTGTCTATATCTTGCGTTGCAGTTTAAGAAATAGCCTCTGATTCCCTTCGCATCGCTGTGCACGTTGCTTTGGCTTGCGGCGCTGAGGACGGTTCTTACAGTTAAGTTACCGTTGAGAGTGAAGAAGCACTTCACATACATGTGCAAGTCCTCGCCGATTGCATCGTCTCCTGCATCCCAGCCTCCTACCCGCTCGATGAGTGAGAGGGGTAATGAGTATACGGAGGTCGGAGGACGGATGGGATCCCACCACAAGTGGCCAGAAAGTCCGGCTCCACCCCAGAAGATATCCGCGACACGGACGATGATGGGGACTGTGTGTGCGTTTCTATCGAAGACGATGGGAGGAACGTATATTATGGTTTCGGCTGTGTCTGGGTATGCGAGGTGCATGCTGGTAACGGAGTGGAAGTAGTTCGTCAGGAGGTGACTATCGGCTAAGGAGAATGTTAGTGGAAAAATGATGGCAGGGAATAGCAGTTCATACCATCCAGAACTGTGACGATGACATTTCTTTTCGCATCCTCCCGTTGATACTTGTTGATTATGTATTTGGCTGCCCAGCTGAGATTGCTGCTCTTTCCTTGCGCTTCTCCCGGGATCCCTCTTGGGTGCATCGTGGACTCAATGGTTTGGAATCGTGCTTTGTATTCTTTGATGAGGGTCTGGGCTTTGGCTTCCGAACCACTTTCGTCTTGTTCCATTGCAAGGTATACCTGCAGGAAGAAGTGTCAGCGATATTCTGCAAGAGCGAGTACTCGATAAAGGAAGTATGAGAGCCTCACATCATAGCTAGAGCTAGCTTGTGGATGGCATGCGAGTACATCCAACGTCTCTCGTAGCGTATCAAGGTCTTCCTTATAGTTGGGGATGATGATAGCATGCAGCACAAGCTGAGCCTTCGCTTCAGCTTCCATCTCTATCGAAAAGGCATCACTGAGCCTATATTTGCCTTCCGCCCTCACTTCATAGCCGCCTACCTTTTCTTCATAGTCGGTGGGTTGCTGTTTGGGAGAGGTTGGTATCCGTTCAGGTACTTTCCTGAGCTTTCTGGTGAGACTCCATGTTCCCCAACATAATCTGACAGGGAACACTAAAGCGAGGAAGTGAACGAAGCTTGTCCAACAAACAAGAATAAGCTGAGAGGCCGTGAGCCCATATTGTTGTTGGCCTATTGGCGACTCGGTATTGTATCTATTGGGCGCATGTGGGGGGCTACTATGCCAGAGCGCAAAGTACAGCACACATAACAAGAGTACGAGACTGAGACTTGCTACCCTCTGAGTACACCATGATTGCACTCGGAAATAAAACATGCCGATTTCGAAGAACGTAGGAAGAAGGATGAAAATAACGATGGAGAGAAAGGAAAAGCAAAGGATTCACCAAGCCAAAGGGTAAGCCATACCCATCTATTAAAGCTTGCGTCCCGGGTTGTGGAACATGTGCTGGGAGAAGGTCGCAATCTCCCCACCACATAGAGCGTCCGATATGTCACTGGCTTGTTGGCGATAATGCGAGTCTGAATGAAACATGGAGGGAGATATTGGAGTCTTGATAGACAACCAGTAGATCATAAGAGGCACAGCCCACCAATCATGGTCGAGACTTCAACCCACGGGGGGAGAGCGTTGCTGGTTGGCGGTGAAAACTATCACGAGCAAACCATCTGCAAGTGGATATAGAAATGAGATTCAAAGTCAATGTGACCAACTCTGATAACGCTGAAGATGTATGAGTGTTCGTGATACGAAGTGATTGGATATGAAGGCGCGGTTGAGCACGTTTGTTGTTTTAAGATTGATATTGCCTCGGTTGGTTTCTCGAGGCTAGTCAGGTGACTTGATTCCAGAGAGCCCCCATCTTTGTGTCGCTCTTACTAGCCGACCAAACATAATTAGTAATCTCCCACGTTGCTGCTGCTGGTGCACTGATTGACTTAACCACCTAGCAGACCCTTAAACGCAGATCATGCTGCTATCACGTGTATTATCAGTTCTTTATGACTTGCTATAGGCCTTTATTCGATTCAAGCAGTCCGAAGATTCCGGCAGCTTTAATAAAAGAAGCAGGAATATGCGCATCTAGAATAGCATTGTTGGGCCCCTCCATTTTATACCATTATTTAGGGGAAAGCCCTGAGATCGATATCATGAGATTCAACATTCTCAGGATCGTAATCTACTTCGTTCTAGCTGCCGGCGGCCTCCTCTTCGCTCTAGACTACCGAAATCGAAATATGGCGTTCAAAACGCCACCTGCCGAACCCATGATTCGCTTCCCCACCTACGCAAACACGATTTCGGAGCTCTTCCACCCCCCTGTAAGAACGCGAGGAAGAGATATAGTAGATGCGCGTGACAAGAGATTCAAGCTCGCGTCAGTAAACTGGTATGGAGCAAGCGACGAGCATTTTATCCCTGGCGGTCTGGACGTACGGCATCGTTCGGAGATTGCGAAGGTGATTCGGAGGCTGGGGTTTAACAGTGTGCGCCTTCCATATTCAGATGAGATGGTGGTGAAAAATCCTTTAATTCCTAAGCATCGATTGACTGCCAATAAAGATCTTGTTGGAAAGCGAGCGTTGGAAATTTTTGAGGCCGTTGTCAATAGTTTGACTGATGCCGGATTAGCGGTCATTGTCAATAACCATATTACACATTCGACTTGGTGTTGTGGTGTCAACCCTTGTGATAGCGCGTGGTACAACGATCATCTGGGTCCTCTGTGTCGAGTTTGGCAGTCTGAGGAGCAATGGATTGAGAACTGGAAAACGATCATGACTCCTTTGGTGAAGAATTCGCGCGTTATCGGTGCAGATTTGCGTAATGAGGTTCGAGGTTTGTGGGGTACTATGCCCTGGAAGAAGTGGGCAGCAGCAGCAGAGCGCGCTGGAAACGTATTGCTCGAAATGAACACAGACTGGCTGATCATTGTCGAAGGAGTTTCTTCGTCGAATCATCTCTCTGGAGCCCGTAATCGACCTATCGTTCTCGATATACCCGATCGTGTTGTCTATTCGGCACATGTGTATAGTTGGTCTGGGTGGGGTAGCCCAGGTGGGATGTACAATCATAGGTCATATGAATCGTTTGCCAAGGCCATGGCTGAAAATTGGGGATATCTTCTCACGGAAAAGATTGCGCCGGCATGGGTGGGAGAGTTTGGGGCACCACATCTCCCTAATGAAGGAGATATGCACTACTGGGTCAACTTGGTGACGTATCTGGAAGACGTGGATGCAGACTTTGGCTTTTGGGCAATCAACCCAAGAAAACCTCATGATAATGAGACGGAAAGCTATTCTCTTGTTAGCGACGACTGGAAAACGCCCATAATAGATTATAGGTTACGAGATATGGTGCGGCTGATGAAACAATGAAAGCTTTGTCCTCGACTTCTGGGAAAGAGATTAGGAATTGCAATCCTTCCCTGGGAGTTTCTCGGTGTTTTCTTCGGTGGTGGATCTGATACTCAGCGTCCCAGCGCAGTCATTTTTTGAAAACTCGATTATATACTGACCCCCAGTTGTCTAAAGTAACCGTCCCAGTTCAAAATCATGCCCCGTGTTAAACTAAACGACCCTGCTAGTGCCTAGATGTAATCGTCAAACGGACAATGATCGCCCGCAGTATTGAGGAAACGTATGATAGGCAACTCGCGATACTGATCGCATGTGACTTTGGTGATTGTAGTCCTACTCCCAAACCATGCTCCTTCAAGTCCTCAAGGGCGAGGAAGCCCACCGCCAGCGCAGCCTCACATTCACTACTATTGTCTCACCGTCTCATTCTAGCTCTCTTCTGCCTCGCCAGTAACTTGAACCCACAACTTCAGCTCTCTAGACACTAGTCCGACAACTCAAGAACATCTAGCTCCTCTATCCTCCTCAACAACCCCTCAATCGTCTCCCGATAACTCTGCATCTTCACCTGCCTCTCATACAAATCCGTCTTCCTCTTAATCTTCCTCCGAATCAACGACTCCGTCGCCTCCCCCAACTCTACACCCTCTTCCCTTAGCAACTTAACCACCACTGAAGCAAGATTCAATTTCTTCTCGCTAGGCAAATTAATTGGGACAGCAGGTGTAGGAGTTCGCCAATTAAGAGTTTGTGATCTAGAAGCCGTGGATTGTTCTCGCCGAGAAGTTCTGTGGCCAGTGAAGGGGTGAGAAGTAATTCTGAGCCATCCGTTGTGTTGTTGTTGGATACTGGATCTGGAGTGGAGAATCTTGCTAACTTTACAGGCTTGCGTGAAGGACTCCCTCTTTCTTGCTGACGTTCGTTGTCGTCATCGTTATAGGAGTTGGATTGCCTGTGATTCTCGAGCTCGTCGGATCTGGCTCTCTTGCTTGAGGAGGGAGTCTTTGGGGGCGAGTTGCTGGAAGGGAGGACTTTATTTAACCGGCGCTTCTTTTCATCTTCTTGGTCCTCGTCCCAGATGAAGAAGTCGCATTGGTTGGTTCTGTCTGAATTGTAGCACATCCACACTATCAAAATAAGTTAGAACGTATTCGAGCCATAAGGGATGAGGATGTTTACTCCGTTTTCCCTTGCTGTATGATTTTTGTGATGGCCGACATCGTGCCATTGGGTTTCCTTCACATTCACATAACCATCTCCCGTCATGAAAGTACCCTGGGTAGAAGGTTGGTTGTATTGCGGGCTCGTCATCGGACTCCTTAGCTTTTCCTTTGTCACTTCTCGTAGCCATAGTTGTAAATTCAACTGTCGCGTTATACAAAACGTAAAATTGCGACTTGAAATAAGAGAAATTGAATGCAAGAGCCTGCCTCGAGGCTGGCGATGGCTGTCGCGAGTTCTTTAAAGCCTAGCCGAGTCCACCAACGGAATGCGAACTTCCAATAGAAGCCACAGGCGCATAACGGGGCACAGTCGCCGATTATGAACCACTTTTGTACCCCCCTGACAGTCGCAATGCGGGGGTTGCGAAAGGCTGAACATGGTCAAAAGAAGCGAAGATTTCGAAAGCGGGGTGGCTGGGTAAAACGTTTCTGCTAGCTTCTCCTCCCATATTCTCACTTGGAATCGATTTCGCATGGTTAATTGAAGGCGCTTTGCTGTGTATAGCATTTCAAGAGTATGGTGGCTGGATTTTTGTCCTTTCAAAGGTAAGGCACCGCACGAGGTTGACAACACGGCGTTCAGCTAGGGAGGCGTCAAAACACGGCACGAACCGAGGTGCGGACAAGGGAGCACAGCCCCCTTAAATATACAAAGTTACAAACGAGGGGGAAAGGCTTTCAAAATACAAAAAGCTAACGTAGTTAATCAAAAAGCTGAGTTATGGAAAGAATATAGAACATTTTTTTATTTTTAAGCTTCATGAAAAACATAAAGAGGAATCGGACCACTGAATTTATTAGAGAACTAATAAGAGTCTGATACGACTCTTGCTATCGAAGCATTCGATGAACGAGATTTCATGCTCAAAAATTGCATTCAGAAGCTACATGTGCCTCAATTTCTCGCCATAGGTGCTTCAGAGCTGTGCCCGACAACAGATGATCAACTGACCATGCTGGGTGTTGCATTTCGAACCACTAGAATTCAGTATACATGACTTCATGTTAGAAGCAAAGGAAGCTTGATTACCAGCCAATTTGACAAGGGCTCAATCTCATGTTCAACCTGGAGCAATGATATCATGCTGAGTTGTAGGGGATAAGGAAAATCTATATCATCAGGACGACCCATTTATCCGTGTCCCAGACCCCAAGCTCTGTGCCGTGTTTTCCGCATTTGGGGGAAATGAGGCTCATAGGGGCTGAAAATTGTCGCGAATGGGCAAGCATAAGCTACAAAAAAAGAAAAAGGCAGCGAATCACACTTTGGTGCAACCATACATTCTTTCAGCTGCCAAGACTCTGTACCATCCCTCGAGGGTCGAGCCGCGTTGATGGAAATATATGTAAAAGACATCATGGTGCGGCTGCCAAAGGTGATCCTCAGTAACAACAAATTAGCATACAACCAACATGTGCGACCATATCGGTTGTGATCCTTTCACGGAATCCGATAGCACTAGTAACCCGCGCGACGTCAATCAATATCACATATACTACGTCCATCAAGATGGAAGTGTTAAACGACATCCTGACGTCCCTTTTCCAGACCCGCAAGCGACCAGCGGAGTGGGAGAGGCGATAATAGGCAATCATGTGGTAGATTGTGGAACCGTGAAGCCAGACGGGAAAGTTGAAAAGGTTGAAGGCGCCGAGAGTGAAGGGCAAAAGAATGATGAGAACAGTGCAAAGAGTGATGAGGCATTTTGTGGCGACGGTCGGTTGACACTGATGCAAGTAAACCTTCACCTTCGTAGTAAGCGAATACTAATGCTCACAATTATAGTCAACTTCCCTTAGTTCTTAAGCCAGTCACAAAGACCGATCAGGCAGGGCCTTCTACAGAACTCCTCCAAGATATTCTACCTCATACTATGCCCACCTTCTTCAAAGAGAAACTCAAGAATATTTGCGAATATTGTGAATGCAAACAGGAAGTTCTCTGGAATAATCTTCTTCGAGATGAGCAGCATTTTGATGCATGCTTCAGATATGTCAATAAGGATCCAACACGTAAATGCTTCCTTAAGCGTAAGTTGCTGCAACAATGGCACATGAAATGAGGCTGATTGGATGCAGTATACACACTAAGAGTGCCCTTCCTTTCGGATTTGACGATTAGCTTCTCCATGGTTCACCACATCAGAGCTGAAGGAGACGTTTTTGTTCCAGCTAAACGTGACATTTCTGTCCCAACCGACAAAAAAGCTGGAGATAACAAGGAACACATGTTTGCGTTCATATATGGGTTAGATGGCTCGGAAATCTGGAAACTTCTGACAGGTTTGGTCAAACGTTGGCAAGACATCGTTGGTGACCACGCTGACCCAAGTACGGGTATTACTCCACGGCTTTTTGTGGCTGCCCTCCTTTCGCATTACGGATCTATCATCTCGAAAAGGATTCGCGACGCTTACGTGAATGTGAATATTTGCGACTCTGACTTGCAGACCGCGATGGATATCTTGGAGGAGGAGTTGCCAGAACCTTGTCACGACCAGACGATTCAAATTCGCAAGATCAACAAAAGTTTAATTGACATGAACGTGAAACTTACTGGAACGCGATCAACAATGCACTACCTTGCTGCTAGTGCTGATGTCCTAGTGAATAACATTACTCCCTTTGAAATGTATGTCAAAACACGATTGGCTGAATGGCCGAATTCGAAAAAACTGATAAAAGCCCTTCGAAAATTGGATAGTTACAGAGAGAAAATACGGGATCATGACAAATTAGTGATGGTTAGGAAGGATATGCTGCAACACAAAACAGATATTGAAGCTTTGCAGCAACACATCAACATAAATGTTGGCATGGTGAGTTATGACTGACCTGCTCTTTCAGCGCGACCAGCTGACTAACAGATGCTTCCCAGGTAAGCAATGTCATTGCCGCACGAGATCGATCTATCCAACAATCAATCATGGCGAATACAGGGAGAGACGGGGCCAAAATGAAGTTCATAGCCATCTTGACTGCAATTTTCCTTCCGGGGACGTTCGTGGCGGTATGGATTACATGACTTTCATTGATAACTGACCATGCTGAATTTTTACAGATCTTTCTGACAACTCCAATGTTTAACTTCGTCGAAGACACGAAGCCACTACTCACCAAACGAGGGATCCCCCTAGCAATATACTGGGGCGTCACGTGCTTGGGGTTTATCCTCATACTCATCCTACTGTACCTCTTGCATAATCCGATCATCGTCTGCAATCTTATAGATCACCTGATCCCTCTCAAGTCTATTCAGAATAGTGCATTTTATAATGACTGCAAGCAACGTAGCTCGAAATTGACTGCCAAGAAGTACAACGAAGGTGGAGCGGCGACGCAGAGACAGAAGCCTATAGACAGTAATAAGGACCACGGTGCAGAGAAGCAGAAAAAGAAGGCTCTGTTCAACAATGGATCGCCTGAGCAACAATTCCACCCAGCAAATGGCGTGAACGGCAAGAGTACAAGCACAGATGGGAATTCGCAAGCAGGGAGCAAGTCATCCCCTGGGTGGCTGCGCCGGGGTCGAGTGGCACTTTGTTGTGACAGCCATGTTTGAGTACCTGTTATATGATGGAAGGGACTGCACAGTTCCCTGTGCTCGACCAAATTTCTGTCGTGAAAGTGGTTTTCTAAAGCAAGGGCGGATATTTCTATCGCTCTCGCTTTTCTGTACGAAGGTCTCTGGGACGATGTATGAACTCTTTCTTATAGGACAACAATACACGAATGTGGCACTTGCGCACTTCTGAGTTCTGCAAAAACATGCATTAATGCACTGTGAACACCATTATAGAGCTATGGAACAAGACTTTAAGTTTAAATTTATTATTGCGATTATTTTTACAGATATACTATCACTATTTAGCGTGGTCTAGGCCAATTAACTTCTATTTCTACATGTCCCCTAGCTACTAGAGGCTATCCCATTTGCTCGCTCATAGCGTTGGTATCTCTCTTCTCTCCATTTCGGACCCCATTTCCGTACAATCAATACACATGGGCTGAATACTAGCAAAATCAACCCCAAAAAGAGATATGTGTAGCCATAGCCCCATGCTTCAATAACGTACTGTATGACAGCTGTTCCAGCACCGCTCATCGACGCCCTTGTCAAATTGAACGACGATGAGACTCTTCCTGGATTCATGGGATAAAGGTCGGTCAACAGCGTCGTTAGGATGGATGAGGGCCCGCTCACTGAGGCCCCAGCAAAGAACAAAACAACTAGCGGCGCTGCAAGATTGGCCCCGGAGTCTACGACCCATCCCCATGCTATAACCATAGCCACGGCAAGCCCTATCCATGGCCACATCAAATCCAGCCTGGCTCTTTCGATTGGGAATTTCCTCAAGTCATCACCAACCTTACGGTCCACCGACATGCCCATATTCTTTGCAACCCGTTCATAGTTCCAGTTGAGAGTCTTACCCACAATTACGGATCCGAGGATGGAGCCTATCGAGAAAGGGATGTAACACAGCCCGGTTTGCAGATCGTTAAAGTGATATTTCCTGCGCATCACGTCTTGTAAAGGGACAAGTACACAGTAGTTGACCATGACGAAAAGAGACATGAAGAACATGAGGATCCCGACGTCTTTTTCGAGAACGATGAGAATTGCGGCCCAGATGTTGGGGATAGGGATCTTTCTGCGCATCTTCTTTGGCTGGGGTGGAATTGAGCCAACGGTTTGTAATTCGAGATTTTGGGACTTGCGGCGCCAATGCCCATTCGTCAGAGAAGCGTTTAATCTTGGTGGAGGAATGGACCCGTTATCGACGATATTACGGGCAGTCTACATTAATGTTAGCTAAGATATCGCTCAAAGTTTTAGTTGCAAACTTACCTCTGGTACAAACGGCACATAGATAATCAGAAAAATCCCCGCTCCGATGACTAAAAACCAAAAGGTTGATCGCCACCCCAAATACTGAGTCAAAATCCCTCCCAGAACAGGCGCCAAGGCCGGGGCAAACATCGCGCTCGCCTGCACTGCCGTAATGAATCCGCCCCGTTCTGCACTCGTTGTGATATCCGCCATGACGGCACTCCCAATGGCTACTGTCGCGCTGCTGCCCGTGCTTTGCAGGGCCCTTAGTACCATCAGCGCCGCATAGTTATGCTGGAGTGCCAGGCCAATGTTTGCGGCTATGTAAATGGTAAAGGTTATCATATAAACTGGGCGGCGGCCGAGTTGGTCACTGAGGTCGCCGAAAAAAAGGGGGGCGATGGCCTGCATAACTTGGTAGATGGTAACAGTGAGATTGATCTCACCGAGAGAGCGGTGATAGGATTCCGCAATGGGAGTGAGGGCCGTAATGTAGATGAATGCGGAGAAAGGGGAGAAGAGTGTGCCGAAGACCGTCATGAGGACAATATAGATTTTCATTTTGGGAGAGAAGACAGAGTATACTGATTTCGGTGTCTGCAGTTCATTCTCGTTGCGAGTCTCCTCGATGACTTTGGCTTTCTTGTCCAGGCCATTATTGATTTTGTCGTTGTCGTTGACGCTGTTAGTCTGTATAGGAGACGCCTCGGTGTTGGAGATGCTGTGTATTGCATGCTTATCGGTGGGTATATCTAAATCGCCATGTAGCTCAGCAGTCTTCTCGTTGGCCATGCTGTCCATTGCCTGTCTCCTTAAGATCGCGGAATAACAGTAAGTCAACTTTGAAGGCTTGTAGAAAGATTCCTTGAACTCCTAGGCGTGATCGACAAGAATAAGTAGCTAGAAACCTTCTTGAGGCTGGATCCTTGCTATTGATCACAAACCTAGATCATGTTGAGTTGCCTTATGTAAACATAAGCTAAGTCTCTTTTGATATCTAATATTATGAGTAGCAGCACTCTCAAAAAGGAAACGTGATGAGCTCTGCGGAGATAACGGCAAGTATATAATGAACTTCCCGCGACAGGGGGGCAAAGCGGAATGTGGGCTATCGGCAGTCGGAAATCGGAAGTCGCGAGCGCCGATATACGGCTGGAAATAAATCTGGGAGTTCCATTTTATGGAGATATCTAAAGAATTAGTGAACGTCTTCTGACCAAGAATATCCCCTAAAGATAACTTTGCAGGACTATCCCCGAGTGATCATAGATTAGCGGAACAAGTTGACAGTGAAGGTCACAGTGACAATGGTGGATAAAATCACAAGACTGAAAAAAATCATCCTCGAATGAGGGTCCCTGTAAATGGATTCAAGTCCAAAATTAAGGACAATGAAACTGTAAATGCTCGTGAATACCCAACTGGGGCTGCTCGTGCTACCTTGTGCTCAACCTATACCTCCTTCCCATGCTCTGTAGTTGTGAATAGAGATCTGATACTCCGTGAGCACAGCCTTTTTATACTCACGTCTCATCTCTTATCAACACCTACTTTCAAGCTTTCAAGCGTTTCTAGATAGCACTGCAATAGCACTGCAATAGCCTCCCTTGAAGTACCCACCATGGCACCTTTTGGCCAAAACTCGAAGCACTTGCCCTTCCAATTACTATAAA
>Ga0182030_10010954_pt1 | contig 18331 bp, 12 predicted proteins | sample 812S3MmetaG_FD_121299 | JGI IMG/M metagenome (GOLD analysis project Ga0182030, IMG submission 121299) | Permafrost microbial communities from Stordalen Mire, Sweden - 812S3M metaG (Illumina Assembly) | ecosystem: Environmental > Terrestrial > Soil > Wetlands > Permafrost | place: Sweden...
CAGTTTTTCCCGGACCCAATATTCCGCCCAGCGCGCTTCAATCGCGCCCGGTTCGTAAGCTTTCGGCAATTCGTGCGGCATGTCTCTCCTGATCCTGTAGGACCACCCTCCCTCGGAGCCTCGTCCCGGCCCAAGCCAACCCATCCAAGCCCAGCCCGCCCGGACACTCCACCACGAAAGAGGGAATCTTTGATCTTACAGGCGCAAGAAAACTAGGGTCAAACCGGGACGGGGGTTATACGCACTGAGAGCAAAATGCTGCAGGCGAGCTTGCCACGTGTAAGAAAAGCAAAAATAGAAATTTTGTCACCGCCATGTAATACTTTTGAGCAAGATGACAGATTTTTCCGGCCTCCTTCCGGAGATTGCAAGTTGCCCCATTGCGGCAGCGATCCGCTCGGGTGAAATCGCCCATTCTCACCCATGCTCCAAAATCGTCAGCCTCCAAACGGGACAGTTCTTTCAAGTTCCTGAGCCTTGGTCGGGGCGAATCGACACTGCACCAATACTGTTCATCAGCTCAAATCCATCAATTGACAGTCTCGAAGAATATCCAAATGAGTTCTGGGATGCCGATCGGGTCGCAGACTTTTTCCTGAATCGGTTTACTTCGTCCGCTGGCTGGGTGAAGGATGGGTTGTATGCACTTCGTCTCGATGGGTCCCGCAGCAAATGTGTTCGCTTCTGGGCGTCCGCTCGCGCCCGTACCTGCGAAATTCTTATGAAGGATAAAACAGCAATCGTTCCTGGGATAGATTTTGCACTAACTGAAGTGGTGCATTGCAAGTCTAGAGGCGAAGAGGGGGTAGTTGATGCACTGCGCTTTTGCTCCAAGCGTTACCTTGAAAGAATACTTTCCATTACTGCTGCCAAACTGCTGGTTGTGCATGGCAAGAAGGCAGAAGCAGAGGTCCGCGAGTGCCTGGCATCAGTCATAGAACCTCAATTAGAGAAACAGAATCTCGTTAAGGTCGATAACCGTGAAAAACTGATCGCTTTTCTTCCACATCCAAATGAGCGGGGTTCAAACAAGTCATTAATCGAAAACATGGGAAGTGACGGTCTTGAATTTATTCGTGCCTTTGTTGCGGCAAAATAACCGATAGAGGTCTGCAACGCGAGTGAATGGGGCTCGCGATAGCGAGACGGGAGGAAAGAGCGATGAACCCGAGGAATGATTGTGCTTAGGTGTGCACTAAGGCACTACCGTGAGATACTGCATCAGTTCAGATTCATCCAGAAGTAATGCACCAATAGTGCGGTCGGACAGAGGCATCAAGTATCGATCCTCTGGCTTCAATAGTTTTTGCTGTAACGCCGCTGCAATGCGTTCCAACTGTTCGCGGCGTCCAATCAAGATTTCCTTTGCGGTGCTCAGGTAAGGCTCCAGTGAAGCGGTTCCCGTTAGAGCCTGAATGTCTTGCAGGAAGAAGCGCGCTCTTTTGCCGACGAGTTAGATCGGGAGATTCGCACGACTTCCTATCTGCTGCACCCGCCGATGTTGGACGAAATCGGTCTGGAAGCTGCCTTGCACTGGTACACAGAAGGTTTGGAGGAACGTGCGGGTCTGGAAGTGCAGTTACATATTCCCGATAATTTCGAACGACTATCTCGCGAAATGGAAATCACTATCTTTCGCGTTGTCCAGGAATGTCTCACCAATGTGCACCGGCACTCAGGCAGCAGATCTGCCCACGTTCGTCTTGCGCGAGAGCAAGGAACGCTGCGTCTCGAAGTTCGCGATGCCGGTCGCGGAATCGCTCCCGACAGGCTCAATATCCTCCGCGCCAGGGGTGCCGGTATTGGCCTCCGAGGAGTGCGCGAAAGAGTCCGACAGTTTGCCGGCGAAGTCCGCATCGACTCCGAGCTGGGGTCGGGCACCACGATTTCGGTGACCTTGCCTCTGCAGACCGGATGAGAGTGGATGCCCAAAGATTCGCCCGTCGTGGTTGGTAAGACATCGCTCACTGTCGACAGAGCAATAACTGCGATTGCCGGACGCCGAGTCTTCATCTCGCGGCGCCCCCAGTTACTTTAATGTCGTCGCGAAGGACGAAGCGAGTTAGTCACGCAGGGATGCAGCCTACCGAACAACATATTCACTCGACAACACGCCATCCATTCGCCTTACTCGCTCTTATGGCAACGGCAGCGTGATCGTCTGCCCTGCGGTCATCGAGATATGTGAGATAAACTGCCCTCCATAAATTTCGGCGCCGCTGCTATTCAGTCCGGTGATCGGAATTACGGCTGCGGAAACGGAAGCGGACGCCGGCATAGTCACGCTGATCGTCGGGTTCGGTCCGCCCACGCCGATGATGCTGGCCGTTACGTTCGACAGGTTGAAGGCGTTGCGGCTCTGCATGGCTTGTCCGAGCTGATCGAGAGTTGGACTCAGAACCGGAAGGTTATACACCTGTTTGTACAGGCTGAAAGTTTGGTTATAGGTGTCGCTGAGAAGAGATGCAGTCGTGTTGGTCGACGGCATCCCAGGCGCGGTGTTGATCGAGAAATGCAGATCCGGTTGATGGAACATTTCCGGATCCATGTCGCCAATCAACATGTTGCTTAGGAAGCTGGAGCTAACAAAATTTAAAATCTGCGCGGCCGTGTAGGTGTTAAACGGAGGCACCTGGGTTGGGTAGGAATAGATACAATCGAACTCCGCCTGATCGTCATTCCAGTTCGCGACATTGTAGTAGATGTCGTTGGGATGCCGCGGCACCTCGTAAATCCCAGGCGCATAGCTGTTCACAATGCCCACGTTTGGCGAAGGATTGGGCCCGTTGTTGGGCTGACCGATGACCGAAGTATCGGTCACAACGTACTGAATGCCGTCCGTATTCAAGTAACCCGGCACATTCGGATCATTCAGCCCGGTCACTCCCGGCGTCACCATGTTGGCTGGGTTAAAGTCGTTAAACGTGAGCTGTGCCAGCGCAACGTCACTGGGATCGTTATCCAGATTCGCGCCGTTCGGGTTCGAAGCCACCCAAAGGTTGGTCAGCACTTCCAGATCAATGTAATCGATGGGCGGATTATCATGAACGTCGCCGCAGCCCGTTCCGGTGGGAGCACTCTGACACAAACCGTTCAGGGTCGTCGGATGATCATAGGTGTGGCTGATCCAGTGAAAAGCTCCCTGATAGCTTTGAAGATTTGCCACGAGGTCGTCCGCGACGGCTGCCGTCGCTCCAGTTTCTGGCTGCTGCGCCACGGTCCCGACACCGCTGACCATTGCCGTGAGCTGTGTGGTTGCCGGAGTGGTCGAACTGTCGGAAGCGACCGAGAGAATCGTCCAGATTCCGTTGAACGCCCCACCATCGTTCGTCGTCCCCGTTACATTGACCATTGCGCCAGGGAGTCCCGAAAAATCCGTCGTCGTGAATGTGACGAGACCGCCGTTGGCAGAGGTAGCGGTGACGGGAGCGGTCAGCCCAGTCCAGTCGCCATTGCCTGCAGTTCCGACTCCGTTGAACGCCAGCGTCAGTTCGAAATTCGCGAACAGCCCGGAGGGATCGGTCTGTATGCCATTTTGCCAGGCCGTGAGTTGCGTCATGTCTGCCGCGTTCACTCGAAAAACCGGCAGGTTCGAAGCGTCCGGCTTGGTGCGGTCGTGCGTGATGGGATCCTGGCAAGTCGTTCCTGGGATCCATTCGCTATCGTCGATGAAAAAGTCATCGACCTGTGGAGTCGCATACACGTGATAGTCGCCGAGGAAGATTCCCTGCGTGACCCAATTCACCAGTCCGTAGGCGAGCACCTGATCGTGGAGCAGATACTGGTTGCTGTCGAATGTAAGCGACAAATACTGCCCCGCGAAAGACGTGTTGTAGATAGCCGCCAGCACGTTGCCGGACGCGTCGGTGAGCAGTGGCGTCGAAGCATTCGCCGCACTGGAAAGGTAGATGAACGCGTTCGTGATGCCGACCGGATTGCCGACATTAGCGTAGGGAAAGACCGCGCTCGCCGCGGGCGCGTAGTAGAAGTTATAAGGCGTGGGGCTGGCGGCAACACTGCCGGTCGGTGAAGCCAACCCAAAATTTGGGTCGGGGTATACATACCAATTCACTTGCCGCACGCTGAATTGCGACTCGTAGAGATCCAGGACACTGATGTTCGAAATGTTGTAGCGGTCGTTGCCGAAAGCGAAAATTACTCCCTGAAAATAACCGTGGCACCCACCATCAGACAAATATCCCGAAGGGATCGCATTTCCCGTCTGGCTGATGTCAAGCACCGTATACGGTGTGCCGACATAGGTGAGAGCCTGCGTGATTGCGGGGAAATCGGCCTCCGATTCGGCGTTCGTAACTACCAGTATGTTCATATCCACGATGTGGGCATCGCACGAAACGAAGCCGCCGGGTACACCGTTCATCGTGGCCGACCCGCTCAATGCTCCCTGCGTCGCGTTGATCGTCGCCGCGCCGCCGCCCGTCGACGTGGCGAGGCCGGTGTTGAGGATGGTGGCGATCAAAGGATTACCAGAACTCCAAGCCACCGCATTGGTCAGATTCGTCGTCGAGCCGTCGCTATAAATGCCGGTCGCCGTGTATTGCGTGTTGCTCCCGACTCCAACATAAACTGATGCCGGAGTTACTGAGATCGAAGCAAGAGCAGCCGGATTAACTGTGAGCAATGTTGAGCCGCTGATCGAGTTCGCACTGGCAATGATCGTCGTGACGCCTTGTGCGTTGGCGCTCGCCAAGCCAGCGGCACTGACGGACGCGGCCGTTGGGTTGGAAGAGGTCCACGTCGCGCTGCTGGTGAGGTCGCCGGATGAACCGTCGCTATAGCTGCCCGTGGCCATGAATTGCTCGGTGGCGCCCTTGGCAATCGCTGAGTTCGTTGGTGTCACCGCAATCGAAACCAGTGTCGGTGGCGTCACCGTGAGACTATCCGCCGGACTGACTACGCTTCCAAGCGCAGCCGTCACGTTGCTCGTTCCCGTCCCAATGCCAGTCGCTAAGCCTCCGGCCGCAATGGTGGCAACCGAAGTCATCGACGATGACCATGTCACGCTATTTGTGATTGTTTGCAAGCTTCCGTCGCTGTAGGTGCCGGTGGCCGTAAATTGCACCGTTGCACCTTTCGCAACCGACGGATTGACCGGTGCCACAGCGATCGCGACTAGCGCCGGAGACGTGACTGTCAATGTCGTCGATCCGCTCACTGAACCGAGCATCGCGAGAATACCGCTGGTTCCCGCCGTCACACCCTTGGCCAATCCTCCCGACGTGATGGTTGCGACACTCGTCTTCGCGGAACTCCAGGTGACGAATGCGGTTAGGTTCTCGGTGCTGCCGTTCTTGAAGTGTCCAGTCGCAGTGAATTGCTGAGTGGTGCCCGCCGCGATCGAAGGATTAGCAGGCGCAACCGCGATTGAGGTCAGCCCCGTATCTTCGCCTGTTCCCTTCAGCGCTAACACCAGCGGACTTCCGAAATCTCCATAGTTAATTGCGAGTTGACCCGACCGCGAACCAATCGCGGATGGCGCAAACGTCACTCCAATCGTGCACTTCGCGCCGGGACCAACGCCGGAGCCACAGCCATTGCTGGCGAGTCCGAAGTCTCCGCTAGTCGCCACAGACGAAATAACCAAATTCGTATTGAGATGGTTCGTGAGGGATACAGTCTTCGCGGCACTGGTCGCTCCCACCAGCGTGTTCGGAAACACCAAGCTTGTCGGGGAAACGGTAATGGGTGCGATACCCACACCCGACAGAGCAACCGACTGCGAACCGGAGGGAGAGTTACTACTGACTGTCAACTCCGCGATACGATTCCCGAGTGCCGATGGTGCAAACGTTACGGTGATGCCACAGCTCAAACCCGCGCCCAGCGTGTTGGGACTGATCGGGCAATTCCCGCCCCAACTGTAATCCGACGACGCTCCGCCAGATATCGCGATGGTATTGATCGTCACCGCCGTTTTCTGCGCGTTCTTAAAGATCGCGGTCTTGGGGCTGCTGGTGGCTCCGACCGCAAGGCTGCCGAACGAAAGACTGGCCGGAGTCAGCTTGGTTTGTGCGAAAGCAGAAGAACCAGCAGCAGCCAGAAACGAGAGAGATACGACCGTACTGCAAAGTAGTTTCGTCTTATGATTGGCGATGCTCAATATGCGATGGTCGAGAAGTTGGGCTTGGCGGGTTTGAAGAATATAAGATTTGAAACGATGCATTCCGAAGCTCCGAGGAAAAAGTTCGTTAGAGAGTTCGCTAAGTTTCTAAATGAGGATCGTGGCTTCGCCGGTCACACCGGAATATGCCGATAAACGCGAACAAAATTCGCCGTGAAAGACCGGCGCGATGCTATCGCTTTTAGATGGATCCAAAAGGTTTTTACAACTGATTATTGGTGGGCAACCCAGCCCGGACTCGGCCCGAATAGGAATGATCTATGGCTTCTTAATTATTCTTGAAGGGGAAGCTAGCCATTGTGGACCGAGTGCCTTTTCATGTCAATACGAAAAGCTTAGGGTGAACAGTGCTGGAGCGACCGCCTTACCGACCGCGATAGGGGCAGATTGCAACAACTTATTCGTTGGTGCTTCCTTGCTTTCTAACGTGGGATTGCGCGCGGGTGGGCCGCTCCTCGACCGCGACTATAACTGGCTTTCCCCAACAGTCGACAGAGAACTAACTGCAGGTGCGTCACGTCTCGCGCGGGTGGCCCGCCCTATCGCGAAGCGAAGGGCAGGTTCTCAGCGGTGAGGCAGCCAGTGTGGCAGCGGGCCACTCGCCCGCTCGAGTCTCCACATGAAACAGTTTTTTCCGGACCCAGTATTCCGCCCAGCGCGCTTCAATCGCGCCCGGTTCATAAGCTTTCGGCAATTCGTGCGGCACGCCGTAAGTGATCTTCGTCACCGGGCTGCCCCCAACCTTGCCCTATCATTCTTCCGAGACTTAGTGATAGTTTGTGGATCTGTGCCAACACAGACTTGCCGGGAAAATTCCGTCACATGAGCGCGTTCCAATTCAAGCGTGTCAATTCCATAGTAATATTTCGCGGATTTCTCCTCCCCGTGTTCGGCGGGAGTCATCATGTTGGAATGTAGTTATAGGTTTTGATTATCGATAAGGGATATCCATGAGGCTCAACGCATACTCGTGCATACTCGTAATACTTGTCCTGGTGGGCTGCGGCGGTTCGACATCTCCGATTTCCCCTCCAACTGAATCGATCGCGGCTACAGGGGGCGGCGGGCAAAACACGGTAGTCGGCACGCCGTTCGTAACCCAACTGGCGGCCTCAGTGACCTCGAACGGATCGCTGGTTAGCGGAGTGACGGTGACGTTTGCGGCTCCAACGTCGGGAGCAAGCGGCACATTCTCGAATGGAACGAACAGGGCAACAGCGATGACCGACGCCAGCGGCGTCGCGTCGGTGGCGTTCACAGCGGGTAGCACGGCAGGCGCTTATTCGGTGAGGGCAACGGTTTCCGGGGCGTCAACGTCGGCCAACTTCAGCCTAACCAACACGGCGGGCCCGACAGCGGCGATCATGGCAACGGGCGGGGCATCGCAAACCGTTGCGATCGACGCGACATTTGCCCCCTACTGGCAACCGTGGTGGACAGCTTCCAGAATCCAGTTAGCGGCGTAACGGTAACGTTCACCGCTCCAGCTTCGGGACCGAGTGGCACATTCCCGAATGGAACGAATTTCCCACTTTGCTTTTTCCTCTATGTTCCAATCAAGACCCGAGTCGCAGCAATACTTCTCGCAGCCGTTCGTGCGACTGACTCAGGTGTAAGTAGAGCATTTCGTCCGGATCGGCTTTCGCTCGCAGGATTGCGACCAGCTCTTCTTTTTCCTGTCGCGTCCAGCTACTTACTTCTGGCAAATCCGCGAGGACCAGCGCAAAGTTGCCGAAAGCTTCCTGTTCGAGTGGCGTCCACGAGGCTACGCTGGAACGCCTGCTCCTCATGCCCAAAGCTCTCTCTAGCGCGCGCGTCGAATGTTCGCGCATGCGGTCAGCGTCTCCGCCAAAATCGCGAGCCATGCGTTCATTGACGCTCAGCCCAATGTTGCGCGTTGAAAATTGGTCCCACGCTCCGACCTGGCTTCCGGGAAGTTCGTAGAAAACGTGTCCAGCTGCAAGCCGCTTCAACGTTCTCGCGGGTGTTCGATACTTCGGATCAGCGGCAATTTTTTCTTCTTCGCGTTTCGCGAGTTTGTGAAGTTCGGTTCGTCCCGGTCGAAAGCCCAGTTTGCGATAGAACCAGAATGCGCCCGACTGGATTGCCTCCTCGTTCTCATGGCCCAGTTGATACGGATAAACCGAAACGCAAGTCGTGCCCATACGATGACAGAGGCAGCGCAACACTTGCGCATAAATCCATCCCGCTTCGCCGCCGCGGAAGGTGTAGAAGGTGTTGAACCCAACCTCCATCCACTCGCAGAGCGCGATGGCCTCGATGTAGTTGATTGGTACTCCGTTCTTGAGCGTCAATCCCGCGACGTAAGCACGCAGCGGAAGACGCCGATCAGGCGGAAGGCTCCAAAGATAGATCTCGACGCCGCGTCCAACCTCGGCCTTCACCACCGACCGCGGATCGGCAAGCGTGGTGCCGTAGAGTTCGCGATAGCGCACTAGCATCACCTCGCGGATGAGTTCGATGACCTCGCCGCCTTGCCGGTGCGAAAGCTTCGTCAGTTTGGGAGGACGCCGCGCCAACTCGTGCGACAGAGAGACTTGGCTGCGGCTGATTAACGGCTCGCTGTGATAGAAGATGGCTCTAGGCAGCTTCCGATTTCGCGTTCGCGTGATGGTGGAATTTCCCAGGTTCCAACGCAAAGGCACGCGCAGCGATTCGTACAGCTCGGCCTTTTGCGGACCGGACAATGGCAACTGCTCGAAACGCTCGATAAGCCACGCTGCCGTGGAACGCTTTGTTTTTTTGGATTCGCGTTTGAATCCGCCGCTCGCGGCTTGCAGCCATCGCTGCCAAGGAGTATCGGCCTCGACAAACGCGTCGTCTTCGAGCAGTGGGATGAAACGCGGACCGGTATTGCCCAACTCGCGTCCCGGATCGTAGTTCTCCCACGCGATTTCGACTTCCGCCGGAAGGCGATTCGTACCGATGAGCCAGCGCGCAACGTCGAAGCTGAGCGTATCTTCCATTTGCGTGCCCGCGATGCCCGAGAATTCGAAGGTGTCGAAGGCATTCATGTCAGCGCCCGCTGTGCGCAACGCTTCGACTTTCTGGTGAAAGCGATTCAGAATGCGCTCGGTGGCGCGAACCACGTTCGGCCCTTGCGGAAAGGCACGCAGAAAAAGCAGGGTTTCGTGGAACCGGATCAACCGAGCCGGATCGCGAAAGTTGATTGCGGCGAGCCGGTTGATGAGCTGCACCGCGCGAGTCGCTTCGTTGCGGCCAAAGCGGTAGCGGAAAGCTTCGAGTTCGGAGAACAGAGGATCGAGAGGTTGGTTGGACATGTTTCGAGCCAACCAAGCCTATCGCATACCGCCGATTTCCGGCACGCGAAGTGGTGCATCGCCGATTTTAATGCCCCGAAGTCGACGCTGCACCCAAGTCGAGTTTTTAAATGTTGGTATTCGCGGAGGTTAGAGCTTCACCGTACTTACTTGCCCGCTAGCTTCTTGGCGATTTCTTCCACGATCTTCGGGCGAAGATCGGCCATGACGCTATCGACAATGCTGGCAATCGTGCTCGCATCGGTAGTGGACGCAGAGGAAGATGTCGATCCCTCAGCGGCTGCCGCAGCGGCCATCGCCTTAGGTGCCTCCTCCGCAGCTTGTCCAGCTGCCTGTTTCGCTGCTTCGACCGCGTCCGGACCAGTCACTGTGGTCGCGGGCCCTGTGCGAATTTGATGCCAAGTCGATTTTCCGGATTTCGATGCCATGTCTTCACCCCCAAGATCTGAACTTGAATCCTCGTTGTCCTGCGTCGACTCTGCCGACCCCACCGCAGGCGTCGTCGCGCCCATTGATTCACCAGGCTGGTCCACGGACTGCGCGGCTGCGTCAGTACCAACCGCACCCGCAAATGTGCCGCCCGCAAAATCGTCGACCTGCGTCTCTTCCGGAACCTTGGTCAGTATTTCGCTCGTTGTCGCTTCGACTACTGGAGCGAGTTCGACCGGTTCGGACTTTTTTTCTTCGGAGATCTTATCTTCTGAAATCGGTTCGCTCGATTTTGCCGCGGAAGGTTCCGGTGCAGGTGTATCGAACGCACTCGATTCCTTTGCAGCAGCCGCAGTAATCTCTGGCAACGGCGCGCTGTCCGACGACACTGGAATAGCGGCCTCTACGGCAGGCTCGGCTTCGGGCTTCGTTTCAGCGGCGTTGTTAGCCGCCAAATCCAACGTGGCCATACGGCTTTCTACTGCTGCCGCAATGGCGGAGACTCCCGTCATGTGGATTGCTTCCGTCTCGGCAGCCGATACTCCGATAGGCGCGACGGCGAAGGTCTGGAACATTTCCGCTTCCAGCGAAAGTGCCGATTCTTCCGCGCTCAACGCCATCGGCTCCGCAACCCATCGCGGATGCGAGGAGTGGCGGGCCACTTCTTCCGCTAACAGTTGACCAGCAGCAACCAGGGTGCCATGCGAAGGAATCGTGTTTGTATCTGCGTTGGAGATCGAGGGAGTCAGTAAGCGCAACGCCTCGGCGAGTTCCTCATCGCTCGGCGCTGGCTCTTCTGGTTCGACTTTTCCCGGCACAGCATGTTCGTGCATCGTTGCGGCAACGGCCGCAGGTTGCTCAATCTTGGCCGGTTTCGGCTCTTCCGCAAATTGCGCCGCGACAGGCGCGGGTTTCTCGTCTCTTGCAGTGGCCGGTTCTGCGGAAGTGGCGGCTTCGATTGTTGCGGTCTTTTCGGTTTCGGCAGCTACGACGGGATCTTTCTCAACTTCTTTTGCGGAAATCGTTGTTTCGGCATTCTGAGTCGCAGGCTTCGCCGCCGCGTCAAACATCGGCTCGTCGGTCTGATCGATTGGCGCAGGCGCCTCAGCCAGAGCAGCCGCTTCGACAGGAACGGGTTGTGTGACGTGCAGAGTGGCGGGTTCCTCAGTCTTGGCTGGCTGCGCTTCAGCCACGCGTATTTCGGCGGAAGCTGATTGTGCAACGGGAGTGGGAATCTCTGGGGTCGGCTCGGTATGCTGAACCGGAATCACAACCACGCCTTGTGCTTCAGCCAGCGACGGCGAGGTTTGCGACGTGGCGATCGCCGCTGCGACCGCGGGCGCCGCAGCTTCCATAACCGGCAACTCGGTCTTGGTTGCTTCCGCTGGCGCTGTCTTCGTCGTTTCTGTCTTTTCTATTGGGGCAGCGGGAGTCTCGATTTCCGCCTTCGCCACTTCGGTCTTTACTACGTCAGTCTTTATTACTTCAGCGTTCGCCGGAGAATCGATCACAGCCTTTTTTGCCGTCTCAATCTTCTCGGCTGGCGGCACGACGTTTTCCGAGGCGGGAATTGGCCCATCCAACTTGGCGGCTAATGCGCTCAGGGCATCCAGTTCTTCGGGAGTGATATCGCGCGGAATATCCGGAACCAGACCCGGTTCTTGTCCCAGTGGCGCTGGTTCTTTTACGGTGAATGCCAAGCCAGAGCCAGACTTTCCTTTCGTCTTTCGGAAATCGCGGAAGGTCGCAGCTGTCGCGATCTCCTCCGGTTCGGGCTCGGGTTCTTCTTTCTTTTTCTTGGAGGGAAACCTGAGTCGGCTCTTCCATCCTGTGTCGGAGTCGTCGGTGCCTGGCGTTTTCCTGTCAATTTCTTCGCCACCAAAGCGCTCGACGCCGGACACTGAAGTGGCGAAACGCGAACCATCCGCTTGCGACGCAACCATGCGGTCTTCCAGTCGCGTGATGGCGGTAAGCAATTCACTGGCTTCGAAGGGTTTTACGATGTGGCCGTCAGCCCGAACGCGGCGCGCTTCTTCCGGCTTGAATGGTTCCAGTTTGCCCACCGTTAACAACACGGGAATATGGGCGGTCTCCGGCGCATCTTTCAGCCGCTGGCAAACCTCCAAGCCGCTGTAGCCGGGCATGTAGACATCGAGGACAATGAGATCGGGTTTGATTTCGGTAATCCGCTTGAGGGCTGCGGATCCGTTATTAACCGTGACGATTTCGTACCCGGCATCGGCCAGGATTTTTCGCCCCATGTTCTGGGCTGTCACACTATCATCCGCAAGCAGTATTTTCCGAGCCAAGCTTCGTCCTTCGGCACTAAGGAGAGATAACGCGAAACTACCTTGTCCGCTGGGCGAAGTCAACGATTCCGGCGCGGGTAACAGGTTACGTCCGTTCCGGGTCCCTTGGGGAGCGCCACGGCTGGGAAAAAGAGTGTGTTTTCTGGGCGCAAGGCGGGATGAAAGTTTATGGGGACAGCCGAAGGTGGCTGTCCCGACGTGACTCTATCTTTAGAAGGGACTGATCTTCAGAAGGGATTAATCTTCGCAATTCCCTTTTTCTTTTTCTTCTTGCTGGAAGAAATGTCGGCCATCTCTTCGGTCTTTGCGGAAGTGCTCGAGGACGTGGCGGCGGAAGTGCCGGTGCTCGTATCGATCTGATTGCTCTGCTGCAAAGGAGGTAGGGCGTTGGGGTCTTGCGCGACGTTCGGCTTCAATTCGTTCGGATCGGCAACCGTCGGCTTCAGTTCGGCGGCCGGGGACGCCGTATCCGGCGTGGAGGCGGCTTGGTCGGTAGAGGCTGCGGCGGCATCGTCGGTGGCAGCGGGCGGCGCGTCTGATCGCGGCGCATCTTGATTTGGCGCTACCTTCCCATTGATGGTTTGCACGCCCAGCCTGTTGTCAGCGGCCATCGAGTTGGTCACGCTACGGACGACATCGCCGGCGGTCACCGGTGGAGGATCGACCATGGTCGGATCGCCAAGATGCGTGGCTTTCGCCACATCAGGATGCCGCTCGAAACCGCGAAGCATGGTCGACACCATGGTCGCTTCGTGCCGGCTCGCAATTTCTTTTTTGTTCTGCTCAAGCATCGCGCGCGTTGGACGCGGCACCGGTTGATGCAGGGCTTCCAAGCGATCTTTGGCATCGACGGCGGCATCCATGGCCGGATAGCGCTGGATGATCCGGCTGTAGGCTGCGGCGGCATCCCGGGTTAATCCGTCGATCGCTTTGCTCTTCGCGACTTCGTTCATGCGGCCGTTCCTGCGGACCACATCAATCTCAGCTTCGTACGATTGCCCGATCAGATAGAGCGCCTGATCCGCGCCGCTATACAGCGGGTAGCGATCAACGAGAGTCTTCAGGCGCGCGATTGCCGCCGGATAAGCCATCCGCAAATAGTAAAAACGCCCGATACCGAATTCGCGGTCAGCCAGCACTTCCTGCACCTCCCGCAAGCGCTGCTTCGCCTCGGGTACCAGCTTGCTGTCGGGATACTCCTGGATCAGCGAACGGTATTCTTCTTCGGCACGCATCGCGTGAGTGTAGTCGCGGTCGGCTTTTTCCATTTCCTGATAATGGATGTTCGCGACCTTCAACTGCGCCTCGGCCGCCTCCGGCATGTTGGGGAAGAAGGTGCGGAAATCCTTATATTCGATCTCGGCCTGCTGCATCGCGGTCGAGCCACCTTCGGCGTACCACGAATCGGCGACGGCCAGCTTCGCGCGGGCAATGAACTCCGAATCGGGATAGGTGTTAATCAGGGTCTGCAAGGTCATGCGCGCGACGTCGAAGCGGTTGTGCTTCATGGCGTCCATGGCGCGGTCAAACAGCACCTTGTCGGGCTGTTTTGACCCGACGTTGGCCAGCGGATTGACGGATTTCTTGTTAGTGCAACCGACGGTCAGCGCGAGCAGCAACGCGAGAAGAACGAAAATAGAATTTCGACGCATCATGAAAACCTCAAATCTCTTCACCACAAAACTTTTGACCACGGAGGCACTGAGACACGGAGAAAACCAATAATTAGATCTTCTCAGTGTCTCAGTGGTCGATTCACGCTATACCCGCTGCAAACTGGCGCTCCGCGCCGCTTCCAGCAACGCCTCGGCATTTGCTTTGGCGTCGCCTTTGCCGAACACGGCGTTGCCTGCCACCAAAATCTCTGCCCCGGCCCGCACTACTTGCGCCACGGTTTCCATGGCTATGCCCCCATCGACCTCGATGCGGTACTGGTAGCCGCGCTCCGACCGTATTTCTGACAAACGGCGCATTTTATGCAGCGTTCCCGGGATAAACTTCTGCCCGCCAAATCCGGGATTTACGCTCATGACCAGCACGTAATCGACGATATCGAGCACTTCGCACAGCGTATCGACCGGAGTGGCCGGATTGATCACGACCCCGGCCCGGCAATTATGCTGCTTGATCAGATGTAGCGTGCGGTTCAGGTGCGGGCAGGCTTCCTGATGGACCGAAATCCAGTCTGCGCCAGCCTCGGCAAATTCCGCTATGAACTGATCGGGGTTATCTATCATCAGATGGCAGTCGAGCGGAAGCCGGGTTGCCTGCCGCAAAGATTTAACTAACGGAGGCCCCATGGTGAGATTAGGCACGAAGTGCCCGTCCATGATGTCGACATGCACCACGGCCGCGCCGCCCGCGGTCGCGCGCTCGACCTGATCAGCCAAGTGGGCGAAATCGGACGCGAGAATCGAGGGTGCGAGTTCGATGAAGGGGCCGGTCAAAAAAGGGTCCAGGGAGTAGGGGTCCGAAGCTGTGGAAATTCTAGCATGCGACCAGTAAGAGCCGCATTTTAAAGCCGGGCTTGCGATCTACGTACCGGAGCGCGAGATCTTCGTTTCTTCCGGATGCGCCGCCAGCTTTTTCCGTACCTTCTCAACTTCTTCCAGCATCGCGTACTTCAGCTTTTCGATTCCCTCGCCGGTCACTGCGGAGATCGGATACAGCTTCAGCTTCTTGCGGGTGCACCACTGCTTCAGTTTCTTCAGCTTCTCCGGATTCGCAACGTCGATCTTCGACGCGACCATCAAAGTCGGCTTCTTTTCCAGGCCTGCTCCAAAGCTCGCGAGTTCGCCGCGAATCACATCCACGTCGTGGATCACATCCGTGCGCCCGCTGCCGTCGGAGACATCCACCATGTGTACGAGCAGGCGCGTCCGCTCGATGTGTTTGAGAAATTGCGTGCCCAGACCCGAGCCCTCGTGCGCGCCCTCGATCAATCCGGGAATATCGGCAACTACGAAGCTCTCTTCTTTTCCTTTTTCGCCCGCCAGCACCACGCCCAGGTTCGGTTCCAGGGTTGTAAACGGGTAGTCCGCAACTTTCGGCCGCGCGGCCGAGATTCTCGAAATCAGCGTCGACTTGCCGACATTCGGATAACCAACGAGTCCAACGTCGGCGAGCAGTTTCAGTTCGAGCCGAAAGTTGCGCTCTTCGCCGGGGCGCCCTTCTTCATGCTCGCGCGGCGCCTGATGGGTTGAGGTAGCAAACTGCGCGTTGCCTCGCCCGCCGCGTCCGGCGCGAGCGATCACAACGCGCTCGTCGGGACGCGAAAAATCGTGGACCATCTCCCCGGTATCTTCGTCGTAGACGATGGTGCCGACCGGAACTTTCAGCACAATTCCTTCGCCGTCGCGTCCGGTCTTCTTGTCGCCTTCGCCGTGGCGTCCGCGCTCGGCCTTGTATTCGGGATTGAAGCGGAAGTGTACAAGCGTGTTGTGGCGCTCGCTCGATTCCATCCAGATGTCGCCGCCGCGTCCGCCATCGCCGCCGGAGGGCCCTCCGCGAGGAATGAACTTCTCGCGCCGGAACGCCATGCAGCCGTTGCCGCCGTCGCCGGCCTTGACTCGAATTTTGGCTTCATCGATAAACATTTGAATGTCGCGTGTCAACGTCGCGCGCTGGAATCACAGCAACCTGTGACCAGCCATACATTTATGAGCATTTGCCATCACCGCGCACCAAGGGGCTTTTCTCTAAAAATAACGCCATGGAATCTAGAAATATCGCCCAAATTGCCGTCGCGGTTTGCGACCTGCTCCAGCAGCAGCTCGATTCGATTGTGGATCGAAAGTTAACGGATCTTACGCCGGAAGAACTGAATGCGTATAAGAAGCGAAAATCCGAAATTGAGGAGCTGCACGCCGAACTGCGCCGGCTCGCCAGTCCTATGTGACCATTCTCTATTCGACTTTGGAATTTAGCTTCGGGCCGCCGCGTGGCGAGCCAGGAAGCCCCCCTTCGCCGGAAGACGCGCTTCTTTCGCATTCAGCCAGAAGCCGGTTCATCTCGGTGATGATCGCGTCCAGTTCTATTGAATTAGGCGCGTTCCGCGCTCGTTCCTGAAGTTCACGCCAACCCTCGGGCTCTCCAGGAAGATCGGGTGGTCCGGATTCGCCGAACTTTGCTTTAGGCATCAGCGCCCCCAATCGGCAGGCTCATTATCCCACAAAAAACGTCGCCCGAAGTTTCTTGGCGATCTCCGGTGAGCCTACTCCGCTTCGACAGCTTCGGGCTCGACCATGACGAACTTACCCATCGACCCCTTGTCGAGGAACTTGATGCGTCCCGTAATCTTGGCGAAGAGCGTATCGTCCTTGCCGCGGCCCACGTTCAGCCCCGGCTTTACCCTCGTTCCGCGCTGGCGGACGATAATCGTCCCGCCGGGAACCAGTTGTCCGCCAAATGCCTTGAAGCCAAGCCGCTGCGCGTTCGAGTCGCGCCCGTTTCGTGAGGTACCCTGTCCTTTTTTATGCGCCATAAAATCCGTTCCTAGTTTCGAGTGGCCGGTTGCCAGTGGTTCTGAATCTACTTAAATTGTCATCCTGAGCGAGCGAAGGACCTGCTTTTACTTCTTTTTCTTCTTGGCAGCAGCCTTCTTGTGCGACTTTTTCTTCGCGTGCGCGTGTGCCGCAGGTTTCGTGGCCTTCTTGCCAGGCCGCTTCGAGGTCTTCACTTCTTCACTGGCCTCGGCCGCTTTCTTAACCTTCTTCTCTTTTTTCACCAGTTCCGGAGCCTTGAACGACTGCCCGTCGTAGGCAATCTCCGTGATGCGGACTGCGGAGTAATTCTGCCGGTGTCCGCGCAGCTTCTTGTATTGTTTCTTGCGCTTGTAGTGAAAAACGAGAATTTTCTCGCCGCGTCCCTGTTCGACGATTTCGCCACTGACCAGCGCGCCAGAACCCGGCGGCAGAACGCTGCCCGCCTCAGCCGAAACGGCGAGAATGTCGCCGAACTCGACTTTGCCGTCCTTGTCGTCCTGCGTTTCCACACGGATCACGTCGCCCGGAGCGACACGATACTGCTTACCACCAGCGCGGATCACCGCGTACATAGACTCTCCTTAGGGTGCCCCGTTCAAGCTTCGCTTGGGCGGGAACATGGCATATGCTCTTAATCTCTAAAAAACAAATGACGGACCAAATCCGTGCGCGTGGGGACGACCGCCCTCGGTCGTCCAGCCGAGCAAGCTCGGCAAATATCCAATATGCTTGCTGTTTTTCCCGCAACGGCTTATGACCGGAAACGCGGCAGCGGCCCCAGAACGGGTTCCGCAAGTACAGGCAAACTCAATTAGTCTATCGTGCGCTGTGGAAATCGGTCAAACGATAAGCGCGCCTAGTTCCCGGTTCTTTGCGCTCAGTCGCGACTGGCGCCTCGAAGTAAGAAGTGGGAACCGGGATACCGCGGACGCTATTTGGAATACTCGTCCCTGAGTTGCGTTTGCCGGCTGCTCATCGGGATTGCGCGCCCCTGGATGTAAACCTGCTTTACGTCGGTCTTCACATCCAGCGGATCGCCGTTCGCGACGACGACATTGGCGGTTTTGCCGGCGTCGAGTGAGCCGAGTTGATCCGCCACTCCCCAGACCTCGGCAGCGTTCAGGGTGATGGCCTTCAGCGCTTCTTCAGGAGGCAAGCCAAAGGCGGTGGCGAATCCGGCTGCATCGGGCAGGTTTCTGACGTTATGGGCGGAGTACGAGGCGAAGACGATTTTCACGCCGCGTTTGTAGAGCTGCGCGGGCAGGCTGTACACGGTGTCGTAACGCTCGTCGTCTTTCGGAGCCTCGTAGATCGGCCCTACGATGACTGGGACTTTCAGACTGGCCACGTAGTCGAGAACGGGCTGCGAGTGGCTGATGTGGTTGAGCACAAATTTGAGCTTGAACTCATTGGCAAGACTCACCGCGGTTTGAAGATCGCTCGAGCTTTCGGCCGCGAGTACCACCGTCTTCTTGCCGTCAAGGTAGGGAATCAGCGCTTCCAGTTTGAGGTCGCGCTTGGGTGCAAGCGGCTCGGGCTTCTTATCGCGAACGGCATCAGCCTTCTTGTGGTCGTAATCGGCCAGCTTCGTTTTGTAATCCTGGGCGTCGATGAACGCCTGGCGTAGCTGTGTAGCAAGGCCCATCCGGGTTGAGGGAAATTTGC
>Ga0182030_10010955_pt1 | contig 18330 bp, 17 predicted proteins | sample 812S3MmetaG_FD_121299 | JGI IMG/M metagenome (GOLD analysis project Ga0182030, IMG submission 121299) | Permafrost microbial communities from Stordalen Mire, Sweden - 812S3M metaG (Illumina Assembly) | ecosystem: Environmental > Terrestrial > Soil > Wetlands > Permafrost | place: Sweden...
AACGCCCGCAGCCGTTCGTCGTGCGCTTCGAGCCCTGCGAGATCGAGGGGATCATCGGGTCCTGACGCGTAGGCCAGGGTGATCTCGTGGCCTGTCGCTTCGTCGAGCGCCCCCCGCGCGGCCAGGAGGAGCTCCGCGGTGGCTTCGGCGTCCCAACGCAGGAACCGGGGGACTTCGTACCAACCGCGCTCAAGGCTCTCGAGGGCGGCCATGACCCCGCCCAGGATGTCCGCCGGATAGGGGTGGACGACTTCGGGGGCCACGACGTCAGCCAGGATTCGCCGTAAGCCCTCCAGCTGCTCGGTCACCTTGGGCCGCACCGTCATGCTCCGATCTGGTCGAGGAGCAGTTGATAAAGCCGCACCGGCGAGTGGTAACACCGGTCGAGGCGGCCGTCCACGAACGCGTGGACACCGGTCAGGACAATCACCGACAACTTGAGGTTGGCCAGTACCCGCCACCATTCGATGCTGCGCCCATCGGCTTGGAGGCCGGTTTGGTCGCTCCACCGTCGGATCAGATCCTCGGGCTCCCAAACGCCGGCGATGCGGTGCTCGCCGGCCCGCAGCGGATTGGTCACCCACCCGATGTCCTCGAGCGGGTCGCCCAGGTGTGCAGTCTCCCAATCCAAGATGGCCACGACGTCGTCATCGCGCAGCAGCACATTGCCGGCTTTGAAATCGCCGTGAACCAATGTGGTCGTCTGGGCCCGAGGCGCGTGTGATCGCAACCAGGCGAGCACGACTTCCAGTTCCGGTTCGGGTTCGAGTTGCACCGCCCGCAGCTCTCGCTCCCAGTGCTCGACCGCGGCGGTTGCGGCGCCCGCTCCCGGGTCTTCCAGCACCTTGTCGAGGCCGTGGGCTCGCCAGTCGAAACGATGGATTTCTGCCAAATAGTCGTAGAGGTGTTGCGCGATGTCCAAGCGACGCTCCAGCGGTCGGCTGCCGTTGAGCACAAATCCGTCGCAGACACCCTCCACCAAGTCCATGATCACTGCGGGGCGACCCAGCCGCGTGCCTTTTGCGTCGAGCCAGCGGACGTGTGGCGTCGGCACCGGGGAGTGCTCCATGGCGTGCAGCACCGCTCCCTCCTGCTGTCGGTCGGTGACCAGCACGCTCCCAGGGGGATCCCGCCGGGCGATGAGCGAGGCAGCCTGCCTGACCCCGCGCGCCGACCAGGTCGCATCGAACACCCAGTTCTCCCGGGAGAACCCGGCCGAGGTGCGGCGCAGCCCTTCGATGGTGACGCCAGGATCGCCCAACTCCTCTGCCAGCCATTCCGCCAGTCGCGACGCAAACTCCCCCGTCTCACTCACGGCCCTCAAGTCAACAACATTGCTCCGTCTGGGCGCACCTGCACCCACGGCTAAGGTCGCCCATTCGCCGTTTGCTGCGCGCCTATCCCGAGTTCGCCGCAGTAGTGGCCGCGGCCATCGTCGGCCTCAGTGTGCAGCGTCCCCTGGCCTGGGCCGACCGCCACAACGGCATCAACATCCTGTTGGCCATCTTGGTTCTGTCCACCGCGGTGACCGTGGACGCCGGCGCGTTCGGCGCGCTGCGCTCCAGTCGCTGGCGGCTGCTGGCCTCGCTGGCGCTGGGCATTACCGTGCTTCCCGCGCTGTCGTGGGCGGTGGCCCAGATCGTGCCCGCAGGGGCGCTGCGCCAGGGTGTCATGGTGGTCGGGTTGGCTCCCTGCGAGATCGCGTCGGTGGCCACCACCCGTATGGCCCGGGGCCAGCCCGCGCTCTCGGCGGTGGTCCTGGTGGGATCGACCGTGCTCGCTGTCGCCTTGGCGGGGCCGATCCTCTCGCTCGAAGCGGCGGGCGTGGCCGTCCATCCTGCCCACATCATCTCGAATCTGGCCCTCGTAGTCGCGCTTCCCTTGGCCGCCGGCATCGCCTTGCGGGCCCGGTGGCCGGTGGTGCGTCGCGCCGAGCCGGTCAGCAACGCGGTGGCCACCGCGGCGGTCGCCCTACTGGTGGCCCTCATTGCTGCGCAGGTGCATCTGGGCCTGGACTACTTGTCGGTGCTCGGGGCTTCGTTGCTGTTTTTGGGGGCGACCGCCGCGCTCGGCTGGGTGCTCGGCCTGCGGACACCGCTGACGGTGGGCGTTGCCCTGCTGCTGACCACATCGATGCGCGATTTTGCTATCGCCGCGGGATTGGCCACTGCCGCATTCGGCGCGGCAGCCGCCGCCCCACTCGGCCTGTACGGCATCGTGGTTCTGGTGTGGGGCACCGCGGTGGCGGGGGCCTTGCGCGCCCGGGGCGCCGGCCCCTGAGCCGATCTACGAACGCGGGCCGATGCCGGATTGGCCGCCGGGGCCGCACTACGCTGGCGGAGGGTGACCCAGGGGCTCGCATGACCGCGTTGGCCGGGCGGCGCGCCGTGGTCACCGGAGCTTCCCGGGGCATCGGGGCGGCCATCGCCCAAGCCCTGGACCGAGCGGGTGCCCGGGTGGTGTTGGTGGCGCGGGGCGAGGCCGCCCTGGCAGAAGTGGCCGCCGGGTTGGTGCACGATCCCGTGGTGCTGGCCGGCGACCTGGCCGATCCCGAGACCCCGGCGCGGATCGCCGCGCACGCTGTTCAAGCGTTGGGCGGCGTCGACATCCTGGTCAACAACGCCGCCGTTGCGGCGCGTGTGGCCACCGTGGACACCGACGCCGGCCTCATCGACCGGCTGCTGGCCACCAACGTCCGTGCCCCCTTATTGCTCATTGGCGCGTTGATCCCCGCGATCCCCCGCGGGGGATCGATCATCAATGTCTCGTCGGTGTCCGCCCTGGTCGGCACCCCGCGTCGGGCCGCCTACGCGGCATCCAAAGGAGCGCTCGACGCGGCCACGCGCTCGCTGGCCATGGAACTGGGCCCCGACGGCATCCGCGTCAACTCGGTGGCCCCCGGCGTGGTGGACACCGCTATGTGGGCGACCAACAAAGCGGTCCCCGGCGTGGCGGAGCACATCGAAGCGCAGACGCCGCTGCGTCGCTGGTCGACGCCCGACGATGTGGCAGATGTGGTCGCCTTCCTCGCTTCGGATGCCGCACGGTTCGTCACCGGGGAGACGATCGCCGTCGGAGGAGGCATGGGCCGCACCCTCGACCTTTACGGTGGGCCGGTCTAGCGTCAGGCCACGTCCGGGAACCTCAGCGGGCGGATCGTCCGCCGGCGCTTGCGCCGGCGCCACAGCACGCCGCCACCCAGCATCGCCGCGCTGGCCGTCACCATCTCCACCGGTTGCCCCTCGGGGAGCTGCGTGCCCGGCCCGCCGCCGCCGGGGCTGGTGCCGGGCCCGGAGGTGGGGATGCAGAAGGAGCGGAGCAGGGGACCGGCGGTGAACTGTCGGTTCCCCGTGAGACTCGCGGCGTCGACACTGCCCCACAGCGTCCCGTCGGAGTAGGTGGTGGCCGCGCCGGGGGCGAAGATGGCGCCGGCCCACTTGCCGGTCAGGTTGAGGGCGGTCGCTGCCGGGAAGTTGAAGACGGTGGAGCCGGCCAGGCCGGGCGCCGAGTGTCGATGGGTGGAGGACCGGCCGTCGAAGGTCACCGACGTCACGGTGAGCGTCAACGTTCCCGCATCGGGCACGTTGACGATGACCGTGCCTCCCGACGGTACGCCCGCGACGTTGATCGACGTGACCCCGTGCAGCTCGCCCGGCGAGAGATCCCAGATGTAGAAGTGGTTGCTTTCGGTGGTTGTGGCCTGAAGGGTCAGGGCGCGAGCGGTCGCAGAGGCCACATTGCCCGGCGAGGTGTACAGCCCGGCCAGTTTGGTGCTGAACGCGTTGTCGGCCGAGGCGGCCTTGGAGAAGTCGAGCCGCGGGTGCGTAACACGGACGGCGAAATGGCTGAGGGTGACGGTGCCTCCGAAGGCCGCCATACCGGCACTGGCACCGTTGGACTCGTTGACGTTGCCGGGTGAAAACTCGGTGTAGGCGAACGACACGGGGAGGCTGCAGCGACAACCTCTGGCGGGCCCCCGGTGGACCACCGAGGCAGAAGCTGCGGGGGCAGTGAAAGCGACCAGTCCCGCCAGCAGCGCTGCGCCGCCGGCGCCGCGTGCGATAGACGCGCCGCGTGCCATAGAGGCGCCACGCGCAATAGAGGCAAAGCGCTCGGCCACCTGGCCACTATGTTCCACCGGGCGCCGCTCATTGGATCCTGGAGGCGAAGGAGTAGTGAACAGCTCACGTCCATCCAGGGACAGTTCGATGGCGCGGCGCTTTCCGCCACGCGAACTGGAAAACCTCCCACTATGAGTGAGAATTCCTTGCGGATTGGCCGACGAGCGTCGAGGCTCGGCTGACCGGGTGGGCGGCGTAGCCTTCGGGTATGGACCTGCCGCCCCTCCGGGGATTCACCGTCGGCGTTACCGCCGACCGTCGAGGTGAGGACCAGGCCGTCATGCTGCGCCGGTTGGGCCTCGAGGTCATTTTGGGACCCGCCATGGTCACCCTTCCTCCCGCTGATGAAGACGAACTGCGGATTCTCACCGAGCAGTTGATCGCCCAGCCCCCGGACGACCTGGTGGCCAACACCGGATTCGGGATAAGGGTCTGGCTCGGCGCTGCCCGGGATTGGGGACTGGAGCCGGCGCTGCTCGCTGCCCTCCACCGATCCAGGATCGCCGCCCGGGGCCCCAAGGCCGTCGGCGCATTGCGCAGCGCGGGTCTTCCTGTGTGGTGGCGGGCCCCCGACGAGCAGCTGGCAACGGTCGGCCGGCACTTGGTGGACGTCGGTGTGAACGGCCGGCGGGTGGCGGTGCAGCTACACGGCGATGACCGCCAGGTGGTCACCGCCATGCTGAGCGGGGCGGGCGCCGAGGTCATCGAAATCCCGGTCTACCGCTGGGATCTCCCCGCGGATGTGGCCGGAGCGGCGGCCATCGTGGAGTCCGCGGTGGAAGGGACGCTCGACGCGGTGACGTTCACCGCCGGTCCCCAGATCCGCAACCTCATGAGCATCGCCCGGCGCTTGGGGCTGGCCGAGCAGTTCCTGGCGGCCTGTGAGCGTCGGGTCATCGTGGGGTGTGTCGGCCCGGTGTGTGCGGCGGTGGCGACCGAGGAAGGAATCGGCCGCAGCGTGGTCCCTGAGCAGTGGCGGCTGGGGGCGCTCGTGCGCGACGTCGCCCAGGAGTTGCTCCGCCGGCGGTGGGTGCTCGCCTGGGATGGTCACCAGGCGCTGATCCAGGGCTCGTTGGCGGTGCTCGACGGGGCCCAGATCACCCTCGACGCGGAGCAACGCTCGCTGCTCGGCGCCCTCGCTCAGGCCGGCGGCGAGGCCGTGGCGGCCGATGCGGAGCTGGTGGCCGGCCTGGAGGAGGTGCTCGGCCCGTTGCACGCCGCGGTGGTGGCCGACGGGGACCGATGGCGCCTTGCTCCGGGTGCCCGGCGACCCGCCCCTGACGTCGCGGTCACCGCGAGCGCAGGGTGACCTGCAGATCAGCGAAACGGCGGATCGCCGCGTAGGGCACCCATTGCGGTTGCTCGACCAACTCGATGGCGTCGACACGGGTGGCCAGCAGGCGCAAGGCCTCCTGCAGTTCGCACCGCGCCAACGCGGCGCCCAGGCAGTGGTGGATTCCGCCCCCGAAGTCCACGGGACGGGGATCCACCCGGGTGACGTCGAAGCGGTCCGGTTGATCCCAGGCCCGCGGGTCACGGCTGGCCGCCACCAGCGAGACCTGTAACGGAACGCCGGCAGGAATGGTCACCCCGCCCACCACCACGTCCTCGAGGGGCTGGCGGGCGGAGCCGAACACCGCCGGCTCGAAACGCAGGATCTCCTCGGTGGCGTTGGCCACCAGCGACAGGTCGTGGCGCAGGGCGGCGAACTGGTCGGGATGCTGGGCCAGGAGGGCGAAGGTGATCATCAGCTGGCTGCGGGTGGTGTCGTGGCCGGCGAAGAGCAAGTTGGCCACCAGCGCCGCCAACTCCTCGCCGCTCAGGCGTCCGCCGGTTTCCTCTGCGGCGATGAGCTCGGAGAGCAGGTCCTCGCCGGGCTGGGCGCGGCGGCGCGCAGTGAGCTCTCCGACGTAGGCGTACAGCTGGGCCAACACCTCTTCGATGTGGGCCAGCAGGCCGGTGTCTTTGGCGGCCGCCGCCCCGAAAATGAGCCCGATGTCGCTCGTCCAGCCGGAAAACATGGCCCGGTCGTCGTCGGGGATGTCCAGCATGTGAGCCATGACCAGCGACGGCAGCTGGTTGGCGAATCCCTCGATGACGTCGAAGGACCCGCCACCGTGCAATGCCGGTTCCAACAGTTCGGTGGCCAACTCCGCGATCCGGGGGCGCAGCCGCTCAATCGACCGGGGGGTGAACGCCCGGCTGACGGTTCCCCGGACCCGCGTGTGCTCGGGCGGGTTCCTGCTGCTCATGACCAGACGCCACCACTCCCACACCGGGCCGTGGTCGAGACCGTAGATGGCGAGGAGATCGGTCGCCGCGAACACACGGTCGCGCAGCACCCCGAGGGCTTCGGCCTGGCGCAGCACGATGAGGCCACCGTCCCCGCCGAGCCCCAGCGGCGACGCCTCCCGGGGCCCGGCAAACGCGGCGTGCAGGTCCTGCCACACCGCCGGGTCCTCCAACACGACCCGCGGCAATGGCGACACCGCTTCAGGGTCCATCGGTGGGCGACAGTAGTACGTCATCCGGGCGGACCCCTGAGCGTCGGACCCGTTAGCGTCGGCGCCATGAGAGCGCTACGGCTGGTCGACACACAGACCTTCGAACTGGTCGACGTACCCACGCCGGAGCCTGGACCGGGCGAGGTGCTGGTCCGGGTGGGGGGCGCCGGGCTTTGCCACTCCGATCTGCACCTTCTGCACAATCCGCGTCCCCTCGAGCGTCCTTTCACCATCGGCCACGAGACCGCAGGGTGGGTGGCGGCCACCGGGATCGGTGTGCGGGGCCTCGAGGAGGGTGACGCGGTGGCCGTGCACGGCGCCTGGGGGTGCGGCCTGTGCAAACCGTGCGTGGCCGGCCTCGAGCAGCATTGCCGCCACACCATGGGCGCCGAGGGCTCCGGGCTGTTTCGCGACGGGGGCATGGCCGAGTACCTGCTGGTCCCTTCGCCCCGCCACCTGGCGCCGCTCGGCGATCTCGACCCGTCGGTGGCCGCCCCTCTCGACGACGCCGCCCTCACCCCCTATTCGGCTATCAAAGGATCGGCCCGCCAGTTGCTGCCCGATGCCACAGCCCTGGTCATCGGGGTCGGGGGGCTCGGCCATATGGCCGTTCAGATCCTGGCCGCCACCACGGCCACCAGGATCATTGCCGTTGACAGCGACCCCCACAAACTGACCTTGGCCCTCGAGTTGGGCGCCGAGCAGGCACTGCTCGGGGGGCCGGACGCCGCCGCGGAGATCGCCGAGGCCACCGGGGGAGCGGGCGTCGCCGCCGTCTTCGACTTCGTGGGTGTCGACGCCACGTTGGCGCTGGCGGCCGCCGTGGTGACACGCCAGTCCAAGATCGTGGTCGTCGGAGTGGGCGGCGGGACCTTGCCCTTCAACTTCTACACGATGCCCTACAACTGCCCGGTGCAGAGCACGTTTTGGGGGTCGATGGCGGAGTTCCGGGAGGTTCTGGCCCTGGCCGCCGCCGGACGTATCGCGGTGCGCAGCGAGCGGGTGGCGCTCCGCGATGCCATCGGGGCCTACGCCCGGTTGGAGAAAGGGGCGCTCGGCGCGGCGCGGGCGGTGGCGGTTCCCTGAAAACTCTGGAATCCTGTTCTATCCATCCAGCACGAGGGGGAGTAACGACATGACCACACCCACCCAGCCCAGCGGGGGCCTGGAGGGCTACGCCGTGTTGGTGACCGGCGGAGGTACCGGTATCGGGCGAGCGTGCGCGGCGCGCCTGGCCGCGGATGGTGCCGCGGTGACCATTTGCGGGCGCACCGAGTCACGGCTGGCCGACGCCGCCCAGCAGATCGCCAAAGTGGCCGGGCACGGCGGCAGCGTGCGCTACCTGACCGCGGATGTCACTGAGGAGTCCGACGTGGCACGGGTGGTCGCTGCGGCTGCCGAGGTGACCGGTGGCCTCGACGGCTGCGTGGCCAACGCGGGCGGCGGGGGCGGCATGGGCCCCTTGCATCTGCAGGACATCGACGCGTTCAGCGCGGTGCTCCGCCTCAACGTCATCGGCACGCTGCTCCCCATCAAATACACCGTGCCGCTGCTCGTGGCGTCGGGACGGGGCTCGTTCGTGGGGATGTCGTCGATCGCCTCCCACCAGACCCACCCCTATTTCGGAGCGTACCCGCCAGGCAAGGCGGGGATCGAGGCCCTGGTGCGGAACGCGGCGGACGAGTACGGCCCGACGGGCACCCGGTTCAACGCGATCCGCCCGGGCTTTATCAGCACCGAGATCATGGAGGGCATCCCCCGAGACTCGGCTGTCTACGACAGCTATGTGACCAACACCCCGATGGGCGATGTGGGCGAACCGGAGGACATCGCGGCGCTGGCCCGCTTTCTCATCGGCACCGACAGCCGTTGGATCACCGGTCAGGTCATCAACGTGGACGGGGGCCACAGCCTGCGCCGCGGCCCGGACTTCTCCTCGTTTGTCGAACCGGCGCTCGGCCGCGCCGTGATGGAAGGCCGCACGACCCTCTAGCGGCGCTAGCCCAACGCAGCGTCGAAAGCGTCCACCAGTCCCGACAGCAACTCCAAGGCTGGTTCGAACTCGGTGGGCGCCGCGACGTTGAGTCGGAAATCGGTGATCCCGGCCGCGCGCATTTCGCCCACCGCGGCCATGGTGGCGGGCAGATCCAAGCCGCCACTGTCGTTCTTCCGGGCCCGCAGTTGGCCCTGCACCTGGAAGCCGGCGGAGTCGCGTCCGGCGGCTTCGAGGGCTTCGCGCACCTGCACCACGCCGGCGCCCACCGCGGCGACATCGGGACCCCAAGGGATCCAGCCGGCGCCGAATCGGACGATCCGCTCGAGCACCCGGCGGTTCAAGGTGCCGCTGACAAAGATGGGCACGCCGCCGGCCTGGGTGGGCTGGGGGATGCAGTAGATGCGCTCGAAGCGGAGGTGCTCGCCCGCGAAGGAGGCCGGGGCGTCGCGCCACAGCGTCTGCAGCACCGCGAGCGATTCGTCGAGGAGCTTGCCGCGCCCCTCGAAGGGCAGGCCTGCCGCCTCGTATTCTTCCCGCTGCCAGCCCACCCCCACCCCCAGATCGAGGCGGCCGCCGGAGAGGACGTCGAGGGTGGCCGCCGCTTTGGCCAGCACCGCGGGCCGCCGCAGGGCGGCGATGAGGATGCCGGTGCCCAGCCGGACGCGGCTGGTCATGCCGGCCACCACCGATAGGACGGTCAGCGGTTCCAGCCACACCCCGTCGGGCCCGGTGGGTTGCTTGCCTCCCTCGATGCCGCCCACCGACGGGTCGGCGTAGGCCTCGAGGTTCTCGCCGAAGACCACATGGTCGGAGACCACGACACGGTGGATTCCCGCTTGGTCGGCGGCTCGCGCCCGGTCGAAGAGGGGCTGCCAGTTCTCGGGGGCAGAGGGCAGGAAACTGGGGAGGGCGATCGACAGGCCCGGGGTGACGTCGTTGGTCGGCACGCCGCGCAGCGTACTTTGTAAAAAATCAGCGGGGGCGAACCTCGAGCGGTCGGGGTGTCACCGTCAGCAGTTGGGGGACCAGCGCGGCGGTGGCGTCGTCGGCGGGGGTATGGACGACGAGACGGTGCTCGCCGTGCTGGCGGAACAGCAGGGGAACCGACTCGAAGCGCAGCACACCCAGTTGCGGGTGCAGAAACCTTTTGGTCGCCGAGGCCAGGGCGGCCACGTCGTGGCGGGCCCAGATGGTGGCGAACTCCGGCGACTCCTCCGCCAGTCGTTTGGCCAGGCACTTCCATGCCGGCTCAGCCATGTGTTCGGCGAACGCCGCCCGAAACTGCGCCACGCAGCGGGCAGCGTCGTGCTCCCAGTCGACAAAGAGGGTGCGCATGGCCTCGTCGGTGAACAGCAGCCACAAGTTGTTGCGTTCCCCGACGCGCAGCGCGTCGAGGTCGCCGAGCAGTCCGGCGTAGGCCCGGTTGTAGGCCAGGATGTCGTAGCGCCCGTTGAGCACCATGGCCGGAAACGGTGACACCTGTTCCAAGACCCGCAGAGTGGCCGGGGTCAGTGTCAGGCACTCGGTGGAGGCGGCCACGCTCGGGGCGCCGGCCAAGGTGAAGAGGTGGTCGCGCTCTTGGCGGTCGAGTTGCAACGCCCGGGCGATGGCCTCCAGGACCTGCTCGGACACCCTGATATCGCGTGCCTGCTCCAGCCAGGTGTACCAGGTGACGCCCACACCGGCGAGTTGTGCCACCTCCTCGCGCCGCAACCCCGGCGTGCGCCGGCGGCTGCCGGGAAGCAATCCGGCGTCGAGAGGAGCGAGGCGCTCCCGGCGGCTGCGCAGGAACTCCGACAGGGCGCGCCTGCGCAGATCGTCGTCACTGCCGCTCGGAGGGGAAAGGTCCTCCCGGGGCACGGGGAGGGCGTCGATGACGGCCATACCGCCACCCTATTCCCTCGTTCAGTACTGGTGCCAGGTGTTCTTAGTACCAGGATAAACGCGCTCTGGCTACCTGGCTCGAGGGGGAGCATCATTGTCGAATGGCACGCCCGACCCTCCTTTCCCCGTCTCCTTCCCCGACGGCGACCGTCTCGGCCGGGATCTCAGGGATCGGGCTGTTCGTGCTGCTCACCGGGTTCGGGCTGTCGCTGATCGACTTTTTCGTGGTCAACGTGGCGTTGCCCACCATGGGCCGTGACCTGCACACCGGCAGCGCCGAGTTGGAGTTGGTGGTGTCGGGCTACGGACTGGCCTACGCCGTGGGCCTGGTCCTCGGGGGGCGCCTGGGTGACGCGTACGGGCGACGGAGGCTGTTCAGCTGCGGGATGGTGGCCTTCACCGTCACCTCGGCGGCGTGCGGACTCGCGCCGAGCATCGGGGTGCTCATCGGCGCCCGGCTGGCGCAGGGCCTGGCCGCCTCGCTGATGGTCCCCCAGGTGCTCGCCACCATCCAAGCGACCACCGAAGGGGTCCGCCGCGCGCGGGCCATCAGCCTTTACGGCGCCACCGCGGGGGTGTCGATGGTGGCCGGGCAACTCGTCGGGGGCGCGCTGCTGGCCATCAACATCGCGGGCACCGGGTGGCGCCCGGTGTTCCTGGTCAATGTGCCCATCGGGGTCGCCGCCCTGTTCGCCGCTCGGCGGGTGCCGCCCACCAAGGCGGTCACCGCGCCGGGTATCGACCGCCGCGGGACGTTGTTCCTGGCCCTCGCCCAGGCGTGCCTGCTTGTCTTTCTGTCCGAGGGTGAAGCTGAGGGATGGCCGGCGTGGGTGTGGGTGGTGTTGGCCGGCGCCCCGCTGTTCGCCTGGCGGCTGTTGGTGACCGAGGCCAGAGTGGAGCGCCAAGGACGCCTTCCCCTGCTGCCGCCGGCCATTCTCGGTCTGCGCAGCATGCGTCGGGGGCTGGGGGCCGCGTTTCCCTTCTTCGCGGGGTTCGGCAGCTTCATGTTCGTGTACGCCTTAGCTGTGCAAGAAGGCCTGGGCCTGGGTCCCTTGGCCGCCGGCGGCGTCGCCGTCCCCCTGGCCGCATCGTTCTTTGTGGCCTCGCTGATCATGCCCCGGGCCGTCGCCCGCTATGGGCGTCGCGTGGTCACTTTCGGGGCGCTGAGTCAAGGGGTGGGCCTCAGCGCCCTGGCCGTACTCCTCGGGTCACAGTGGCCGCATCCCAACCTGGCGGTGGCCGCGGTGATCCTGGCGGTGATCGGCTTCGGGCAGGGTCTGGTCGCACCGCCGTTGTTCCGGGTCGTGCTCTCGGAGGTCCCTGCGGAGGCTGCGGGCACGGGCAGCGGGGTGTTGGTGACCACCCAGCAGACGGCGCTGGCGCTGGGAGCGGCCCTCGGTGGCACCCTGTTCTTGTCGCTCACCTCGTCGGTGGGGTTCGCCTGGGCCTGCGTCGCCGTGCTGGGCGCCCAGACGGTCGCCGCCGCTGTGGTGGCGGTGGTCAGTCTCGGCTTGCCCGACGTGGTGTAGGTATCCGCTGCCGGCGGGCGGGCAGTGGCCGGTACGGTGCAAGGAGTGACGCAGGCGTTCGTGGACGTGGTCGAGGCAGAACTCGGCGTGGCGCGCCACAGCCTCGACGATCTGCGCCGCGATCTGGCCAGCATCGCAGAGTCGACTGCGTTGGTTCCCGATGACGAGCACGACGCGGAGGGCCCCACCGTAGGCTTCGAGCGGGCCCGGGTCGCTGCGTTGGTTGACGTGACGCGGCGACGTATCTCGGAGTTGGAGACCGCCCTCGGGCGAGCCCGCTCAGGGGAGTACCGCGCCTGTGAAGCGTGCCACGGCGACATCGGCGCTGAGCGACTCGAAGCGCTCCCCGCCACGCGCCTCTGCGTAAGTTGCGCCCGGCTGGGCTAACCGGTGCTTCGTTGAGCGCAGCTGTTTGTTGCGCGCTCATCGAGAGCTGAGCGCTTCGGGCCAGGTTGGCAAGAACCTACCTTCGCCTCTGGTCGCATCGAAAACGGTGCGCGCACTGTGGAGATAGAGCCGCCGAGCGGAGGTGAGCGGCCCCGTCGAAACGGAGATGACGTGATCACCAGACTTGAACTTCGGCAACTGGCACGGCAAACGGGCAGCCCAGCCATATCGAGCGTCTATCTCGACGTCGATGGCCGCTACCGACCCGCCCGCGCCACGGTGGAGCTGGCGTTTGAGTCCATGGCCCAGTCGCTTCGCCTGGCGGCCAACGGCGATGATCTGCTGCTGCGGTCAATCGAGGGTGACCTGCACGCAATGCGTACCTGGCTGGCCCATGATCTCAACCGTTCGAGCACACGGGGCTTGGCCATGTTCGCATGCAGCAGCCGGGACTGGTTCCAAGCGGTGCCCCTTCCCCTTCCCGTCCAAGACGCGGCCACCCTCGGGCCTCGGCCCCGCCTCGTCGAGTTGGCCACCTTGCTGCAGGGCCAGAAACGAACCCTGGTGGGGTTGGTGGACCGCCGGCGGCTGCGCGTCTTTCGGGTGGAACTCCGCCACGTCGAAGAAGTCGCCGGCGTGAGCGCGCTCGAGCTGCGAGGCATTGACACCACCGTCGACATGGGGGACTTTCACCGCCACAACGACGAGTTGGCCAGAAGCCATTTCCGGCGCACGGCGAACCATCTCGATCAGGCGTTGGCGGATTGGCCCGCTGATCGGCTGATCGTCGGCGGGCCGGGCAACGCGGCGACCGAGCTCGAGCGCTACCTGTCGACGCCGGCCAGGGCCTTGGTTGCCGGGCGGGTCAATGTCGGGGTGTCCGGACCTATTGGAGAGATCTCCGCGGCGATCGCGGTTGCGGAAGACGCGATTGAACAGGGGACCGAGCGCGACACCGTCCGCGACTTGCGGGAACATGCCGCCACGGGCCGCGGCGTCCTCGGCCTTGGGCCAACCCTCGACGCGCTTGATCAGGGACGTGTCGCCATGCTGGTCGTATCGGCAGGCCTCACCGCACCAGGCATGCGCTGCCCCAAATGTGACCATCTCAGCCCGAGCGAGACGCAGTGCGGCCGCTGTGGCACCCCGACCACGAAGATGGACGACATCATCGAGCTGGTCGTGGGCCAGGCACTTGCCGATGACACCGAAATCCGCTTCTGCCGGGTCGAGGATCTTGACCGGGTCGGCCGGATCGGAGCCGTCGAGCGGTACTGACCCCAACCGCTGTCGCCGGGGGCGGGAAGTCCCCTACCTTGGTGTGTTCCCTGTTCGTGGTCCACCTTGGAGGAGCCCCCGCTGTGGGTCTGTCTATCGGCATCGTCGGTCTACCCAACGTCGGCAAGTCGACACTCTTCAACGCGCTGACCCACAACGAGGTGCTGGCCGCCAACTACCCCTTCGCCACTATCGAGCCCAACGTCGGGGTGGTGGGCGTCCCCGACGGGCGCCTCGGCCACCTCGCGGAGCTGTACCGCAGCGAAAAGGTGATCCCGGCTGACGTCACCTTCGTCGACATCGCCGGCATCGTGCGGGGAGCGTCGGAGGGGGAAGGCCTGGGGAACAAGTTCCTGGCCGCCATCCGCGAAACCGACGCCATCTGCCAGGTGGTGCGGGCCTTCGAAAACGTGGACGTCATCCACGTCGACGACCGCGTGTCGCCCGAGGACGACATCGCGACGGTCAACACCGAGTTGATCCTGGCCGACCTGCAGACGGTGGACAACCGGCTGAACAAACTGGCGCGCGAGGCCCGGATGCAACCGGCGCTCGTCCCGGTCCTGGCCGCGGTGACCGCCGTGCGCGCCGCGCTCGACGAGGGCCGCACCGTGTACTCCATGGTGGCTGCAGGACAGCTCGACGGGGATCTGGTGCGGGACCTGCATCTGCTCACCGCGAAACCCTTTATCTACGTGTTCAACGTCGACGAGGAGCACATCGCCGACGATGACCTGCGCGCCGGCCTGGAAGCTCTGGTCGCGCCGGCGGAGTCGGTGATGCTGTGCGCCCAGATCGAAGCCGAACTGGCCACCCTCAGCCCGCAGGATGCCACCGAGATGCTGGAAGGCTACGGTCTCACCGAGTCTGGCTTGGCCCGCCTGGTCCACGTCGGTTTTCGGACCTTGGGTCTGCAGACCTACCTCACGGCGGGACCGAAGGAGGCCAGGGCGTGGACCATCAAAGTGGGCGACACCGCCCCGGCTGCCGCGGGGGTCATCCACACCGACTTTCAGCGCGGGTTTATCAAAGCGGAGATCGTCAGCTACGAGGACCTCATGTCCGCCGGGTCGGTGGCCGCCGTGCGCGCTGTCGGCAAAGCCCGGATCGAAGGCAAGGACTACGTGATGCGCGACGGCGACGTCGTCGAGTTCCGCTTCAACGTGTAGACGAGGAGGGAGCTACCTTGCTCCGCCGGGGGTGGCTGCGGCGTCAGCCAAAATGGTGGAGTGTTTGGCTTCGACGCGGCCCGCGGGGATGGAAGGATCGGCGGCCAGGAGTTTGGCTAACGGCTCCTGTTTGTCGGCACCGCTGATGAGCCACAGCAACTCGTCGGCCCGGGCCAACGCAGAGTAGGTCAGCGTCATCCTCCGGTGACCCTGGTACATCCCGGTGCTGGCCACCAACCGGTCGGTCACATCCAAGACGGGGTCACCCGGTATGAGCGAAGCGGTATGGCCGTCGGGACCCAGACCGAGGTGCACGAGATCGAAACGGTCGGGGATCCGGCCGGCGTAGTCCAAGCACCCGCGCTCGAGGTCCACGTCGCCGACGGGCATGGCCACGACAGCGGCCGGAACCGCTCCCAGACTCTGTTGCAGGTTGGTCAGGTTCCGTTGGGGATCGCCGTTCGGGGCGACCCGCTCATCCACCTGGAAGATCCGTACCGACTCCCAGGGAATGTCATCTTGGGTCAGCTGGGCGAACATGGCCCACGGTGTCTTGCCCCCACTCACCGCGAACGTGAAAAGACCATGGTCGTCAACGGCCGCGCGGGCCCGATCGGCGACGACCTCCGCGGCGCGAGCGGCCAGCGAGGAGGCATCCGGCACGGTTATCAGGTTGTGGATCACGGCACCCCTCCCGAGGTCACCAGCATCAGCATCTGGGCGCACCCGGAGAGAGGCATACCCGAATGTACGACGACAATGTACTTGCCGGACCGACACCGACCGGTCTAGCGGAACGTCCCGTTTTCGGTCCGGTAGTGCGACGGCGCCACTCCCAGTTCGCGTTTGAAGGCCTTGGAGAACGCGTATTCGTTTCCGTAGCCAGCCCGTGCGGCGATGGTGCTCAGAGGCTGGTCGCTGGAGCGTAGGAGCCGACCTGCGAGGGTCATTCGCCACCAGGTGAGGTAGGTCAGCGGCGGCTGGGTGGTGAGGTTGTTGAAGCGCCGGGCAAACGCGGCACGCGACAGGCTGCAGTGCGCGGCCAGCTCGGCGACCGTCCAGGGGTGCTCCGGGTGATCGTGGATGAGCTGGAGGGCGACGCTCAGCTCGGGGTCGCGGCTGGCCCGGGCCCAGCCGCTGGGGGCTTCCGGCGCCTCGAACCAGGCGCGCAGTGCATACAGCAGCAGGAGATCCAACAGCGCCGGCGTGGCTGCACTCGAGCCGGGCAGGTTTCGGTCCAGTTCGGCACCGAGGAGCTCCGCGATCGCTTTCAGCGCAGTGGCGCCACCGACCTGAGCGCGCAGAACCACGACGTCCGGTAGGTCAGCGAACAGCGGGTGCGGTCGCGCGCCGCCGAGATCGTAGGTTCCGCCCATTAGTGCGGTGCCGCCCGTAGCGGGTTCGAGCGCGCTGCCGTCGGCGGGCCAGTGATCAGCTGGTACGTGAACCGCATAGTTGGCGTCCCACAGCGGGCTGGCCGGATCGTCGGACATGGAATGGGGGGCGTGCCGTCGGATCAGGGCGATATCGCCGGCTTCGAGATGGATGGGGTCTCCACCGCCTGGCCCGGTCAGCCATGCGTCGCCTTTGAGGACGACCTGTACGCCGATCGCCCCGGCGGGCGGAAAGCGCAATCCCCACGGCGGGTGCAGCAGGGCCCGGGCGACCTGCGGTCGGCCAGTGCGCATGGCGGCCACTGCGTCGCCGATCAAATCGACCCAAATATGAGACGTTTGGACATCCAGATAAGAGTTTGAGGTATTCACAGTCTTGGCGAAGGAGCTTAGCGTTCCATCTGTGGCGTTTCTTCTCTGCGATTGGAGGCTCTGATGGATAACCGTCGTGGTCGTGCGGTCACCGGCGTTCTGGCGTTGGCCGGTGGGATGTTCGCGGTGTTGCAGGCCGTGGTGGTGCCCGCCCTCCCTGATATCGGTCGCGGGCTCCACGTGAGCTCATCAGCCAGCACATGGATTCTGACGATCAACCTCCTGGCTACCGCGGTGTTGACGCCCGTAGTGGGCCGGATGGGCGACATCTACGGCAAGAACCGCATGCTGTGGGTCGTCCTCGCGTCGCTGGGTGCGGGCACCCTCATCTGCGCCCTCGCTCCTTCGCTGTCCGCGATGCTGGTGGGCCGCGTGGTGCAGGGCGCCGGCGGCGCCGTGTTCCCGCTGGCCTTCGGCGTGTTGCGCGACGAACTCGACGGCGAGCGGGTTGCCGGCGCGATCGGCCTGGTCTCATCACTTCTGGGTGTCGGCGCCGGGCTGGGATTGGTGATCGCCGGCCCGATCACCGGAGCGCTGGGCTGGCGTTGGCTGTTTTGGTTGCCGCTGGCCGTGCTGGTACCCATTGGCGTCGCCGTCTTCCGCTGCGTGCCCCGCTCACCGGTGCGCACCCCTGCCCCGCTGGATCTCGTGTCCGGGGCACTGATGATCGCCGGCCTGGCCTGCCCCCTGGTGGCAGTCAGCGAGGCCAGCGCCTGGGGCCTGAGCTCGCCGCGTACGCTGGGACTGCTCGGCGTCGGCGTGGTCCTGGTAGCTGCCTGGGTGCGACACGAGTTGGGCAGCCCCAGTCCCTTGGTCGATATGCGGATGATGGCCCAGCGCGGCGTGTGGACCACAAATATGGCAGCGTTCCTGCTGGGAATCGGGATGTACGCGTCGATAGCGCTCGTGCCTGCCCTCGTCGAACTGCCCCGCAGCTCGGGGGTCGGTTTGGGCGGGTCGGTCACCGCCGCCGGGGTATTCATGCTGCCCACCGCGGCACCGCAGCTGATCGTCGGCCCGCTAATGGGCCGCATCACCAGCTGGATCGGGTCGCGGGCACAGGTGGTCGCTGGTATCACCCTCATGCTCCTCGCCTACCTGGCTCTGGCGGTCGCCCACCGCCACCCGTGGGAGCTCGTGGCCGCGACGACCGCGCTCGGTCTCGGACTCGGCTTCGGTCTGGGCGCGCTGGCCAACCTGATCGTCGGCGCCGTCGAACCCCGTCAGACCGGCGTAGCGACCGCCATGAACACGGTCATGCGGACCCTCGGCGGCGCGTTCGGGGCGGCGATCAGCGCCGCCTGCCTGGCTGGCGGCGCACCGCTCGATAGCCGATTCAAACTTGCGTTCGGATTCTGCGCCGGCGCCCTGGCGTTCGGCCTTTGCGCCGCTGTGGCCATCCCCGGCGAGCGCCGAGCCCACCGGGTGGCGGGCAAGTCGCCCGGTCCGGTTTTGGACGCAGGCCGCGCCGAGGGCGCCGGCGACCTCTCGCCGGTCGCGGCAGAAACGGCGCGGCGCGATGACGGTCCGAGCGTTCTGTTCAAAGAGCCCGCGTTCGAGATGCTGGCCAGCTGCTGGGGGTGGGCGGCTACCGTTCCTGTTCGGTGGGCCGGATGAGGATCTCGTTGATGGCAACCGTGCGGGGCCGGGTGACCACGTAAACGATGGCGTCGGCGATGTCCTCGGCTGCCATGGT
>Ga0182030_10010957_pt1 | contig 18326 bp, 11 predicted proteins | sample 812S3MmetaG_FD_121299 | JGI IMG/M metagenome (GOLD analysis project Ga0182030, IMG submission 121299) | Permafrost microbial communities from Stordalen Mire, Sweden - 812S3M metaG (Illumina Assembly) | ecosystem: Environmental > Terrestrial > Soil > Wetlands > Permafrost | place: Sweden...
GGACATGGGCTGCCCGTCCGTACCCGAGAGGGTGCAGTCCCCAGGTAGGCCGCTCAGATGGATGGCCACCCATCCCTCGAAAGAGGGTGGACAGAACCCCGCCTACAGGCCGGCTCACCGTCAACCAGGACTTTTACCCCGACAAGGGGTGATCGTGACTCAAATATGACTCAATTTCTGCTAGGATTCGCGTTGTGACCGACTCCGCCAAGCGCACGTACGGCTCGGGCGGCATCACGTGGCTGGGCCCACGACGGGCACGTCTCAGGGTCCGTGTCCCCGGCGAAACCGGACAGCGGACTAAGGTCGTCCATGTGGCCCAACGGGGCCGCGGCGGACGTGGCGAGGCTGCCGCCGCACTGGAGACTTTCGCCCGCGAGGTGGAGCTGGAGCGCACCCGAGCGGAACCGGTGGTTCGGACCCTTGGCGATCTCATGGACGCTTACGTGGAGCACTGCCGCCGGACGGGAAAGAGGCAGGGCACGATCGAGTCCTATGGGATGACCACCAAGAGGCTGACCCCGACGCTCAAGACCAAGCCCATCGACAAGCTGACCGCCCATGATCTCGACCAGTTCTACGGGGAACTGGCCAAGACCCTCTCAGCCAACTCCATCCGGCAGACGAATGCTGTCCTGCGTGCTGCCCTGGCTCAGGCGGTCAAATGGGGATGGATCGTCGCCAACCCAACAGCCGGTGCCACTCCCCCGTCCAAGTTCAAGCCCAAGCGCGAAGCGATCGCCATGGCGGACGTGAACAAGATGATCACCCATGCTCAGAGCCCGAAGGATGATGGCGGGGACGGGGATGATGTTCTGGCGATGGCGGTCACCCTGGCGACTCTCACCGGGGTGCGCCGTGGCGAACTGGCGGGGCTCCGCTGGGAAGACGTCGACGAGGAGTCGTGTTCGATCCGGATCGAGAGGCAGTGGATCCCCGGCAGTGGAGGTCAGTACCTCGGGCCGTGCAAGTCGTCCGACGGTGCCCGCACCGTGGTCCTCGGTGCCGAGGGGATGGCGTTGCTCGACCGATACCGCCACCGAATGGCGGACCTGCTGAACCGGGAGCCCGAGGGGTGGCTCCTGAGTTACGACGCCGGAGCGACGCCGTTGAGAGCCAAAGCCCTCGGTGCAGCGATCACCAAGCTGGCCAAGTCTGTCGGTGTCACCGCCACAACCCACACGTTCCGACGAGCGTCCGCCACGGAACTGATGGCGTCCGGCGTGGACGTGGACACGTCAGCACGTCGCCTCGGACACACGACGGAGGTGATGCTCGGCTCCTATGTTCTCGCCAGCGACGACCGGGCAGTTGCCGCCGCTGGGACCCTGGAGGCCCGTCTGGCGGCACGCGGTTTGCCTCTTGCAAACCTGTTGCCAGTTGCCGATGCGGACGGTCACGCTGGAACCTCAGCCGGGAAGCTTGATCGGACCGGATTTTGAGCAAGGCAATCAGGCTCTCTCCTCAGAATCCAACGATCCGTCCGAGGAGGGCCTGGATTCGCGTTGCAGTCTGACCGGCCGCCCCTGGTGATAGGTCCCGGGTGATGATCCCCAATGCATTGCCCCCTCGGCCAAGCTCGCGTTGAAGGAGGTCCCGAATCTGAGCAGCGTCGGAGGTTGTGAAATCTGCAGCGGTGACACCATCTGCGTTCGCTACCTCAAGGCACCGCCATAGGTCCGTGGCATCTCGATCTTCGTTCCTGACTCTGCGGGCACCGGCCTTCAAGAGAATCATGCTCTTCGAATCGGGAAGTAGCACCCTGGCGGTGAGGTGCTCTCCGTTGGTCAGAATGAATTCTGCGTCGACTACGCACGGTTCAGCCAGGAACGCCTCAGCCAGCCCGGGAACCTCAGTGGTATTCACGTCGCCAACCTGTCTCGAAGATCGGGCACGTGACGTGTACGCAGGAATGAGAAGGTCCACGGTCGCTGTCCTTTCGTCGTCGATCTGACGTTCCCAACGATTCCCCTCTGTCTTGGCGTACCCCCGACGCTCGATCTCCCGGACCAACTTTCCTTCGGTGAGAACCCGAGGAGGCACGCCATAATCGGCATCGCCCGTGCTGCGAATCCGGATGTCTACCCCCGTACGAAGGACATGGAGCATCACGGCGATACCACCCACCACTCGATACTCAGATTCGAGCCCTGTTTCGGTCATGGCCTCGGAAACATCCGCGATGGCGATCAACCCACCATCGGTGGCCAGCGATTCACTTGGGAACAGAATCCGGCGAGGCGGGTCCTCCCTGTCTTCCGCGATGGATAGATCGCGTACAGGAAGAGACTTATCTCGGGAGCTCCCCGGATGGCTCTGGCTCTGGTGCTTCTCCTCTTCGAAGTCACTCATGACGGGCATCCTGTGGCACCACTAGCGCAGCGTTACGCCGATGAGCCGCTCTGCTGCTTCGAGCCGGTCTTCGCCGCCAAGGTCGTAGAGATCCCACACTTGCTGGACCGGATGAACAATTGGGATGTCTGGCCGACTGGTCGGCCAAGGGGCGAGCAGCGAATCGTCCGAGACGTGGCGGATGAGAAGCGTGGCCTCACCCCGGGCCATCGCTGGTACGAACAGGCTGGGCTCGAGGTCGATTGGTGCGTTGGCGTAGACAGCTGTGAGCGTCGGTGTTCGCCACGGAGCGATGAGGTCAGGCGCCAGGTCGGCGCTTACTGCCACCCGGACTCCTTGTCGGTAAGCAGCTTCGATCACCTGGCGGACCTGCTCATACGCCGCATCGAGGCCGTAGAAGAGCGACTCCGACACCGCATAGGGACGGTGGTACCGCACATATAGTTCGACCAACCGACGGCGCTGTTCCGGGTCATCGAGGTGCTCGATGTCGATGTCGTGGTTAGCGAGGAGCCGGAGAATCTGGGAGATCCGGGGCTGGCTCACCTGGAGGTCTCGTGCCAGGGCAACTTGGTTGATGGGCTCGGCATGCACCGCCAGACGGCGCACGAGTTGCGAAGTTGCTGGACCCCATCTTCGCACCCTGGGCTGCGTCTCCATCACCGTCATGCTCGTAGTATAAGTGTTCTACCCACAATTTACAAGAACACTTATACCCACCGCCTTACTTCAACAACTTGACGGACATGGTCGGTTGAGGATCTGAGGGTACCTTCGGGTTATGAGACCCCTATTTCGACAGTCTGACGTGTTATGGACAGTGGACTGGTGTGGTCCAGATTTACCCTCTGACCTGGGATGATATGCTCCGCACGGCCCTCTGTCAGGGATGACGGTTCGGTCGATCCCTGGGGCGTTCATGGGATGCTCTGGACCTTCGGGTTCATGTGCGGGCAAGTTTTTCGCCGATTCTCGGATTGTGGGATTCGTGTGGGATGGCCGGTCGGTGCGAGCCCTGGTTCGGTCGCTTTGTTATCTTCACAACCCGAGGCTGGTGAGGTACGGGTTGCCATCTTGGGATGGAACCGGGCCATGCGTCAGCAAGGTCGATCGGTTCCTGCCTGCACCAACGTTTGGCCCCCCGGTGCGAGCCGTTGGACCGAGGCGGCGTCCAGACCACGTCAGGAACAGGTACTCGGTGGAGCGAGTCATGGCGACGTAGAGAAGCCGTCGCTCCTCATCCGGGTGACCAGTCGGGAGGGGAACCACCCCTTGTTCGACTCCAACCACGATGGCTGCCCGAACGGTGAGACCCTTGGAACTGGCCATCGACATAAGTCGGACTGCACCTGCTGCCCGTCCGGATCGCAGGTCCTTGCCGACTGGCTGAACCTGGCTGAGGAACCTACCGAGCCCATCCTCTCGATCAACGACGGAGTCGATGTCAGTGAGGAGTGTTGAGAAGCGATCTTCGCAGCCGCCAAACGTCGGAGCCTGTTTGGATAGCCATGCGCCCCACCCTCCGGCGCCGAGGTCAGCAGCGTGGATGTCAACCTGTTCGATGAGTTCGAGCGTTGGCTGAACAACGTCCCTCACTCGTTGCGCTTGTCCGGCAGAGAGCGTCGGGTATCCAGCAGCGTGTTCTTGGAGAAGCTGGTCAACGAAGCGATGGTTCGCACCTACTGCAGCGTCATAGAAGTGGTCACGGACCGCAGGGCCGATTCCACGGGTCAAGTGGAGCATCGTCCACCAAGCGAGCGAGTCATTCTTGTCCACAACGAGCCGAGCAAGCGCAAGCAACCGGCGGTTCGAGGGCTCAGAGAGAACCTCGGGCACTTCTCCCGTGTTCACGACAGGAACTCCGTAGAGCTGCAGACGTTCCGAAAGCGGACCAGACCATGCCTGGTTGTGGTTCGACCGAAACATGATGGCAACATCTTCGGGAGCGACTCCCTTGGTCTGCGTCAACCACTGCACGAGACGAGCTACTCCATCGGCCTCCTGATCCCAGTTGTTGAAGCGAAGGTATCGAGCCTCTCCAGGTAGGCAGTGTGCCGCTGCCGTGAGGGCCGGTCGTGATGGACGCCCAGGCAATCCTTCGATGACGTGACGTGCCCAGTTGAGAATCGAGGTGGCACAGCGCTGACTGATGGACAGCTTGTAGTCGTCAGCCCCTGGGTAATCGTCTTCCACGAAGCGCCGAATGCCGATCGGGTGAGCACGACGGAACGAGTAGATCGACTGATCGTCGTCACCAGCGCCGATGAGGGACCTTCCTCGGTACGTGATCTGCTTCAGAACTGACAGGTCGCACTGGTTGAGGTCCTGGTACTCATCGACGACCAGGAACTCCCACTGTCCGAGGTCGAGGTCCTGGTGGTCTTCCAGGGCACGCAGCAACCGAAACGGAAGCTCTGATAGGAGCGAATACCCAAAGATTCGGCGATGTTGTTCCCAGGCTCCAGCGAAGCGGTTACGGATGTCGGCTGGAAGATTCGGGTCTTCAAATTCTTCGAGGGATTCCCAGTTCGATGCCATCTCCGCGCTGGCCCGTTCTACAAGACGAACGTCGCAATCAATGAGATTGCCGAGATGCACTCGGATCAACACTTTCCATTCCCAGTCGTCAGCGATACGTATGGGCTCCGGGAGACCGGAGGTCCCTGGATTTGCAAGGAGCGTTGCGATGGCGAAGGAGTGCACTGTGCTGGGCTCATCGAGGACCTCGGGGTGCTCGGCGACCTTCTCCTTCAGCTCGTTTGTTGCTGCACGGGTGAAGGTGAGCAGTCTGCCTTTCTTGCCTGCCTCACCAATTCGGAGCATCAGGCGAACGACTGTTGCGCTCTTACCTGTACCGGGACCAGCGAGGATCCGGGCGCTGCGAGTGATGTCGTGGTCGATGACTGCCTGTTGTTCAGCAGTAGGTGGCCAGGCCATCTCAGTCCTCCGTCTCTTCTGGACTGATGGCTGCCGACAATTCTCCTTCGGACATCCCGGATTCAGCAAGGAACTTCTCGACGGCGTTGCCGAGCTTGGCGACCGCACTGAGTACCTCGTCCTCATCCCGTGCGAGCGGGATGTAGAAACCGATCACCTTGCCGTGCCGATTTACAGCGATCGTCTCCCGCCCAGACAGGTAGGTGCTGGCATTGTTGCGGAACTCTCGCACTCCGACGCTCTTCACCTTTCGCATTGTGTCTCCTTTGTGTACACAGTGTAGCGCTTTAGTCTCGGGCGACCGGAAGAAGCCTGAGGGGTCTCACCTCCAGCCGCTCGATGTACGTCAGCAGCACGACATGGGTCGCCGGACGGCTGGCTTGGGCTCCGGATTCGTCAGGCGGGAATCGCTCGATGACGCCACGGAGCACCTTTGCTCGGTCGCTGGTGGACAAGGATGCAAGAGCGACCATGAACGTTTACCGAGTGGTCCCCTCGAACGGGCTCAAGTGAACGGACAGGTCGCAGTACTCAGCATAGAAATCGGAGTGGGTCCGATTCGAGAAGCGTTCCGGTGGTCCCAGGTACCCACCGGATACCCCGATGCATCGGTTGACGATGCGCACGATCTCGGCGTCTTCGAGTCCGCTCACGACTCCGTTTCGCCGGTCATCAGTCTCCTCATGGTCAGATCGTGGCGGCTTCTCCTTCCCTTGGGGCCGCAACGTCGCTGATGCAACGTACGTCGGCCTCGATGGCACCTCACCAGCTGCATGCGGCTCCACTCCTTTACCTGTACCACCCCGTCCGGTGGTGCTCCGGCCTCAAGACGTGCTCAGGGCACGAGTGCCCATCGGGCGCTCCGCTCCGTCCGTGGGTGGGTCCGTCCTCTCAATGAATCCACTCTCACTGGAGGGCACCGCGATGGTCCCGACTGCTTTCATCCGCATCCGCTCGTTGCACCGACCCCGTAGGGTCAGGGGCGGCGGTACAAGCCACCCCGACTCTGTCTCTGAGGCATCCCTCAAACTGCCACGCCGGATCGACGATCCGACGTCAGCAGCCCAGCTCACCCGAGTCCTGCTCCCCAACCATCGGGAGGACATCACGATGGCGTCCTACCTGGACGACCGACACCGCCTCGTCGGTACGGCCATCCTCACCGGCGGCTGGGTACAAGCCGACGATGTGCGACCAGCGTTGCCGAACCATGGTCAAGGAGTGTTGCCGGTCAGTGTGCAGACAGCGGTGCCGCTAACAGATGTGAATCCCCGGGGCATAGGCGGAATGGCATATCCAGGGTCTTCCAAAGCTTGAGGCTCGCTGGAAGTTCGGGCGGTTGCGGAACGTTCGGGCAGCTGGGCGTCACGAATGGCGCGAATCTTCAGGATGCACGGCCGATGGGTTCAGAGCATCCGAGGCCTTCCATCGCCTGAAACACCCCGGGGGTAGCCTCTGGGCGCCCTCTGGACATTTCCACAGGGGCAGGCTCCGCACGGGGGAAGCATGGCAATGAATCTGTTTGAACACGTCGAACCACGCCAAGACGTTCTGCTGGGCGTTCTGTCGGATTCAGTTTTCGCTGCCAGCCTCGACGAGGTGGTTGCCGGCACCGCTCCAAATGCTTACGGAGATGCCACAGCGTTCTTCGAAGGGACGTACCCCTCAGCTGGCCTTCGGTCGCTACTTGTCGAGGTCCTGGGGCGACTTGGTGGCGGCCGACCCGACGGAGCTCCAGTGGTCAGGTTGGAGACCAACTTGGGCGGTGGAAAAACCCACAACCTCATTGCCCTTTACCACGCCGCTCGGGGCCTTCTCGACCCAATGCGGGCAGTCGAGTTCATGGATCCTAAGCTCCTGAGCGCGGAACCCGTCGAGCAGATCGCCGTGTTCGTGGGGACGGCAGCTGGGGCGACCAGCTTCCCGACCGTCGCGGGCATTACCCCGAACACCGTGTGGGGCTATCTGGCTCTCCAGCTAGGCGGATCCAGCGCTTATGACCTTGTTCGGGGAGACGACAAGGACCTGACTGCCCCCGGAGCAGACGCACTACGCAACATGATGGGTGGCCGGCCGACGCTTGTGCTCATCGATGAGATTGCCCGCTACCTGGGAGTGGCTGAGGGCAAGGCAGTTCTGAACAGCACCCTGGCGGACCAAACGACTGCCTTCCTCATGTCGCTGATGGAAGCCATTGCCAGCGAGCCCCACGCGGCGGTGGTGATCACGACCACTCAGGTCACCGATGCGTTCGGTGAGGAGACTGCCAAGGTACTGGATGCCATTAGCTCCGCACAGTCCCTGATCGCCCGCAAGGAGCACGTCCTGCACCCCTCCGATGAGGCCGATCTTCCCAAGATCTTGAGCCGTCGGCTGTTCGCCAGCGTCGATGCATCGGCAGCAGCCACCGTGGCGGCCGACTATGCCACTGCGACTGAAGAAGCTTTCGGCCGGGGAACCGACCTACCCGAGCGCATGACGGGTCCGGCTTGGAGCGCCGAAGTCGCTCGGACGTACCCATTCCACCCTGACTTGATGATGGTCCTCGACAAGCGCCTGTCGACGATTCCGAACTTCCAACGGACTCGGGGCGCCCTGCGACTTCTCGCTCGGGCTGTCCGGGTGCTGTGGGAAGCCCATCCTGGCGACACTCAGCTGATCCATCTTCACCACATTGACCTGTCGGACAAGGAACTCGCGAATGATCTCTCGAGCCGACTCGACAAAGCCACCTTCGAACCAGTGATCCGGGCCGACATTGCTTCCCAGCCCGGCAGCGAGCCCTCTCATGCCGAGCAGGTCGATGCGCATATGGGCGCCCCATACGCCCGGCGGCTGGCAACCACCGCATATCTCTACTCGCTGACACGGGAAGTCCCAGGAGTGCCCGCCGCGGCGCTGATCGGTGCGGTCCTCGCCCCTGGAGATGATCCGAATGTGATCACCAAGGCACTCGACAACCTCGAAGACTCGGCCTGGTACCTCCATACGGACGTCCGAGGCTTCCGATTCTCGGTCGAGCCCTCGTTGGCCAAGTTGATCCAGGAGGCCGAGTCGCAGATCACTCCCGGAAAGGCCAAGCAGGCTGCCACCGACATCCTGGCAGGGCTATTCCGTGACTCGGCGCTCAAGGTCAGACGCACCTGGGAAGACTCCAAAGTCCCCGACCGGGACGACGACGCCTGGCTCGTCGTGCTTCATTGGGATGAATTTGGTGGCGCCAATGGTGTTACTGACTTCGGCGTCGTCCCAAACCAGATCAAGGAACTCTGGGAGAAGACTCCAGCTGGCGGAGTCCGCGAGTACCGAAACCGCCTCGTGTTCCTCGCCCCAACAGCGTCAACTCATGAGGCCATGCTGCGCACGGTGCGCCGGCACTTGGCGCTCAAGGAGCTGACCGCCAGCGGTGAGACCGTAAAGATCCTGCCCGATGAGAAGCGCAAAGAGCTCGCCGACCGTTCCAAGCAGAGTGACCTAGAAGCGCGGGTGGCGGTCTGTAACCACGTGAATCTGCTGTACGTGCCCCAGGCTGGTGGACTCGACGTCGTGGAGCTCGACGTCGTGACCCAGGCCAGTGTCAAGCCCAACCAGGCTGACGCCGTCCTTGATCGACTCGCTGCGATGGAAAAGACACTTGCAGCTGGCGACAAGCCTCTCGACCCAGGATGGATCAAGTCGAAGCTCGGAGCTCAGTTAGAGAGTCCGCTTGCCACAATCGAACTCGTGCGGGCATTCGCCCGACGCCCTGACCTGAAGATGGTCCTTGATCGTGCCCAGATCGCTGCGCTCGTAGGTGCCGGAGTGCGAAACGGCGTGTGGGAATACAACGACGCCGAACGTGGAGCCAAGGGCTGGGCAACCAAAGCCGAACCGACTGCAGCCGTGCGCCTTGCAGACGACACTGTCCTCTACCCACCTGGATCGGCTCCTGTCGCAGAGGAAGGAGGCACGGGCGGCGGGATCATTCTTCCGCCGCCACCGAAGAAGGGAGTCAGCAGTCAGTTCGAGGCAGAAGGAAAGGCAGACGTTGCCATTCAGGCTGCTCGCCAGAAAGCTGCTGACGCAGGCAAGAACGAGGTGCGAGAACTGCGCCTGTCGATCGACGAGCTTGGCAATAGCACAGCGGCCGAACTGGCCAAGCTGCTCTCCGTCGTCCCAGCCACGACCCCTGGTGCGACGCTCACGTACGACGTTCGGGTGGGTGCCACTCTCGGCAATCCAGCCCACCAGCTACAGCTCACCTTCGTCGGCCCCCCTCAGGAGTTCCAGCCTCTCAAGTCGGCTCTCGACCACGTTCTTCGGCAGCACGAAGCGACCGTCAAGGTCGTGTTGATTGCTGCATTTGAACCGGCCCTCGAACTGTCCGGAGAGACGTTTGCTGATCTTCAGCGCCGCGCAGCGGACACCGGACCCTCGAAGGCGACGGTCGGCATCATTACGGAGGCAGAGTGAGCCGCCGAGAGCAGTACGTCTGCTCTGTGAATCGTGATGACGATGGACGAGTACTTTCCATAGAGCTCGAGGCCACCGACCTGGAAGGCGAACAGCGCCACGTCCGGATCCAAGGACTGGGTGCAAGCCGAGTAGCCAGCGCTGTTCACGATGTCCTGAACAGTGGGGGCGTCAAGGGGCGAATGTGGGCGTCCAGCAAGCCGATCAGCCTGGACCAGGTAACCGGTGCCCAAGTTGAACTCGTCCTCCAAGCCACTAAGCCACTTCGGCGTGGGGACCGAATCGATCAAGTGAGCGATGGTGTCGCCAAAATGAGTCGCGAAGAGGCAGCCTATTGGCACGCCAAGTGCCACCACCCAGGTGGCCTCCCAGCGCTCAGACTTCTCCTGATTGGCGGACACCGGTGACCGTCCGACCACTCATCGAGCAGTGGTTTCCTGCAGGTGCGGTGGGCGCAGAGAGTCTTCGGGAGCGAGGCTCTGCCAAGGCCTATCCACCCATCAATTTCTTGCATGTGTGGTGGGCACGGCGTCCATTGATCGCTAGCAGAGCCGCTGTCTTGGCATCTCTACTTCCTGCGTGGCCGACCGAGACAGAGGCCGAGTCAGATCCCGAATCGGCGCGAGTCTTAAAGGAATTGGAGACTGAGTTCCCTGAAGGCGAGAGTGCGTATCGCCGATGGTTCACGTCAACGATTGGCATTGCGGGCGATCCAGTTGCGGCCCGCAAGGCAATCAAGATTGCCAGTGCACAGGGGAAGCGGCTCGAGGGTAACGGCTATGGCTATGAACGCGCGTTTACTGTCAATCCTGACCACTCTGCACTGGAACTTGCTGGGCGCTTAATCGAGGCTAGGACGGGCACCAAGGACGTGACCGTCCTAGATCCGTTCGCTGGGGGTGGATCTATTCCGTTCGAAGCAGCGCGGCTCGGATTCGACACGATCGCGAATGAGCTCAATCCCGTTGCCGTGGCCATTTTGAATGGAACAGTGGACCTTCCAGCAAGCCTCGGTGCCGCCTTCTCTGCCGTGATCAAGAAGTGGGGAGGGAAATGGTCGGAGAGAGTTGAGAGCAGGCTCGAACCCTACTTCCCCAAAGCAAAGGACGACGGCGCTATTGCTGCATATATCTGGGCCAGAACTGTTCCATGTCCCTCGACTGGTATGCCGACGCCCCTTATCCCTGACTGCTGGCTCGCCCGAGGTTCGTACAACGCAGCATTGCGACTCCATCCCGACGCGAAGACTGGCGATATAGACATTGAGATTGTCGAAGGCAAAGGGGCGGCCGAAGCAGGATCGGTGTCGACGTACAAGCGCGGTACGGGTGAGAGCATCTGGACTGGTGAGACTTTCAACGGCGACTATATTCGAGAGATTGGTCAAACTGGTCGTCTTGGTGAGATGTTGCTTGCCATCTCCTTCAACCGACCTGGCTTGCGGCATAGAGCATTCAGGGTCCCGTCGAAGGCAGATTTACGGGTCATTGGCGATGCACGACGCGAAGTGGAACAGAAGCTGACCAAGTGGGAGATCGACGATCTCGTCCCAACCGAGGAAATCCCGTACGGAACCGATGTTCGACCTCAGAAGCATGGCATGTTGTTGTGGCGCCAGATGTTCTCAGACCGCCAGCTTCTCACTGCTGTAACCGCTCTTGATGAGCTGCGCGCCCTGATAGGCGAAGCTGTTGCGGAGATTGGTCCAGCGAAGGCCCGGGCCCTTAATCTCTACCTTGCTTTTGGTCTGGACAAGGCATTGGATTACAACTCCACTTTTGCAAGTTGGGATGCTTCGCGAAACAAGATTCGGAACACCTTCGAACGCCACGACTTCTCAGTGAAGTGGTCGTACGCTGAGTTTGATGGAGCTTCTGCACTCATTCCATGGGCTGTGAACAATGCGGTCATGAATCACAAGAAGATCTCTGCTCTTGTGGTAACCGAGGAGACAATGTTCTCTCCGGCACGCGATGCTCATGCCCGCGTTCTTTGGGGCTCAGCGACATCCCTACCTCTGGAGAGCGAATCGGTTTCTGCAGTCGTGACCGACCCGCCGTACTACGACAACGTGATGTACGCGGAACTGTCCGACTACTTCTATGTGTGGCTCAAGCGTTCGCTCCGAGACACTTGGCCCGAGCTAACAACTCAAGTTCTCACAGACAAAGAAGATGAAGCAGTAGCTAATCCCTCTCTCTTCCGGGCGGTGGCAACAGGCAAGGGTCACAAGAAGGAGGGCGAGAAGTCAGCTAGCGAGTTGGCTGACGAGCACTACGAAGAACTACTCACGCAGTCCTTTAGAGAGGCACACCGAGTTCTCGAACCCGGGGGCGTGATGACGGTAATGTTCACCCACAAACGAGTTGATGCTTGGGACACGCTAGGCCACGCCCTCTTGGAGGCAGGCTTCGCCATCGATTCCTCGTGGCCGATTCACACAGAGAGTGAGAACTCGACACACATTGCTAAGAAGAATGCGGCTGCATCCACGATCTTCCTCACGTGCCGAAAGCGCAAGGATTCTTCTCCGGCTTATTGGGCAGATATCCGCAGTACCGTTGCCTCCACTGCACGCGCGGCTGCTCGACAGTTCGCCGAAGACGGAATGGTGGGGATAGATCTTACCCTTTCAACGTTCGGCCCCGTTCTGTCGGTCCTCTCAAGAAACTGGCCCGTGTACACAGGTGAGCTGGCCGCAGATGGCAATCCACAGGTTCTCCGACCTGACGTAGCCCTTGATCTCGCACGTGAAGAGGTGTCTCGCCTCAAGATACGAGGGCTACTCGGGGGCCGAGATGTTGAGTTTGATCGAGTGACCGACTGGTACCTATTGGCCTGGGCCGACTTCGCTGCCGCAGAGTTCCCATTTGACGAGGCTCGAAAGCTCTCAATTGCGCTTCATCTCGAAATGGATGATCTGGCAAAGTCCCACAAGATCGTTCGAGCGGCCAGTGGATCTGTGACGATCCTCACGCCAGCTCAACGGCGCACGGCTGGAGCGCTCGATCCAGACGCGGCGACCTGGCCCACGCTGATCGACGCACTCCATTCCCTGATGCTGGTTTACGAAGAGGAGGGCCTAGCCGCAGCCAAAGCATGGTTGTCCCGGACCGGCAAGGCCGATGACCAGAAGTTCTGCGATCTCATTGAGGCCGCGCTCAATGCCGTCCCGCGTGCAAAGGAAAAGTCAGAGTTCGTCCGGCCGGAGGCTCGTGTCCTCGAAGGGCTCCGTTCCACCCTCTTTGACGGCATTGCGGCTCCATCTGATGCAGATGAAGTGCAGGCGAAGCCGGCTCAACTCTTCGAGTTGAACTGACTCGCACATGGACGAAGCGGAGGGTCAGGCCACGGTCGCAGCAGAAGAACAGGGCCTTCAGGATCTTGGCTTGAGGCTCGGCTATGACACGGCCGACGAGGCTCTGAGAGACTTCTACGTTCCAGTACTCAGCCGGGCGGTCAGCTATGACCGCTCTGTGGGCTACTTCCGGGTTTCGGCCTTGTCGGTGGCCGCAAGAGGCCTCTCACGCTTCATCGCAGGTGGTGGCCGTGCCCGGTTCCTGATCGGTGCGGAGGTGGGCGAGGCGGAGCGTGAGGCGTTAATCGGAGCAGAAACAATCCCACCCTCATTTGCGGCGCAGCTGGCGGAAGGCCTTGTGCCCGCCGACGAGATCGCACATCGCCGTCTCCAGGTGCTGGCCTGGCTCGTCAGGGAGAAGCGCCTTGAGATCAGAGTGGCCATCGCCGTGGATGACGATGGCGTACCCACGCCCCCTGGCATGGAGGTGCCGTACTTCCACGAGAAGATCGGTGTCCTTCGTGACCGCCGTGGGGACGGTGTGGTGTTCCAGGGATCCGTCAACGAGTCTGAGAAGGCTTGGTTGCACAATTTCGAGTCGTTCTCCGTCTTCAAGTCCTGGGACGGGACGTCAGGTCACTTCGACTTGTGGGCAGGCAAGTTCGAGCAGCGCTGGAGAGGAGACGTTGCTGGGTTCAAGGTCTTCCCGCTCCCCCAGGCCCTTGAGGATCACCTCGTCCAATATGCGCCCACAGAGGCTCCGTCTCTCAAGGACGTTGAGGAGCCTGAAGAGCGGGCGGACCGAGGGACCCTCAGCCGCTTCCTGCTGGCAGCTCCGCATCTCGTGGAGTCCCAAGCGCTGGCTGAAGCGACAAGTGGCGTCTCGCTCTTCCCCCATCAACAGAAGGTCGCTGAGCGCTTGACCGACGAGTACCCAAGGTCGTGGCTTGTCGCCGACGAGGTGGGGCTAGGCAAGACCATCAGCGCCGGAATCTCGCTCCGCCGACTACTGCTGAGTGGTCGTGCCCGACGGGTGCTGGTGATGGCACCGGCAAACGTGTGCTCACAGTGGCAAGACGAGATGTTCGAGAAGTTCGGCCTGTGGATTCCCCGATTGGACGGCAACAGGATCCACGGAGCCCACCCGGGTGACGTGCGGACGCTGGCGCCAGGAAGTAACCCCTACAGCGATCACGACGTCCTTCTGGTATCGAGCCATTTGGCTCGGATGCCCGGACATCAGAATCAGATTCTCGACGCGAAGCGCTATGACTTGATCGTGGTTGACGAGGCCCACCACGCTCGCCGGCGGGCCGCGGACCTCGATGAGTACAGGCCCAGCCGCCTACTCCAGCTCCTCGACCGGCTCACCGAGGCCGACCACGCAAGGGCGATGTGGTTGCTGACGGCTACGCCGATGCAGATCCATCCAATCGAGCTCCTCGACCTCCTCCGGCAGGTCGGGCTGTCCGGCGCAATGGAGCGCTTCGAAGTGTTTGAGCGCTTCTACGCGGAAGTTGGCAAGGACGACGACAAGGCCACGAATTGGGCATTCCTTGCCCGCACACTCAGGGACACGCCGCTTCCGCCGCTGAATGGCGCCGACCGGGCCATGCTCTCCAATGTCGACACTCGACTGGGACCCGTGCAACGTAGCCGTGTCGAACGCTTCGGCACTGTGGGACAAGACGACTTGGAGCTCGCGGACAGGCTCGGCGCCGACGGAAGGCGCGAACTGCGAGCTTGGCTCAGGCAACGCAGTCCTGTCGGTGAGTTGGTCACTCGACATTCACGCCAGACTCTGAAGCGCTATCGGGATGAGGGCCTCCTGAATGAGCCGATCGCCGATCGGGACGTTCAGTCAGTCCCCGTTCCATTCACCCTGGAAGAGGACGATCTCTACAGCGAACTCGATGGCCTCCTCGACCGCTTGATGGCAGCGCATGGCAAGCGCCAGGGGGCAGGATTCGTGCTCACTGTCTACAGGCGAAGGCTGACCTCGTCTTGGACCGCAATCCGGCGGACGTTCGAACGGCGAATGGAAAAGGAGGGCCTCGCACTCGAACTCGACCTCCTCGATGAAGCCGAGGAGGATCTCGAGACGGACGAAGGTGATGTCATCGACGACAGCGCCGCCGTCCCACTCACCGAAGCCGATCACGTCGAGATCAGGGAGTACATCTCCCGGCTGGGAAGGGTCGCCGACTCGAAGTTCGACACCCTCGAGCGGCACCTGAATGAAGCACGAGGAAGTGGACGCACGATCATCGTCTTCACTCAATTCACCGACACCCTCGACTACCTGCGAGACCGTCTACATCCTGCCTACCGATCCCACCTCGCCACCTACTCAGGTAGTGGCGGCCGGCAATGGCTCGAGGACGAAGGATGGGTCGGCATCTCCAAGCAGGATCTTGTCGAACGAGTCAGAAGCGGGATCGTGTCGGTCATCCTTGCCACCGATGCCGCCAGCGAAGGTCTGAACCTGCAGGCCGCCAGCTATCTGATCTCCTATGACCTGCCCTGGAACCCCATGCGGGTGGAGCAGAGGATCGGACGCATCGACCGGATCGGACAGCAGGAACCCGTTGTAACAGTCCGCAACTACGTAATCCCAGGGACCGTAGAGGAATCCGTGTACCAGGCCCTTGCGGATCGCATCGACCTCTTCTCTGGCCTGGTAGGCCAGCTCCAACCAATCCTTGGCGCCACTGAGGACGCATTCCGACAGATCTTCCGGACGCCACGATCAGAGCGGGCCCACGCTCAGCAGCAAGCTATCGAGGTACTGATGCACCGAGTGGACGATCTCGAACGCAATGGCATCGAGCTCAGTGACGAGGATCCCCTTCCTATTCCGATGTATCCAGAGCCCCCAATCACGCTGGAGGAATTGAAGCGCTGCCTGATCGAGGACCTTGACCTGACACTGGACTCCCCCGGTAAGCCCGCCACGTTCGATACGTCTCGAGTTTCGCGTGACCCCGAGCACTGGACTGCGCTGGCGACTTTTGGGCATCCCGCAATCGAATCAGCCCTTGCCAGCCTCGCAGAGAGGGTCGCTGATGACCGCAGTCCGCTGGTTGTAGGCGAGCTTGGGAGCCTTGCAATCGCGTATCGGGCCGATCGCACACCCCCTGAGCGTGTGAAGCAGGTCAGCGAACTCTTTGACCTCGGATCGCCGGTGTCGAAGAGCGAGGCCGAGAAGTGCGCGGCGGATGACCTGAAGGCAACCTCGGAGCTGCTTCTTCTTCATGAACAAGAGCTGGCGGGCGTGCAACGTGAGCGTTGGCTGCGCCAGATTCGATTGCGGCTGAAGCGACTTGTTGCGCAGGCAATCTACGCAGAGGCAGTCATCAGGCGACGACGCTATGGGGAGGCACCGGACCTCCATCTCGTGTGGATGGACCTAACGAGCGATGCGAAGGATGGGTGGGAGAACGCTGACGTCTTCCGTCAATGGCTTGAACTTGAGCCCACCGAGTTGATCCCGCACGGAGCCCCCGGGGCGGATGACCGCCCCGACCGCGATCTTGCGAAGGTCCGGACCGAAACCGGAAGGGCTTTGGTCGAACTGATTCGCGAATGGATGGCCATTGCCAAACCGGAGGGGGCAAGCTAGAAGTCCCTGCGGCTCCCCAGTGAGCCCTTCTGGCGCACAGTAGTGTCAGTCGTACTGCGGCATCAGGCCGACGGTGGCGCCTGGCGTTCGTAGACGGTCCACATGACGTCCAGCCAGGTGCTGCACGGCAGCGATCAGGCAACGAATCATGAACCCCTGCGAGCGACGACCCTGACAGGAACAAGAGAACTAGGGAACAGGCTCTACGTTCCGCACTGAGCCTTCAACTTCGACGGGCACGGTCAGCCGATACCCGCCGTGCACATCATTGGCATCGAGGTAGTGGGCTGAACGACCCTCCGAGCCTCTACGGAACGTAGAATGCCTGGGCGAGGCTCATCGCTCTGAGTCAGTCGCGAAGCAGCGGGTCAGGCTTGGATGGCGTCCGCCACGTGATATCGAACACCGAGGATGAACCCTCCTCGGCGCACTTCTCGAAACACAGTTGTCTTATTGCCGTGGAGGAATCGACGGAGCGGATCCACTGCGGGGCGAACCGAGTCGTCGAGAACTTCGCAGAGCTGCTGGGCCGACATTGAATCATCGGTAATTGCGAGCTTGCGGAACACAGCAGACGTGACACTTCGGTCCTCAGGTCCTGGAACTACGCATGCCACAAGCTGATCCTCGGCTTGCTGCACGGCGGAAATCGCCCGCCCGTACTCGTCTAGGAGGAACTTCCCGCTCTCAGTGGCGAAGTTCTTCATTTGCTCCTTTCGTTCGGGCGGCTGGCGACGGTACATGACAACGCCACCGACCACGAGGAGTGCGAGGACGAACCACGCCATCGACCCAATCTTGTCGGCTGCCCACTTCGTGGTCGCCCCGACGGCGACAACCGGCGTCGCCGGGAGCATCACAACCGCCTGAACGTGAGTCTCACCCACCTTGACGTTGATGGCGGCAATGACCGCATCCACACCCTGGGTTGTGATCTTGACGTCCAGCGGACCGAAGTCGCGGTGGTTGCGCGTTAGAAGAATGCACGGCGATAACAGCGCGGCTAGGGCGGCTGTCGGGTAGTCGTCCGGATCCAGCTCGCGGACCGCTGCTGCCCTTCGGTCGATCTGCCGGACACCCTCGGGGAGGCTGACGATTGACAGCAAGGGCAACCAATCGTCGGCGAACATGCGCTGAAGTTTCGCGAGTGGCACATTTAGCTGGTCGGCGAATCGGGGCAGTCGATTCCACGTCTCGTGGAGGGTGTCCTGCTCCATGAACATGCGGAACCGGCCGGAGCGCACGATGTCCATTGACGCTGGCAGCCGACCATTGACGAGCTGGTACTGGAGCCCTGTGCGAACGCAGCTGGTATCCAAGACGGCCGGGATCGGGCCCTCCTTCAGCTCCGAGATCGTGCGCAAGGCTCGGAGTTGTTCCGCGTCCAGGCGTGGCAGGGCAGAGGGGTACCCGGCAGTTGCCAAGCTGATGGAATCCGTGTCCACGGGAGTCAAGGATACTGGCCGTAAAGGCACCATCTGAACGGGCGGGGTCTTGCTGAGCAAGACTTTCGCCTGCCTGCTCGGACATTGGAGGGGCTTGTTGGGTCTGCTGAAGGTTTGGTTGCCACCGGTTCTGTCCTTCAGGCAGCTTGATCGGTCCGGTCGGCGAAGGCCAGCTCGAACTCGACAGGGGTGAGCTTGCCGAGTCCGCGCTGACGGCGAC
>Ga0182030_10010959_pt1 | contig 18326 bp, 15 predicted proteins | sample 812S3MmetaG_FD_121299 | JGI IMG/M metagenome (GOLD analysis project Ga0182030, IMG submission 121299) | Permafrost microbial communities from Stordalen Mire, Sweden - 812S3M metaG (Illumina Assembly) | ecosystem: Environmental > Terrestrial > Soil > Wetlands > Permafrost | place: Sweden...
CCCAAACAGGTCTGGAGCCTGCTGCCCTACGGGCAGTCCGAGGACCCCGCTTCGCCGCATTTCAACGACCAGGCGAAGCTGCACAGCCAGCGCACGGCCAAGCGTTTCTGGCTGACGCCGGCCGATATTCTGGACCATGCCGAGTCAGTGTGGGGCGATCGCGGGCGTCTGGAGCGTCTCGCCGGGCGGTAATTCGGCGAAAGTTGAGGTTACGCAACAGCAGACCCGGGCGCGAGCCATGGCGCGGACATTGATTGAAGCGCATCAGCTAGGCGAGGTTAGAATGGCATGCAAGACATGCCGTACCAGGGACGCCGGCCGGGCGCGGTGACTTCAGTTTTTTTGCGCTGAGCGCCGCGCCGGGGTGTTCTCGAATGGATTAAGAGTTGTTGGGGAAATTGAACGTGGCGCCTGATCAGAGTTGAAGCGCTTATGATAGCGTGATGGGAGCAGCATGGCAAAGATAGGTGATGTCGCCAAGCTGGCCGGTGTATCCACAGCTACCGTTTCCGCAGTGATTAACGGGGTGGATACGGTCAAGCCGAAGACCAAGCGGCGGGTACTGGCCGCGGTTGAGAAACTCAACTATCAACCCAATCTCTATGCTCGCAGCCTGGCCCGCGGCCGTTCCAGGATGCTCGGCGTCATCGTCTCCGCGCTCGACAACCGGTTCTTCGCCGAGATAGCACAAATTGCCGAGACCAACGCTCTCGAGAGCGGCTATCAGGTGCTCATTGCCTCCACCCAGTTCTCGATGGACCGGCTCAGGTCCGCGGTGCGGCAGATGATCGGGATGCGGGTGGACGGGTTGGTCATCATGACCAGCGAGTTCGACCCCGGTGTGCTGGAGATGCTGAGGTCGCGCAAGGTCCCGGTGGTGTTCGAGGATGTTGGAACCGTCGATCCGACGACCAGCAACATGCGGGTGGACTACGAAGGCGGAATCCAGCGGGCGCTGCGGACTCTGATTGAGATGGGGCACACGCGGATCCTATTCGTGCAGAGCCATCTGGATGTCGCCGAGTGGAACCAGATGCTTTCGATCCGCTTGCGCGCGGAGGCTTTCCGGGATGCCGCGCGCCAGTTCCCCGAGGTCGAAGCGTCTTTCCTGGATGCGCCCGGCGTGCTGTTTGAGGCCGGCCAGGTGGCGGCGGCCGAAGCTTTGAACCGGTTCCAGTTTACGGGCGTGATTGCCAACTGCGACCCGATCGCACTGGGTTTGTTGAGCGGCTTCCGGCGCGCCGGATTGGCGGTGCCGGCGGACGTATCGATTATCGGGTTCGACGACAGTCCCGAGTGTGAGTACACCGAACCGCAACTCACCTCCGTCCGCATCCCGCGGGACCTGATCGGCCGGGCGGCCGTCGAGACCCTGCGGCGCATGATTGAAAGCGGACAACCGGGCTGCGAGATCCGGATTCCCACAGAACTCGTCATGCGGGAATCGGTGGCCCGGCCGCGGGTGCGGGAAGAAGTGGCGGCGCGCTGAGCCGAATCCGCGGGCCACGCTTTCTTCGTCCGAAGCGCCCGGAAAGCTCGATTTCCGGCGGTGGCCCAGTGGGCGCCCGACTCGAGAGCAAGCGCGCGGAATCAGCCCTTTACTTCCAATTGGATAACCATTTCGCCGGCAGGCGGGGAGTCCAAAGTTAAGCGTTTCAACTTATTAGTATGCTTTAACGTTCCCCGTCTTAGCGCGAAACCAGTGCGAATATCCTTGACTGGTCTGCTCCGAAAGGCTATTAAGGTAACTAGGCTTCCTCTCTAAGCGGTTTGGACGCGAGGGGTCAATGTGTACGCTGTGCCAGGTTATCGCCCGGCGAAATTCGCCGGCAGGCCGGCATGGGGTGGACTCGGGAAGCGTTGAAATGGGGGTGTATGTCTCGCAAACTGTTTTTGCTACTTTTCATTGGCTGTCTGACAGCCAGTTTTTCTAACCTCTGGGGACAGGCTGGTGCAACCGCTACGCTAAACGGCACCATCCTGGACTCAACTGGCGCCGTTGTGCCCGGCGCCGCCGTCGTTGCGGTCAACAACGACACCAAGGCGGAGAGCAAAACGACGTCAACTTCCGCCGGCTCGTATACGCTGCCGTACCTTGTCGAAGGCACGTACACCGTTTCCGTCACTTCGGCCGGATTCCGCAAATCGATCGCCGACAACGTCGTTTTGCGCGCGGCGCAGATGCTGACCGTGAACATCTCGCTCGAGATCGGCCAAGTCACCGAGCAGGTGACCGTCAGCGACACGCCGCCACTGCTCGAAGCAGGCACCGCGGAAGTCGGCCGCTACATCAACGCGGAAGAATTCAAGTCCTGGCCTATTTTCACCTCTGACGGCCACCGCCAGATCCAGGAGTTCATTTTCGACAGCCTGCCCGGCACCACCGGCGGCACCTTCCAGGGTTCGATCAACGGCGGGCAGCAGTACTCGCACGAGATCATGATCGACGGAATGTCGCTTGGACGCTCCGACCTGATGGGCGGCAATAACGACGAAATGAGCCCTTCGCTGGATGCCGTCGGCGACTTCAAGCTGCAGACCGGCGCGGTCTCGGCCGAGTACAACGGCGGCCAGACCGCGGTGGCGAATTTCACCATCAAGTCCGGCACCAACGACCTCCACGGATCGGCCTATGAATTCCTGCAAAACGAGGATTTCAATACGCTCGGTCTCGGCGCCACGAAGGCCCGTTACCGGGACAACAACTGGGGCTACACCGCCGGCGGTCCGGTCTGGATTCCCAAGATTTACCGCGGCCGCAACAAGACCTTCTGGTTCACGAGCTTCGAGCACGACAAGCGCAACCAGGAAAATTTCAACGGCTACACCACGCTCTCGCCCATGGCCTACCGCACCGGCGACTTCTCGCAGTTGCTCTCTTCGACCTTTACGAACGGGCACACGACCCAGATTTTCGATCCCCTATCGACCTCCGGCCCGGTCAGCGCGCCCATCCGCAGCGCCTTCGCCGGCAACATCATCCCCGCCGCCAGGATCAATCCGGTCGCGACCGCCATCCTCGGCGTCGGGCTGGTGGATCCGACCCTTCCCAGCATGACCCACAACATCCAGCAACTGGGTACCGGCCAGCCGTTTTTCGATGAGCACATCATCGGCATCAAGGTCGACCAGATCATCAACGACAAGAACCGGATTTCAGTCTTCTACAACCAGGGCTACCGTGAACGCAATAACATTAGCGGCGGAGATTATCTGCCCGTTCCGGGCCCTCCCACCACCGGCTGGCAGGATCAGCTCACGCCTAGTGAACTGGGCCGTGTGACCCTCACGACGACGATTACGCCCACGTTGATCAACACTTTCGGGCTGGGCTACAGCCGCTTCATGAATGCGAACGGCGCGCCGCTCTACACGGTCAACCAGAATTGGGCCAGCAAGATCGGCGTCCAGAATACCTCCGCCACCGTCTTCCCGCAGTTCACCTTCAACGGTGCTGCCACCGCAGACTACCAGGGCGGTACGATCGACAAGATCGGCGTAGGCTCCTACGGCGCCGGCGCCAACGGCGCCGAGGTCCTCAAGGACGACGCCACCAAGATCTGGGGCCGCCACACCTTCCACTTCGGTTATCAGTACACGGTCTACCGCTACGACGAAGAGAATTACTCGGATTCGGGCGATTTCAAATTCAGCGCGATCGAAACCGGTCTGCCCGGCTATGGCAGCACGACCGGGAATTCCTTTGCCAGCTTCATGCTGGGCGCGGTCCACAGCGCCAGCCACGGTATCAGCGGTCTGTGGGACGGCTACCGCATGCCTTACCATGCGACCTGGCTCCAGGACGACATCAAGGTGACGCCCAAGTTAACCATGAATATTGGTTTCCGCTGGGAGATCATCAGCCCGTTCTATGAGCGATCGAATCGCATGTCCTACATCAATCTCGATGAGCCGAATCCGACCGCGGGCGGCCTGAACGGCATTCTCGATTTCGCGAACCGCCCGACCAGCACCTACTGGGGTGAGATTGGCCCCCGCTTCGGCGTCGCCTATCAGGTCAACAACAAGATTGTCGTGCGCGCGGGCTATGCCATGATGAACACTCCACCGATTGCCCAGAACTGGGGCTTCGGCGGGTTTAATACCGGCTACAGCGGCACCGTCAGCGTGACGGCAGGCACCAGCCCCACCGGGTTCTCGCAGGACCCGGCGATGTACATGAACCAGCCTTTCCCGAACCTGGGCTACACGCTGCCGAACACCGACCCGGCCAATGGCAACTTCAACGCCTCCCAGACCGCTACCCCCACCTCCAACCATCCGGGCTACGTGCAGAACTACAACTTCACGGTGCAGTATCTGCTGCCCGATCAGATGGTCGTGGAAGGGGCCTACGTCGGCAATCACGGCACGCGCTTGTGGGGTTTTAACGAAATCGACGTGAACCCCGCGACCAAACTCGCGCTAGGCAATACGCTGCTGGCTAATGTCTCTGATAACCCGTCGTACAGCCCCTACGCCGGCTTCCCCGGGGGCCTTTCCGTGGCCCAGGCGATCCTGCCGTACCCACAGTTTTACGGTGTCAATAACTTTTACGCCTACAACGTCGGCTCGAACTACAATTCGTTGCAGTTGACGTTGACCAAGCATACGACGAAGGGTTTGGGCTTCATCGCCGCTTACACCTTCTCCAAGACGCTGGGCTACCAGGACAGCAACGGCGCCACGGGTTACGGCGTCCCGCAAGACTTCATGAACCGCAGTCTGGAGTACTCCCTGGCCAGCTTTAACCAGACACACGTCTTCAAGTTCACCTGGTACTACGATTCTCCGTTCGGCAAGGGCCGGAAATGGGATCTCAAACAGGCGAACCTCCTTTTGGGCGGCTGGCAGCTTTCAGGTCTCCTGAACTACGGTTCCGGTTTCCCGATCTCCGTCTACTACCCGGGCTACAATACGCCGACCGGTTTCGGCAGCATTCGCCCCGACATCGTGAGTTCGAACCTGGCCAACGGCAGCATACCGGGGCCGGGCTCCATCAACTACCAAGCTGACCCCATCACCGGCAACGGCACTCAGTGGCTGAACCCAGCGGCCTTCGCCCCCGTCGCCATGTCCTCCCAAGGCGTGCCCTTGACGGTCGGCACGGCTCCCAGGAACCTGGGCATTAACGGGTACATGTTCATCAACGAGAACCTGAAACTGTCCAAGTCGTTCCCGCTCTTCAAGGCCGAAAGGGCCAAGCTCAAGCTAGGCGCGACCCTGTCCAACCCATTCAAACGGCAGGGCAGTGGTCTCATGGACACCGGCGTGGGCGACGCCAACTTCGGCCAAGTGCTTTCAGGCGGCGGTAACCGCACTATGCAGTTGGAAGGTCGCATCGACTTCTAACTGTTAACACTCAACCCGGGAGCCGCGGCATGTTCGCGGCTCCCGGCCCCTCATTCTCTCCCCCGCTCTCCGCTCCCTCTTCGGCCGCTTCCCTGGGTAGGTGCAATTCCGCGACGGCTGGGCGCGCCAGCCACTTCCCGGGCGCATCCGCGAGGTGATCTACTGAGGCAATAGGTTCCAATTCCGGCGAGCAGCGCGAACACCGCGCGCTGCACTTTGCGGATGACCTGGAGTGAAGCGGGAGAGAAACGCTCTTCATATTATTCAGAGATTACGACGGCGACTGCGCGAGCAAGACCGCACGGCGCAGGCAGATGACAAAGACGTCAGGGAGTTGAAAAACGTGGCTAAAGATTACGACCTCACACCGAAACGCGTTCCGCACATCGACACGCCATTGCGGCGCATTCAGACCGAGATTCCGGCCCCCGGCTCGCTGGCGGTACTCGAAACGCTGGCGCGTTGGGAACCGCTGGCCATGCGCGGCCAGCCGCCGATCCTGTGGGATCATGCCACGGGCTTCCAGGTTTACGACGCTTTCGGCAACTGCTGGATCGACTGGTCCTCGGGCGTGCTGATCACGAACGCCGGCCACGGCCGCCAGGAAATCCGCGACGCCATCAGCCGCCAGGCCGCCCAGAGTTTGCTCACCAGCTACTGCTTCCCCAACCTGGAGCGCGCACAACTGGTCGAGCGGCTCGCCGGGCTGCTGCCGGAGCCGCTCAAGAAAGTGTTCCTGCTGACCACCGGCTCGGAAGCCGTCGAATGCGCGATCAAGCTGTGCCGTGCCTGGGGCGTCAGCCACGGCGGGCGCGGTAAGAACATCATCGTCTCCTTCGAGAAAGGATTCCATGGCCGCACCATGGGCTCGCAGCAGGCGGGCGGCATCCCAGCGTTGAAGGAATGGATCGTCAATCTCGACCCGGGCTTCGTGCAAGTGCCCTTTCCCGACGGCTTCTGGACCAAGGACACCTCCTTCGACCTGTTCGAGAGCAGCCTGCGGAATTCGGGCATCGACCCCGCCAACGTGGCCGGCGTGCTCATGGAGACCTACCAGGGCGGCACGTCCGCCTTCGCGCCGCCGGCCTATGCCAAACGCCTGCGCGAGTGGTGCCAACGCCACGGCGCGCTGCTGGTGTTCGACGAAGTGCAGGCCGGATTCGGCCGCACCGGCACGCTGTGGGGCTTCGAGCACTACGGGGTCGTGCCCGATCTGGCCACGTTCGGCAAGGGCATTTCCAGTTCTCTACCCCTCTCCGCCGTGGCCGGACGTCCGGAGGTGATGGACCAGTTCGGCCCGGGCAGCATGACCTCCACGCACAGCGGCAATCCGGTCTGCTGCGCCGCCGCGCTGGCCTCGATCGAGCTGATTGTCGGGGAACACCTGGTCGCACAGGCAGCGCAGTTGGGCGCGCTCCTGCACGCGCGCCTGCGTGAGATTCAGAAGCCGCATCCGGAAATCGGCGCGGTGCTCGGGAAAGGCCTGGTAGCCGGTTTCATCTGCGTCCATCCGGAGACCGGGCAGCCCGATGGCGAGCTGGCCTGGGCAATCGTGCAGCGGTGCATTGAGAAGGGCGTCCTGCTGTTCAGCCCAGTGGGATACAACGGCTCCACGGTGAAAATCGCGCCCCCGTTGTGCATCACCGAAGAGGCACTGCTCGAAAGCCTGGCTGCTTTTGAGGAGGCTGTGACGGAGAGCCTGGCCCGGCCGGAGGCGGCGCGGTGAACGCGCTCGCTGTGACGGTCGTGGGCGGGGGGATGATCACCCACGATCAGATCCTTCCGTCGCTCTATCACCTGCAGCGCCAGGGTGCGATCGGGCAAATCGCCGTCTGCGCGCTGAATGCGCGGCCGCTGCGCGAACTGGCGGAGTCCGAGCGCTTCGCCCGCGCCTTCCCCGGCCAGTCCTTCGTTCCATTTCCGCCGCTGGACACGGATCCCGACGCGCCGCATCCGGCGTTGTTCCGCCAAGTGGTCGCCAACATGCCGCCGCGCAATCTCGTCGTGGTGGCCTTGCCCGATCACCTGCATTTCGAAGCGATCATGGCGGCGCTGGCCGCCGATCAGAACGTTCTGAGCGTGAAGCCGCTGGTCCTCAAGACCAGCGATGCGCTGGCGATCGAGCGCGAAGCGCGAGCGCGCGGATTGCTCGTGGCCGCCGAGTATCACAAGCGCTTCGACGATCGCAGCCTGATGGCCCGCCAAGCCTATCGCCAGGGACTGTTCGGCGAATTCAAGCTCGGCTCCTGCTGCCTGCTCGAGAAGTGGTATTACCGTCATTCCAATTTCCAGAACTGGTGTACCGCGGAGCACTCCGACGCGTTCACCTACATCGGCTGCCACTACGTGGACCTGGTGCACTTCATCACCGGGCTGCTGCCGGTCTCGGTCTCGCTTTACGGCGTGCGCGACAAGTATCCCAACGGCCGCGAAGGGTTCCTGTGGACCGATGCCCGCGTGATCTGGTCCAACGGCGCCTGCCTGAATGTGCAGAACGCGCTCGGATTCCCGGACGCCGCCCCCGGCAGCAACACGCAGGGCCTGACCATGTATTGCGCGGGCGCGAACCAGGGCGCGCTGATCTCTCATTCCGACCAGTACCGCGGCCTTTCCTACGCCTACGTCTCGACGCCCGGCGGGCCCGGAGCGACGCTCTACGCCGAGCCCAGTCCCGACTATTTCCAATACGTCGATCTCGGCACTGGCGGCTTGACGCCGGTGGGCTATGGCTACCGTTCCATCGCGCACATCGTGAACACCGTCGTGCGCCTGGAGCAAGCGTGCGACTCCGCGCTCAGCCGGCGCCAGGCGCTCGACGAGATCGATCAGGCCGGCATCATCGCCACTCCGGCCAACAGCGGCTACAACGAACGCGTGATCGAAGCCGGCCGCTGGTCGATTCTGAATGGCGCTCGCGAGGCCCGCATCGAGTACAACCGATCATAAATCGAAGCTGCTTCCGGATGGCCCCGGCTGAATCCAGGCGCGGCCGGCGCGGGTTCCGCCCCAGGTGACAGGGTGCGCCGGCGACTGCGGCTGGCCTCAGCCCGATCCACTGTTGCCAGTTCTAATTCGCAGCGGTTGACACGTCAAACCACTGGCCTGCGCACGCAGCTCCGTAACGACTTCAGAGCCGCAACCGCAAGCCGGTACCTGAGATTCTGCGACCAGACACCAGGCCGCGGCCGCCGAAGATTGTCGTTCAGTCCCGCCGCACTTCGTCCGATATGTGGGGTGAGTGAGGAGCATGCAAGAACGACGGATAGAGCGGCGCGTTTTGTGCGCCGACCTGGTCGAGGTCGGTTGGCGGGACCAGACCGGGCAGCGGCACGGGGCCATCGCCAATCTCGAGGAGATCTCCACCCAGGGCGCTTCCATCATCCTGGAGGCGGCGCTGAGCGTGGGAACCACGGTGCAGATCCGTTGTCTGCGCGGCGTATTCACCGGAGCCGTCTGCTATTGCCACCACGAGCCGGATTTCGGCTACGTCGCGGGCCTCGAGTTTGTGGGCGGCACGCGTTGGGACATGCGCAAGTACAGACCGCGCCATCTGCTGGACCCGCTCTCCGTGGCCGGAGACGGCCCGCCCGACGATGTCTCGACCTAACATCAATAGACTGGGCCGGCCACCGAGGTTTGCAGCCCGGCAACCGGCCCAGTCGAAGCGTACAACAGTCGAGTCTCAAATCCGGCGTGGCTTAGCGGCGCCCGCCGCGAAAGCCTCCGCGAAAACCTCCGCCCCAACCGCCGCCCCAACCGCCGCCCCAACCGCCGCCCCAACCCCAACCTCCGCCCCAATACAGGCCCAAACCCGGCCCGTAGTAATACGGGCTGTAGTAATAAGGCGAGTAGTAAGAGTAGGGATACGGCGCATAGGCCCCGGAAGGCGGCGCAGAGCCCTGGAAATTCAGGCTCGTGCGCAAGCCGCGCTGCGACGACAGATAGTCGTCTGCTTGCACCGGCGCGAAGGCCCGCAGAGTGGTCTCGTTGTTGACGGCAAAGATGAACGGCGCCTCCAGACGGAAGGTCAGTTGGGATTCCGGATAGACGACAGTCGGCTTGCCGTGGGTCAGCATCACGCCGATGGTGGAGGCCACGACGCCGCCCGCCGCGCCAATCCCCGCTCCCGAACCGCCGCCGACGGCCCCGCCGATCGCTGCGCCCGTGGCCACCGTGGTGCCCACGGCGGCGATCTCACGGCCCCGGTATACCGGTGGTCCGTGGAACTCGATCAGACGGCTTTGGATGCGCACCTGGCGTCCGTCGGCCAGGGTGAGTTGATTCAGATCCAGGGCCAGTCGCGATTCCTTTTTCCCGTGGCCCGACTTCTGGGCTTCGGCGACGGTGCCACCGACGATCTGGCCGCGCCGGGCGAGCACGCGCCCGTCGACGATCAAGGGCTGCGTCAGAGTAGCTGTCCAGACGTCCCCAGCTTTGTTATGGTCGCTCGACAGGCCCTGGTCCACGCGCACGTTCAGCCAGGTGCCGGCGGGCAGAGTCAGGTTCATCGGCAGCGCCGGATGCTCGACCCGGTCGGGTTCGTCAAAGCGGTGCCAGCCGGCCCGCGCCGGCTGTGCGGGCCGCGACTGCGGCCGCGGTTGATCATAGCCGGGTTGCGGTGCGGCCACGGGTGGTTGCTCCGAAGGCGCGGACTGGGGGTCCAATTGTTGGTTCTGCTCCGCGGGCGGATTGGGCTCCTGCGCCAGCAGTGGCAGCACAGGGGCCACAGGGAACGCCAGCAGCAGAGCAGCGATGAGTTTGTGTCGGATGGTCATGGGTCTCCGATCCTTTCTTGGTATCTTCTGTCCCGATTAGTGCAATCTTCATGCCAAAATTAAGTCATTTATATTCAATGAATTGAGATGTGGTGAATGGCCGACTGCCACCACCGCGGTGCTTTTCAGCCACCAGCGCGGCGGTGCCGGGGCGAGGGCGCCGTGGGCCTGCAGGAGAAGCTGCCGGAGGCGGATCTGAACTTGCTGGCGCGGATCGAGATCGCCGGGGGTATTGCTGGATACGCCATTTGTGGCGGGACTCACCCGCAACGAGGGCCGGAAACAGTCGGCGTAGCCGCGCGACGGGAATAGGGGGATGACGCAACTCGAAGAGTCGAGACATGGCGGCTGGGTATAAACTGACGGGTTCCGGGAATGGCACATGAAAACCCCGGTCTAATCGTATGCTTCCATTCCGCTGGTTCTGGTTGGTGGCCACGCTGCTGGCTGCCGCTCCGTCGCAATACGAAGACGGCCGTCCCGAGGCCAGGCTGCGCATGGAGGCTTCCGATCAGGGCGTAGTCTTGCGGCACGGCGGCGCCCCGGCGGACTGCGACCGCTATGGCGCGCGTGATGTCTGGGTCTACGAATCGGAGGGCACCTGGTACATGCACTATGACGCCGCCGGGCCGACCGGCTGGCTGACTGCCCTGGCCACCAGTCGCGACCTCGTGAACTGGAGGAAGCAGGGGACCGTGCTGAGTCTTGGCGGTGCAGGCGAAGACGATTCGGCCTCGGCGAGCTATGGCGTAACTTATCGCGCCGGCCGGACCTGGCATATGTTCTACCTCGGCACGCCCAACACGTCGCCGCCCCCGGCACGCATCCCCAGTTTCCCTTACATGACTCTGAAGGCCAGAGCATCGTCGCCCGCGGGGCCGTGGGTGAAGCAGCGCGGCGTGATTCCGTTCCGGCCCACGCCGGGCTCCTATAATTCGGTCACGGCCAGTCCCGGCTTCATTGTGCGGTCCGGCGATGAATACCTGCAGTTCTATTCCGCCGCCACGCAGGACACGAACACGAGGAAGGTCCGGCGCACAATCGGCATCGCGCGCACAAAAAACCTGGACGGTGCCTGGACGGTCGACGCGCGTCCCATCGTTCCCTTGGAAGAGCAGATCGAAAACACGTCGCTCTATTTCGAGAAGTCGAATCGCACCTGGTTTCTGTTTACCAATCACGTCGGCATCGCCCACGGCGGCGAATACACCGATGCGATCTGGGCCTACTGGAGCAAGGATCTGAATCGCTGGAGCCCGGCCAACAAAGCAGTGGTCCTGGACACACGCAACTGCAAATGGACGAAGCATGTGATCGGCCTGCCTTCGGTGGTACGCTTCGAGAACAGGCTTGCCGTCTTTTACGATGGCCTCGACAAGGACTCGTTCAGCCACATGGAGCGCGATATCGGCGTGGCCTGGCTGCCATTACCGCTGGAGGTTCCGCACTCGCAATGAGGACGGCGATTTGTGCCACCGCCGGCAGCGTCTTTCTCGATTTCGACACTCCCACGCGCCTGGAGGGAAGCGGGATTCGATCGGTTTCACATCTTCTAGAAATCGGGCACTCGGGACAGCATCCACAAATCCCTACTTCCGCAAGCCCTGCCCTGCCCGCGCGGCCGTGGCATGCTGAATTCCAGGGGGTATCCATGCCGGCAGAGTTGGGAAAGCTGTTTAGAGATCGGCTGGCAGCCGCTGCCGCCCGCCTGGGCGCGGTCAGCGAGGAGCAGGCCGCCGAGCCCTACCGGCCGGGTGGCTGGCGGCGCAAAGAGGTGCTGGGGCATCTGCTCGATTCGGCGGCCAACAATCATCAGCGCTTCGTGCGGGCGGCGCTGGACGGGCATTACGAAGGGCCGGGCTATCAGCAAGAGGCGTGGGTGCGGCTGCACGACTACGCCGGGCTGAGCTGGGCGGCGCTGGTGGCGTCGTGGCGCGAGCGCAATGCGCTGCTGGCGCGAGTTGTTGAGCGCATCGAGGAATCGAAACTGGCGGCTCCATGCACGGTCGGCGCGGACGCGGCCGTAAGCCTGCGTTTCCTGATTGAGGATTACCTGCGCCACCTGGACCACCACCTCGCTCAGATCACCGGCTGAGGCTTATCACTCTGTGACCGAACTGGCGCGGTTCGCAACGGTTGCGAGGCGACCACCACTGCTTAATAGTCGCGACTTAGTAACGCGGTCTCCGCGACACGCCGTTAGCCCTCCGGCTGCAGCAGCGAGGCGCGCAGGTAGAGGTAACTGCGCACCGCTTTCTCGAGCGGCGGCATCGGCTCGATGCCCAGCGCGTCCAGCTTGGTGTTGGCCAGCGCGGTGTAGCGCGGACGCCGAGCCGGCGTACGATACTCGCGTTCGCTGGTGGCCCGCACTTCCGGATCGAGCCCGGCGCAATGGAAAATCATCTTTGCGTACTCGAACCAAGAGATGGCCGTGCCGCCGCCGGCATGGAAGATGCCGCGCGCGCCGCGCTCGACCAGTTCGCCCGTGCAGTGCGCCAGCGCCGGCGCGTAGGTCGGCGAGGCCACCATGTCGGCGACCACGCGGATGGGCTGAGAATCCGCGGCCAGACGCAGCATCAGCTCGACGAAGTTGCCGCGCGCCGTCTTCAGCCCGGCCAGCCCGAACACGCCCGAAGTCCGCACGATCAGCAGATCGTCCAGATAGGCTCGCGCATACAGCTCGCCGCACAGCTTGGACACCGCATAGGCGTTCAGCGGATGCGGCCGATCCTCCTCCGTATACGGGCTGCCCTTGGTGCCGTCGAAGACGTAATCGGTCGAGAAATGCACCAGCTTGGCGCCAGATTGGCGGCACGCCACGGCCATGTTGCGCACCGCCAGCGCGTTCACTTCGTAGGCCGCCTGGGGCTCGTTTTCGGCCACGTCCACCATGTTGTAGGCCGCGCTGTTGAGCACCAGTTCGGCTTCGCTGGTGGCAATGACGCGCTCCACCATGGCCGCATCCGTGATATCGACGCCACTTCTTTCGTAAGAAAAAACCGTGTAGCCGCGCGCCGCGAACTCGCGCTGGATCTCAAAGCCAAGCTGGCCCGCGCCGCCGAAGATGATCGCTTTCCTGCTCATGTTGCACTTGAACTATATCGCATCGGAAAGCGTCAACGGCACTCCGCGATCCTGGCGCGCACTGTGCCTCGCCGCGGCATGAGAGCCGCTGTTTCCGCGGCTCGTGAGTCCGGTCCAGAACCATTCTCGCGCCGCGAGCGTACTCGATCAGGCCCCTTCCGGGCTCCGGTCCTGCAGCTTGCGGCGTCTCACCGGCTGCAGCTTCAGCGGATGGCGCGGCTCGCCTTCGCGGGCCTCGCCGAGCAGTGCGCTCACCAGCTTGCGCAGGCTGTGCAAGCCCGACAGGCTTTCATCCATTTCAATCAGCAGCGAGTATTCGCCGGGACCCTCCTCGCGGCAGGCGAGCACTTCACCCACCAGGATCGTGTCGTGCTGGTCGATGCGCACCGTGACGGCGGGCGCGACAGGCGTCGCGCTGCGCACCGTCATCAACCGGGAAGCCATGTGCGTGACCACGATGTCGGCCGCGATGCAGGGACCTTGGAGGGGCACGAGCCGGGCCTTCCAGGTGATCGCAGAATCTGGTTGAATTGGTTCTCGAGCTTCCATGTTGGGCCATATCGGCCTCGACACGAAAAAACTGAGCAATTTCCAGGGACGCGGCGCTATTTCAGGCCCACGAGCAACCACAGCCCCAAGGCGAGAGCGGCGAAGCCGATGGCCTCGAGCGCCAACTGCCGCATGGCCCGGCTGCGCCAGCCAGAGTAGGCCCGAGCGTTGGCAGCCGCGCCAGCCCGGCCGCTGAGGTATTTCTGCCCGGCCTCGTCGGCCAGCAGAATGGAGGCCGCAAACTCGCCGTGCAGCGCCTCGTCGAGCTCGCGGCGCAGCTCCGGCGGCACCTCTTCGAGTGAAGCGAAATTGCGCATCTGGCCGTCGCGGCCGGTCACGACCATCAGGGATCGATAAACGGGATCGGAACGCTTTTCCGGCATGCTCACAACTCACCGCCCGCCGCGGAGCTGACCGGAACCGGCGCCACCTTCTGACGTCCGCGCTCCATCACCACCTGGATAAAGCCCAGCCCGGCCTTCGACAACGCCTTGTCGCGGCGGTAGACCAGTCCCAGCCGCCGTATCAGCGGCTCCGGCGCCAGCGAGACGGCAGCGAACTGGCCGTCCTCCAGACCCTCCTGGAAGTGCGACACGGCCATAAAAGAAATGCCCATGCCCGCCAGCACGAACCGCTTGATCATCTCCGTCGAATCCAGCTCCATCGAGATCTGTACCTGGTCCTCCACCGGCTCCAGCCACGAATTCACCCGAGCCCGCGTCGCGCCGCCCTTGGGCAGCAGCAGCATCTGGCCGACGAGCTCTTCGCAGCGCACCGCGGGGCGCCCGGCCAGACGATGGCCGGCCGGGAGTATCAACTTTATCTCATCGGTATGGATTGGCAGCACCTGCAGCTTTTTCTCCTGGATCGGCAGTTGCGTGAAGCCGAAATCGGCCAGATTATCCATCACTGATTCGACCACGTGCCGGCCGTAACTGCGGTCCACCATCAGTTGGACGTTGGGGAAGAGCTTTTTAAATTCGGAGAAGACGTTCGGCAGGACGTAGATGCAGGTGGCCTCGTTGGCCGCGATCACGAGTTCCCCGCGCGGCACGCGGTCGAGTTCGTTGATCGCATCCTGGGCCCGGCGGCGCAGATCGAGGATCTGTTCGGCATACTCGCTCAGGATTTTGCCCGCCGCAGTCAATTCGATGCGCGTCCCAAGGCGCTCAAATAACGAGCAGTTCAGTTCCTGTTCGATCTGCCGCACCTGGGCGCTGATGGCGGGCTGCGTGCGGTAGCACGTCAGCGCCGCCTTGGAGAACGACTTCAGGCGCACAATCTCGAGGAAGGTATGAAGCTGGTCGAGATCCATTCGCCCCCCAATGGCACACTCATATTATCATCGGTTCATCCCGTGCGGCGCTCAAGTAAACGCAATCCTCTTCGAATCAAGGCCTTCGGAACGCCGGATGGAACGCCCACGGGCGGCGGAGGGCGGATCCGGCGCGTCCGCGGAGTGTGTGCCGGGGCGCGCTTCGAGGACGAAAGCCAGCGGAATCAAGCGTTTTTTCTCGAATCGGCTTGCCGTATGACGAAGCATGGATTACCATCGTGCCTATGGTGAAAAAGGGCTGGATTGGGATTGCCGCCGCGGCGGCGCTGGTTTTATGCGTCGCTGTGAGCGCGCAGAGCGAATCGAAAGACAAAGTCGAACGAGGCCGCTATCTGGTGGAAGAGATTGGCAAGTGTCAGGACTGCCACACTCCCCGTCTGGAGAATGGCGAATACGACCGGACAAAGTGGCTGCAGGGCGCCATGATCGACTTCAAGCCGGCGCACCCGGTGCCAAAGTGGGAGGAGATGTCGCCGGGCCTGACGCGCAGCGGCCTGAGCAAGACCTGGGGCGAGGCGGGGGTGGCCAAATTCCTCGAAACCGGCCTCGGGCCCAAAGGCCAAAAAGCCGATGCGCCAATGCCACTCTACAAGATGAAGCACGAGGACGCGGCGGCCATCGCGGCCTACCTGAACAGCCTGGAATAGCCGCACAGCGTCGGGAAAAGCACGGTAATTGGGCTGTGCTTTACCGCGAGTTCACCGTGATTTGTGAAGCGTTTTACCGTGATTTAATCGCATTTTACCGTAATTCGCCGTTAAATCACGGTGTTCAGGCGGTGCTTTCACGTTGAATTCACGGTGATTTGGCGGTGATTTCACGCCTCCGCGGCGCGGCGGCCGGGCCGCGGTCAAACGTCATTTTTTGCGCTGCGGCGTGGCCTCGGGCCCCTGGATGATCTTGATGTTGGCGGGCAGCGTAAACTTCTCGTCGGTCACGCCGGTGTCGATGTCGACCGATTCGCAGAAGATCTCGTAGATCCGCTCGCCGTTGTGCTCGCGCAGGGTCACCCACGGCCATTGCACGCCTTTGGTGTCGCGGAATTTGGAGAAAATGGTCACCTCCTCATCGCGCTCGTGCGTGAGCGCGTTGCGCCGGAACCACGACTGGCGCACGGGATAGTGCGTGGATTGTTCAAAATAAACCGTCACCGTGCGGTTGTCGTTGTCGTAGATGTCGACCACGTCGACCGGCACGTTGTTGTACAGCTCGATGCCGCGCGATTCGAAGCCCATACCGGGCTCCTTCAGGCGCATCCGCAAAATATACAGCACGTTGTGCAGCAGGCTCTCGCGGTACCGCGCGTAGTCTTCGTCCGGGATCGGCTTGGCGCCGCGGAAGGTGACGTTGAAGCCGCGATTTTCGTCGAGCAGCACGTAGGCCGATTCGTCCTTTCCGAAAACCCAGGTCTGGCGCTCGCGCTGACCTATGAATGCGGCCACGGGCGGATCGGGCGCGATGAGATAGCGCGTGTAGATCCGCGCCCGGGACAGGCCGGCGAGCTTTTCATTGAAAAAACTGTAGGCCCGGCCCTCCTCGATCCGGTCGTGCATTTCGAGGAACCGGTCGCCGCCCAGAGCGGCGAGGCTCTGCAGGACGAGTTCCTTGCCTTTGGCGGCGGGATCGTCGGCGGGCGCCGGCGCGGCCGCCCGGGCGGTTGAAAGACCGGCGAGAAGAGTAGCGCAAGCGAGCACAATGGAGGCGAATCTCACGCTCCGATTGTAGACTGACGCGCCGGGCGAACAAGTAGAGAATGCAGGAATGGCTGAAAAAGTAAGTTGGCGGCGCTCACTCTGCTTCCGTAAAGCCCTCGAAATCAGCACTTTCGTTAGTACTAACGCGTGTTGCAATTCAAGCGCAGGCTGGTGAACATGGAGAGTAGGAGCGACGCTGGCGGGGACGAGATCCGGCGGGGTCGAGCACGCGCCAGGACTCCATATAAGGACGGGATGGCATACGATTGCGCATCGCGGGGATTGAACCCCGAGGAGACAATACAGGTCCGGTTCGCAGCCGAGCTGTTCGCCTGGATGCAGCACCCTATAGTGGCGCAACAAGGGCGGCGCAGGATGGCGCGGTTTCTGGAAGAGCTGGCGCTGCCGGCCGCGACGCTGCCGGATCCGGATGGCGGCCCGGAGGCCGCGCTGAGGCGGATGTGTGAGAACGATGCCGGGGTCCGTCTGAGGCTGGGGCAGGCATTGCGCCATGCGCCGCTGTATCTGGAGTTGTCTGCGCGGGCGCTCCCGCAATTCGCAATGGCGGGCCGGTACGAGCACGCCGCGTGGTTGTATCTGATGCCTGGAGCGGCGCGCAAACTGGCCGCGCAGCACCTGGGCGCGATCGAGTGCCCGGCAGCGGCCGCGGCGGAGTTCCTGGAGACGCTGGAGCGCGCTGCGGCCGATCAGGCGGCCGTAACCGAGACCGGCGCGCCGCAGGCGTCGTAGACTGCCCAGACCCCTTCAAACACCTTGTCCCAGGTAGCGGCTTCGGCCGCCTCGCGCGCGCGCTGTGCCATGGCCACGCGCGTTTCCGTTTCAGCCACCAGCCGCGCGCATTGGACGGCAAACGCCTCCGGCGTGGCGCCGATCAGCCCGTCGACGCCAGCCCGCACGAGGAACTTCGGGCCGCCGCCAGCGGTTACCACGCACGGCACGCCCGAGGCCATGGCCTCCTGGATCACGTTACCGTAAGTGTCGGTTTCACTGGGGAAGGCGAACAGGTCCAGGTTGGCGTAGAACTCGGCCAGGGCCTCGCCTTTCAGGACTCCGGCCATATGGCAGCGGCGCAAGTTGCGGCGCAACCACTGCTCCTCCTGGCCGTGGCCGGCGATCCAGATTTCGGAGTTCGTGAGACCCTGCCTATCGAGCTCGTCCTCGACCGTCTTGAGCCAACGCACACCCTTTTCGGGCGACAGCCGCCCACTGTATCCGATGCGCACGACGTCGTCCTGCCGGTTGCGCCGGGAGGGATGATACAGCTCGGTGTCGACGCCGCGTTTCATCAACGCGCTGGGCCGTCCGGTGGTCCGCTCGAGCAGCGCGGTCAGCTCGGGGTTGGGCGCGAGAGTGCGCTGGGCGAAGCAGTAGAACAGCGTGGTCGCCCGCAGGGACAGGCTTTCGGCGGCACGGCCGGCGGCTACTGCTACGGACGGCCCCAGCCAGCCCAGCTTCTGCCGCAGCCGGCGTCCGGCGTACTCATGGATGTTGGTATGCCAGGAAGCCACCAGCGGG
>Ga0182030_10010960_pt1 | contig 18325 bp, 16 predicted proteins | sample 812S3MmetaG_FD_121299 | JGI IMG/M metagenome (GOLD analysis project Ga0182030, IMG submission 121299) | Permafrost microbial communities from Stordalen Mire, Sweden - 812S3M metaG (Illumina Assembly) | ecosystem: Environmental > Terrestrial > Soil > Wetlands > Permafrost | place: Sweden...
ACGACAGGAGATCAACACCGCGATGGAAAGATTAAACAACCGACCTAGAAAGAGACTTGGATTTCAGACACCGAATCAAGTATTCTTTAAGTCAGGCGTTGCGCTTCATATTTGAACCCGCGTGTTGTTATTATCCTAGAAAAAGCAATTAGCCACAGAGAACACAGAGAGAGACGTGAGTTACCCCAATTTCGTAGCATCACCTACAAGGTAAAAGGCATTATGTTACAACCGCTCGTTTTTCTCTGTGATCTCGGTGTTCTCTGTGGCGCGCGCTTTGGTTTTTAGGATTATTGAATTTTCGAACATAGCCAAAGTTAGTTGAATTCGATGGCCCCACAAACATCATGCCCATCGGCAGGCATTTCTTTGCCGAACAATCTTTCAATCGGAACCCAGAAAATAGAGGTGGCGAATTGACCGATGGTTTCCAGCACATCTGTTGCGCTAACGCCAACGTGGAAGTCATTAAACTTTCCGCCCAATTCAATCGGAATTGCGAGACTCATAAACTGGGGTGTTTTTGCGTGCGGCTGCACGTAGAGACTGATATCTTCTTCTTTGAAGCCCACACCGCCCTTGCCGGTAACTCGCATACGGCTGGTATCGATAAGAATGGTTTTATCTGACAATTTGCCATCGTTCAAAATAAAACGTCCGACAGCACAGTTTACTTTGGATTCGTTCGACGAATCGACTGCGGGCAACAGTGCCATCAGTACATTCACCGCCCACATATCGAGCAAACCGGACTTCAGGTTTTCCGGCCAAATGGCAAAATCAATATGTCCTTTGCCGTAACGTAATATTTCCGACAGATACTGCGCACGCGCGCTGACATCAACGTCCAGACTGAATATTCCGCGCATCTCGCTTTTTTTGTCGATACGGCGGGCCAAAATGCCGTAATCAAAGCGTTTCACTTGGGTGCGCAGATTGACAGCCACATCTTTCTCACCGGGTTCATATCCCATTTGCATTGATGCCGAGCCACCCGGCGTATTGACCACGATGGGGCCGATATCGGCACGACCATTTTCCAATTTGGCCTCCAACTTGCCGTTACCCAGTACATCTTGCCCGGACAATACTTTATCCACGCGCACCGTCAAATAGGCATTCTGCCGCCGCAGCGCTTCCGGGCTTAAAAGCTGCTGGACTTGATTGCTCGCTTTGCCGGCATCCTGTTTCAGCTCATCTTCTGATTTCGGTTTCGCAGTGGCGGCGGGCTTGGCCTTTTCCGGCGACCAATCACCAAATTTGAAATCGTCAAGCTGGATAGCCGGTGCATCCAGAGCAATATCAATGCGTGGCGGAACAGCCTTGGTATCGAAATTGCCCTGCCCGGTGAGTTTGCTGCTGCCCACCTGCAGCAGCAACGATGAAACATCATAGCCGCTCGGGGACATGTGAAATTTACCCGAAGCCGACCAAGGTCCCCACGGTGGTAACGAGGTATGAGAGAGTGAATCAAGGTTGTCCATGCGACTGCCGCTCATGCTGAGAGCGAGTTCGATATCCGGTTTGGTGAAGGGGCGCTCAAGGTCACCGGAAAGATTGATATTGGCACCGGATGTGTTTGCGTTAAACAGGAACGGAACCGGCAATTTCGGATTGATCAGGTCGGCAGCCTTGGCGGTTTGTATGCTGATGGAAACGGGTATGTTATCGAGTGACCCTTTCAGGTCAAGATGTACAGGCGTGCCAGCAGAAGATTTTATTTCGCCGCTGTTGAGTGCAATGCGCATGCTTCCGCCGGTATTGGCATCGTGTAGCGTGAGGTGGCCTCCCTCAAAATTAATCCCCAGTTCCGATTGCGCCAGGAGTTGGCCCAAGCGGCTCGAATGCAAATCCAGTTGCAAACGCAAATGATCAATGCCCGCGTCGATATTGCGGGCGATGCCCAGCTTATTCAGAATACTGCCGAGGTCCAGTGCTTCTGCCGATAGTTGCAATACAGAGTGCGGCTGCTGCGTGCGCAAATCAAGCAGAATAGAGCCGTTGAAATTATTATCCGCAACGTTCACGGCAAAGGGGGATGCGCTCATCATACCGTCGCGGATGCGTCCGTCGAAACTCAGATTGCGTACAGCCAAGGCCGATTTGCTGGCGATGTGTTTGATGCGTACAGTGATATCCGCATCGGCCAGACTGATACTCTGGGGGAGGATGGGAATGTCGATCATATTCACGGCTGCAGTGCTTGCCACCGGAGCTTTTTCTTTGGGTTCGGGTAACAGGGACTCCAGTTCGTCCACGTCAACAAGCTCACCTGTCAATTGTAATTTGAGCAGCGCTTTGCCGTTGTCCAGACTACTAAGCACATCGGTAGATAATTCACTATGCCCCAGCTTCACGGCAAAATTGGCCAAGTGCCAATTGTTTTTGTAGGTGTGAAAATTGCCATGAAAATCGATGGGAGTATCCGCTCCCGGTTTCAAGCCAAGCCAGCTTGCAATTTCGCCGGAATGCGGAGCACCGAGCTCAAAGTTTACTTCCGACCCCGAGTTTTCTGCGGGAGGCCGCAATAAGGCGTGAATTTGTGCGTGCGCGCTTCCGGCCTGCAATTCAAAATCGATAGCGGCATTCGCTTCCTGCATGATGTCAAGCAACGTTCCCCCGTGCAGTGTTGCATTGAAATTTTTAGCCAACAACGAACCGTGCGTTTCGCCCCGCAAAGCTTTTCCCGCAGGCAAAGCCAACGTCAAATTATCCAGCGCAAATTGCACCGGTCGTGCTCCTGCGCCGTTGCCGTACGAGAGTTTTCCGTCGTCAACATTTAAACGCAAATCAAGACTTCGCATCAGCTCCGAGCCGCGGTCTCCCCTGGCCGCGATGCGCAAATCGAAACGGCTCAGTTTGCCTTTGACATCGGGCATGCCGAGCAGCAAATCGGCCAGATTGCCCAGATCGGAATTGTGCATACCCAGCGCGAGATTGAAGCGCGCCGGTGTTACGCTCGCGTCGACGCCCGCACTGCCGGATAATGTTACGTCTGCCACGGTTACTTGCACAGGCACCGAAAGACGACCATGATCGAGTTTGATTTGCAACTTCGCGTCGTGTACCGCACCGGGTAAATTTAACCATTGTCCGACACGCAGGGTCAGATCGGCATCGGCGTCATTCAGATCATTCAGGCTAAACGTTGCCTGCGCAATTTCCCGGTAAACCTGAGCAAGGTTTTGCGGGGGTTGATCTTTTTTTGTAACAGGTTTACCGGTCATGAATGGATGCAAATCCAGCACCGGTAGCTGGAGTTCGCCCTGTATTTTTGGACGCTCACTGCTATGGTCAAAATTGAGTGCTCCTTTGAGTGTAGTTTTACCCATGTTGCCACTCAAATTTTCCAACGCGATTTTGCCGGGTGTGTATTTGATTTCACCCGAGATGCGGGAGGCACCGACAGCGGGAAGTTTGGTCTGGAGCAGGCGTTCAAATTCATTCAGATCGTTAGTGCCGAGATCAAAATTAATTGCTCCGGTTTCGCCGGAAACGCTACCTTTCAATGACAATCGAGAACTCAAAAATTCAAGTGAAAGATCAATCGGCCACGGTTTGTCAAAACGTACAAGTTCGGCGAGATCGCCGCCGACAAGGTCAAGTTTATAGGGGAAGGACTTTTCAACCGTGCCGTGTACTCTCAGTTTAAGCGGTTGATTGACAGGGAATTGCGCGACGAGCGATTGTAATTCGAAAAAATGACTTTTGTCGTTGGCGCCGACAAATTCAACGTCCAGCTTTTCCAGTGAAATTCGTTCAATATCGAGATGCGCAAGCAGATTTTCGAATTCCTTGCGCGCATCTTGTTTGGTTTCCGTTGGCTGAACTGATTCCTGTTTCTTTGCATTCGGCTGGAATGTCCAGTTATTGCTGCCATTTTTATTCATTTGCAAATGAACTTTTACATCGCTGCCCGCTAGTTCCTCAATTTGAAAGCGCAGCCGCAACAGTGGCCACAAATCCAGCGCCAAGTGTGCCTCGCCCAGACTGGCAAATTCACTACCGGTAAAGCCGACCGCATTGGCGATATGCAATCCACCAAGGTGGAGCTTGGGTTGGGCTGATATTTCCAATTGCAACGCTCCATCAAGCCGCACCTCGCGTCCGAGCATTTCCGTGAGTTGGATGGCAGCCTTATCACGCTGATTTGAGACATCGAAAGACAATCCAAAAATTGCGATGTATAGGGTGAGTGCAAATATCAAAATAGCCAATAAGGCGAACGCCCGCAGCGAAATTCGTATTAGCGGAGATAACCGGGGAAATTTAATAAAGGTGAAGCGCATGAGCGGCATATGCAGACATTATTTTTTGGTTGGTTGGAAGTGTAATGTGAGGGGCAATGGGTGGCAACGAGGAATGCTCATGATTTTGAAAAATACGCAATCGTGCAGCAAAATCACCGCATTATTAATAAGGTTAATAATCTTAATTAATTATTCCAATAGGGATTTTCGTTAAATTTGTTGTTTATGATTGAGCGTAGGCGTAGCATGCCGCGCTGATTTTACTAACATCTGTTTTTATTAGGGGCGTCAATTATGAGTAATACAAGCAGCGAGGCGTTGAGTGAGCAATTGGGAGATGGTAATCGTAGGGATTTTCTGATCAAAGTTACATCGGTTGTAGGCGGAGCCGGTGTTGCGGCAGCCTGTGTGCCGTTTGTCGCAAGTATGAATCCAAGTTCCGATGTATTGGCTAAAGCTGAAACGGAAGTCGACATCGGTGGCATTCCCGAGGGGGGCGTACGTACGGTTGCCTGGCAAGGCAAGCCGGTATTTATCGTGCATCGCACAGCAGAACAGATCAAGTCAGTAAGCACCACGGCCAATACGCTGGATCCTGTGCCGGATGAAACGCGGGTTCAACGTCCCGAATGGCTGGTGGTAGTTGGCGTATGCACGCATATGGGCTGTGTGCCGAACAAAGAAGGCTTGGGCTGGACATGCCATTGCCATGGAAGTCAGTACGACGATAGCGGTCGCGTTGTACGCGGCCCTGCCCCCAAAAATCTCGAAGTCCCGCCGTATCATTTCGTGGCAGACAATAAAATCATTATCGGCAAAACTGCCTAGGAGAAGACCATGCCAGAACGTATTATTGAATGGATAGATCAGCGTTTCCCGTTCACCAGCTTTATCAAGCATGACCTGACAGGCTACCCCACGCCGCGCAATCTCAGCTACTGGTGGAACTTCGGCTTTTTAGCCGGAATCGTATTGGTACTACAAGTCGCCACCGGAATTTTCCTGGCGATGCATTACAAGGCCGATATCTCACTTTCTTTCGACTCGATCCAGCACATTATGCGTGATGTGAATTACGGCTGGTTATTGCGCTACATGCATGCAGTCGGTGCTTCTGCCTTCTTCTTTGTCATCTTTGTTCACATGGCGCGCACCTTGTATTATGGTTCGTTCCGCGCACCGCGTGAATTGATGTGGTGGACAGGGCAGGGCTTGCTACTGTTGTTGATGGCGACTGCCTTCATGGGTTATTTGTTGCCTTGGGGTCAAATGTCGTTCTGGGGCGCTACCGTTATCACTAATCTGTTCCGTGCAACCCCGTTCTTTGGCGACCAAGTGGTTGTCTGGCTCAGAGGTGACTACACCGTGGGCGACGCCACCCTGACACGCTTCTTTTCCTTGCATTATCTGATGCCTTTCATCATCTTTGCCGCAGTTGGAATCCATCTTGTGGCCTTGCATACGGTTAAGAGCAGTAATCCGAGCGGGATCAATCTGGCGGACAAAGATAATATTCCTTTCCACCCGTATTTCACGATCAAGGATTTGTACGGCTTGGGAATATTTTTAATCGTTTATAGTGTGTTTGTATTCTTCATCCCCAACAGCCTGATCGAGCCGGCCAATAATATCCCGGCCAATCCGATGCAGACACCAAACCACATCGTACCCGAATGGTACTTCCTGCCTTTCTATGCGATTCTGCGTTCAGTTCCCAACATGGTTGGCGGAGTATTGGCGATGGGTTTGTCGGTGATGATATTTGCCTTCATGCCATTCCTGGATCGCTCGCGCATTCCCGGAGGTGCACGTTACCGTCCGTACTATAAACTGCAGTTTTATCTGTTTATCGTGGATATGTTCATATTGGGCTACGTGGGTTATGTACCACCGACACCGGAGACCATTGTGATCGGACAGATTGCGACACTGTGTTATTTCGGATCATTCTTCCTGATTCCCTTCATTTCGAAAGCGGAGGAAGCATGGTTGATCAAACGCGGTTTACCACCCGAGGTAATAGAATTAATTGAAAAAGAAACGAGAGACAAAGAAGAACGTAAACTTAAGCGTCTCCGTCGCCAAGGAGACATAGCATGAGAGTATTTTTGCAAATCATACTGCTGAGTTGCATTAGTTTAACAGCATGGGCAAATGAAGCTGCATTGGAAAAAGTAGATGTTGAAACCGATTCGAAGTCCATTGAACGGGGTGCGGAAGCGATGATTGGTTCGTGCCATTCATGCCATAGCATGGAATACATTCACTACCGTGATCTGCTCAACTTCGGCATGGATAAACAAAAGGTTGAAACGTGGCGCGGTGATCAACCGTTGGATGCTCCTGTGCTTGCGCAGATGGCTGAAAATGATGCGATGGGCGCATTCGGCAAAGTGCCGCCGGATTTGAGTCTGATGGTCAAAGCGCGTGATGGCGGACCCAACTATTTGTATTCCTATCTGCTGGGGTACTACGCCAAGCCTGACGGAACACTGAGCAACCACATTTATCCCGAAACCAAAATGCCAGACGTGTTGGGTGTTAGTTCTATTGCGGAAGGGGCATCACATACCGAGGTTCAAGGCCAGGCACGTGACATTGTTTCATTCTTGGCATGGGTTTCCGATCCGCATGAGGCCGAGCGTCTGCGACTGGGGTACTATGTGATCGCATATTTGCTGGTTCTAACGACACTGCTCTATTTTGTGAAGAAGCAAATTTGGTCCAAGTTGAAGTAAGCTACTTATAAGGGATATCAAGTAAGGGATATCAAGCCGACAAAGCTATTGGCTTTAGGTTGATAAGTTCCTTGGAATAAAGGCCTGCTCTGTAAGATCAGGCCTTTATTTTTTGCCAATTTTGATGTGGTTGGTCGCTAATGAAATTTCCCGAAGGAAACACAATAAACCGGCTACAAGAGCCATCATGGAGGTAACAAATAATAGGGATATTGTTGTAGAGGGATCTTTGTTTAACTCGGCGCCAATAAATAATACGGCAATTACAAGACAGATTAATAAAGCGGAACTTGTGCAAAGAGTAATAGCCCAATGGATCAAGCTCGATCTTCGCAGCAAATTGTTAATCTCTTCCCTATGTTCAATGCGTTTTTTTTCTTCAAGCAATTCAAGTAAGCGAAACCGATCAATCACGCGGCCTAGGCGACCGGAAAGAACACTCAGAATTGAGCCAACACCGGTTAAAAGAAATACCGGTGCAACTGACTGCTGAATTGCATGAGCCACGATAAAAATATCGCTATCTATTTGCACAATACACCTCCCGACTATGCACTGATCGTGTCTGCACGGCGTCTAAACGAAACGCTTTCAGCGTCCTGTTGAACCCGGTGGCATGGCGCGTAAATATTGCAGAGGAGAACTTACCGTTTGCCCCAATGTTTGAGCCGCACCCAATGGCCAGTATGGATTACGCAGTATTTCACGTCCGAGAAGTACTATGTCGGCCTGTCCATTGCGGATGATTTGGTCTGCCTGTGCCGGTGATGTAATTAGTCCGACGGCGGCTGTCGGGATATCGGCTTCCTCGCGGACTCGTGTTGCAAAACCGGTTTGAAAGCCGGGGCCGACAGGAATTTTTGCGCTGGGTACCAATCCGGCTGATGAAACATCGACCAGATCGACACCAAGCTGTTTGAGTAAGCGACACAATTCCACTGTTTCATCCGCATTCCAGCCTCCGTCAACCCAATCAGTGGCGGACAGGCGAATCAATAGCGGAAGACGCTCCGGCCATTCAGCACGAACAGCGGTTACCACTTCTTTGACCAGACGAGTGCGGTTTTCAAAGCTGCCGCCATAGGCATCACTTCGCAAGTTCGATAACGGGGACAAAAATTGATGCAGCAGATAACCATGTGCGGCATGTATTTCAATAACTTGAAAACCGGCTTTGAGCGCGCGCTTGGTACTGGCAATAAACAGGGAAATGATTTGGCGAATCTCGGATGTATTTAATTCGTGCGGTTGAGCGTAGCCTTCACCAAATGAAACGGGTGATGGTGCAACAGGCGTCCACCCCCCCTCAGACTTGTTTAGTGTTTGCTGTGCCTGCCAGCCCAGCCCGACGCTGGCCTTGCGACCCGCGTGAGCCAACTGTACAGCAGGTACGCAGCCTTGCGTCTGCACAAATCGAGCGATGCGTGACAAAGGTTCGATTTGCGCGTCGTCCCAAAGGCCGAGATCACCCGGACTGATACGTCCTTCCGGAGTGACAGCCGTGGCTTCGATAATCATCAGTGCAGCGCCGCCGACAGCGCGGCTGCCGTAGTGCACGAAATGCCAGTCAGAGGCTAATCCATCCTGTGCCGAATATTGGCACATTGGGGGGATACCGATTCGGTTGTTGAGAGTGATGTCCCGTAACTTGAGAGGTTCAAACAGATGTGCCACATTCAGCTCCTGACTAATAAAGGTAGTGAGCTTTATTATACGTCAGAAAGGGGATGCTTCATTCCATGGAGAAAGTTTGCTGATACGAATAAAAAAATCACGCTATTCCCTTCATCCTCACACTTCAAGGGAAGTGGAGAGGGGGGCTGAGCGAAGATTAATTCCCCCTTTTTTAAAGGGGGAATATTTCGCCGTAGACAGTAGACAAATACGCCCTAATGGAAAATCTCGGCACAAATATTTACAAAATTATTGGGGATGAGAAGGTGTGCCGGATTTTCCATCTTCATGGGATTGAATTCTTGGATGCCCCCCGGAATGTTCTTGTCGAAGTGATTTCAGGAAATTACGTTGTTCAGGTGTGAGCACGGCGACTATTTGATGTCTTTCCTGAACTCGCAAGAAAGTTATAGTTGCCAGAGCTTTGCCAAGTTTGTCAGAGATTGCTTTTGCTTTTTCATCATCATATTGCTCTGAGGCGGCTAATGTATGCAAATCAATGTGCGCTTTGCGAATGATCTTTCCCTGTTCATAAAACAAGGCTTCTTGTGTATGTTTGATTGAGAAAATCTTGTCGCGTTGAGTTTCGCTCAAGTCCAAGCCGGAGGGGAAGTGAAATTCTTCACCAGCGTGACCAAAATGATGACCGAAACTTTTTTCAGGAGCGCCATGGTGCCCTGCACCCTCGTCAAGTTGCGGTTCTGCATTGGCTGCCAGCGGAATCGAAAAAGCCAGCAGGCTTGCCATTATGAATTTTCTAACAACTGAATCTGAGAATTTCATTTTCTGTTCCTTTTAAAATTGATCTATTCGCTCAAAATAAGCGATCTTCTACTAACCTGGACAGCCAATCATTCGCTCTGAAAATATCGCTTGCTACGATGGATGCATTATTGGCCCCGACGTAGTAAAGCGCCGTTAATTAAAGGTAAAGACAAGTAAATACTCCACAGATTTCAGCAACAATCAGACATATGGGTAAAATAGTGTAAAGGGTGCTATTAACGTAATGGGTACTTCATTATGATTCTTGTGGGTAATTGAACGAACCGGATTGGAACAATGTTAAAGGTATTGTTGATTGACGATGATGTTGAGCTTGTTGATATGCTTGGAGAATATCTGGGGCAGGAAGGCTTTGAGGTTAAGGCAGTGCATGATGGAGATTTGGGACTGCAAGAGGCTTTGACCGGGGAATATGCAATCGCAGTTTTGGACGTAATGATGCCGCGTCTTAACGGTATAGAGACATTGCGACGCATTCGGATGAAGAGCCGTCTGCCAATCATTATGCTTACTGCCAAAGGGGATGACACTGATCGTATTGTGGGCCTTGAGCTGGGGGCAGACGATTACGTTCCCAAGCCTTGTACACCCAGGGAGTTGACCGCGCGTATCAGGGCTATTCTGCGGCGAATGCAATCTTCAACAAACGATGAAGGGATGACTCAAGCACTAGAGGTTGGCCTGCTAAAAATGTGGCCGTCGCAACGGCGTGCAGAGTGGGATGGCAAGATACTCGATTTGACCAGTACCGAGTTTAATTTGCTGGAAGTGTTAGCGAGACAGGCTGGGCAGCCTGTCAGCAAAAACAAATTGTCGGAGCAGGGGCTTGGCCGTCCGTTGGCTCGTTTTGAGCGCAGTATCGATGTTCACATGAGCAGCATCAGACATAAACTGGGGGTGTTGCCGGATGGCCGTTCTTGCATTCAGACGGTTTATCGGCAGGGTTACCAGTTCATCAAGGAGTAATGCGTGGGTCGTTTATTTTGGAAGTTTTTCTTTTTTATCTGGCTGGGGCAGATGACTACCATTTTGGGAGTCAGTGTGGTTTGGGTTTTACATCACAACGAAAACCTGAGACGGGGAGGTTATGGTGTCTCGCCGGCTGTTGCCCTTGTTGAATCAACTGCGACAACTTTGCAATACGGCGGGCCGGATGCCCTGCGAAAATTGCTGCAAATAAAAGGAACCCCCCATATTTATGTAATTGACACGACTGGGCGTGATCTCCTTGGCCGCCCGGTTGAGCCTGCTGCGGTAACGCAAGTCCGCACGAGACTTGTTAATGATGAGGAGCCTTCGACGGTTAAACAAGTCCAATTTGCCGGAAATACTTATCTGCTATTTTTGGCGACAGCCGAAGGTTTCCCTGTCCAGAGAGTGCAGCAAAGACGCACGATTCCATGGAATCAAATTATTGCGGCAACGATTGCCAGTTTGATTTTTGCCGCGCTGTTGGCCTTGTATTTATCCAAACCGATTCGGCATTTGCGTAATGCATTCGAATCGGTAGCGGCAGGAAATTTTGATGTCAATCTGATTTCCATCATGGGGGGGCGGCGCGATGACTTGGCTGATCTCGGACGAGATTTTGACCGCATGACCGGCCAGTTGCGGGTATTGATTGAAGTACAACGCAAGTTGCTGCACGACATTTCTCACGAATTGCGTTCCCCGTTGGCGCGATTGCAAGTTGCGGTTGGCTTGGCCAGACAGCAACCGGACAAGATTGAATCGTCGATGCAGCGTATCGAGAGAGAGAGCACGCGCATAGACCAACTGGTTGGCGAACTATTGACGCTATCAAAACTGGATGCCGGTGTGGCCGACTCCATGAAAGAGTCAATCGTTCCGGGTGAGTTATTGGCAGATATCGTTGATGATGCGCAGTTTGAGGCAACAGCTCAAGCCAAACAAGTCGAATTGCTCGGTGAGGTGAAAACCAATATTCAAGGAAGCGCGGAGCTACTGCATCGCGCGATTGAGAATGTGATCCGAAACGCGGTTAAATACACACCACAGGGTTCCAGCGTAATCGTGAATATAGCCGAGGAAGGTGAATCAGTCCTTAAAATTACTGTGCTGGACACGGGGCCGGGCGTGGCTGAAACAGAATTGGAACTTATCTTCCAGCCATTCTTCCGTAGCAATAGTCCTGTAAATACTGCGAGCGGACATGGTTTGGGTCTTGCAATTGCTCGCCGAGTGATAGAGGCACATGGCGGAAATATCCGGGCTTCAAACCGCACGACTGGCGGCCTGTGTGTCGAAATGACGATTCCGATCAGCGTCTAAAATCGACCGGCATATAAAGCGTTATTAAACAGATGCAGCGATAAATCTACAGACGGGGGTTGTCGATAACTAAAACCTGTTGACGGAGAAAAACTCTTGCTTTAAAACTGCCACCAGTTCATCGTTGTCTCGCATTCTTGCAGACAGCACAAGAACTCGACCGAGGCGCTGGGATTCCCAGTTAAAATCACCGCTATACTCGCGGCGAATAATTTCAATCATTTTATTGGCCACAGCCAATTCTATGTCGCCATCCGCACCTGCTGTAACATCCATAATTTCCAGGCGAGGAATGCTATTGGGGGTTTTCCATCCTCTGAAGGTAAATTGTGCGGTGCGGTCTGAGATATGCTTGATTTCAAAAATTCCGCTAGTTCCCTTTTGTTGTAAATTGCGATTTATATTTTCATCCCGCTGTTCATCTGCCGAGGGCTGGCGCGCGTTTGCATTCTCTTTGGCAGCGTAATCTTCCAACTCTTGGGCGCGTTGCTTTTTGGCTTTAATGAACGACATAAAATCTTTTGGAGCATTATTTTCCGAAGGGGGGGGGGCTGCAACAGCAGGTTGCGGAGAAGCTACTGCGGCTTTTTTTTCAACCGCGATTACCGGGGTAGGCGCCTTGGGTTTGGTTGGCACGAGAGCTTCAAGCGGTTTATTGGGCGGTAAGCCAGCCATGCGTACACTAATGCTTTTGGGGCGTGAATGTGCAGGCGATGAGGCATTGGTAATTATATTTGGATAATAAACAAATAGCACGATGCCATGTATCAACAATGAAATAGCAAATGCGAGTGCTGTGGATCGCCTGATTCTTATTACAAAATACCGGTTGATAGGCCGGGAGTCGTAATTTGGGAATGCCTGAGTTATTTCGTTGTCAGGGTATATATTCGTGCTCAATTTGAAAGCTCTAAGTTTCGCGAGTATTTAATACAACTATCTCTTGTCTGGTACTTTGCACTGATATTCTCCGCTTAAGCCCTGCCATCCATATAGTGCCAACTGTCCGGTAACTTTATTGAATGAGCCATAAGACATTTTCAACGACTTGATGGATTCCTGATTGGCATGACATACCTCTTGCCGGGTGGCAAACGCAACGAGCGTGTCGCCATTGTCGCAAATTTCGTAATTGTAAGAAGAAAAAATAGCCGATCCTGAAACTTTTAACTGATGTCCGGAAAAGTATAGGGTGGGGAATTCTCGAGTTACCACCATACCGTTGTCGTTTTTGCCGGCACATTCATATTTTAAATCAAGCGGGATATTGCCAAAACCGCATAAAAAGCAGACAAAGATAATAATTGCAATTGGATAGATGACTGACATTGGAAACGAAATTTGGTTCACAACTGTTACTCCGATATCATAGGGTGAGTTTAGCTTTTACAGAAACGAAAATAGTTACGTCATCAAAACGGGGTAATAATAGCTACCCGACTTTACAGGTTGAAATTGGGCGACTAGCGATAGTACATTATTCGACTTGGAAAAGTGGGTACAACCACCGGTCGCTAATTTTAACCGTTCATCAGGCTTATTTCACCATTTGTTCCGGCAAACTTAATCGGACTGTCCGAGCTGGTTTTGCATCCGGGTATCTGCTATGTTAAGTAGCGCGTTAAATGTTCAAAATTTTAAGAATTGAATGCGTATTGTTTAGACTTTCACCGGGTATTAAGTTTGTGTGTTGAAGTGTTCGTTGTATCGGATGTAACGACGAATAATAGTTGAAGCAACCACTGCTGTGCATTCCGGAATAAGGGGATAGTCATGAAGTTGGTTGAAACAATGCGCTATGAAGAACTTAAGGCCTCGGGGAATTTGCCTTCTCCTAATGGTTTGGTATTGGCTATAACCAAGCTGTTACAGCGTGACGATTACAAAATAGACGATGTTGTCCATTTAGTGCAGTCAGATCCGGCGCTAGCCGGGCAATTGCTGAAATTTTCAAATGCCGCCTCTTTCGGTCATAGCCGTCCCATCGTTTCGCTTTCCAAAGCTGTCATATCCCTTGGTACGCACCGGGTACGCGTACTTATACTTGCGCTTTGTATGCTGCATAATAATCGTATAGGCAAGTGCCAGCAGTTTGACTATGGGAGATTCTGGTCACGCGCCTTGGCGGCGGCTATATCAGCACAGACACTTGCTTCGTATGCAAAAATTAGTGCCGAGGATAATTTTACTGCGGGATTGTTGTGCAGCATTGGAGAGCTGTCGCTTGCTTCCATTTTTCCGGAACGCTATGGTGAAATAATAGTTATGTCCGGAGATGACATCCATAAACGAATTGCATTGGAACAGGAGGCATTCAATACCGACCACCGTGAATTGGCAGCTACATTAATTTTGGAATGGGGATTGCCGGAAGTGCTGGCAACCGCGATTTATCATTGCGAACTTCCCGATGAAGCCGATTTTTTAGACGGCTCCCGAATTCATGAATTGACATTGTGCTTGCATGTCTCGCTTTCCCTAGCAGAGGTTTGCATGGCTGATGAAGGCGCTCGCTGGGCAAAGTTGCCCAACTTTTATGCCAAAGCGGCCCGATTGGGAATAAACACGCAGGAGCTGAATTTGAAGGCTGATGGTATTGTTTTAAACTGGCTTGAATGGGGTGAGCTTTTAAAAATTCAGACAAGAGAAATAAATTCTTTCAGCAATCTTCTTGCATCAACACAATTCAGAGAACTTGATTCGACTTTGCCAATTTGTCCCTGGCCCAATAATAAATCAGCGCTTTTGATTTGCCCGGAACTTGAATTATCTTCGTTGGCAGTGCATCTCGAAGTGAATGGATATACTGTGATGCACGAATCAAACTCTGCCGATGGTCTGGCTGTTGCACTTGAAGAAAGCCCCGATTTGGTCATGGTTAAGATTGCGGATCCTGAAGTTGACGGTGCAGCCTTTTGTCAGGCAATGCATGAAGATCCCCGTGGCCGAACCTGTTATATCGTACTCATCGTAGAACACGAAGACGATAATCTTTTTGTAAAGGTACTCAATATACAAGCAGATGATTTTCTGCTCATGCCAATTACAAGGTCTTCTTTGCAGGCAAAATTGCACGGCATTTTCAATATACTACAATTGCAAAAAGATCTTGTCAGGGAGCGCAGCAGTTGGGTGACATCGGCAGGTGATTGGGCCGGTGCCAATCGCAGATTAATTCAGGAGGCGATGACTGATCCGTTGACTCATGTTTCAAACAGACGGTACGGTCTGGACTTTCTTGCCAGTGAATGGGAATTTTCCAAGGTAAATAATTTGCCATTGTCTTGTCTTATGATCGACATCGATCATTTTAAACAGGTCAACGATCAGTATGGTCACCAAAGTGGTGATGCGGTGCTGATTAAACTGGCAGGCTTGTTGCAAAGCGGTGCCCGAAGCGTAGACTTGGTATTTCGCTACGGAGGCGAAGAGTTTTGCATTGTTTGTCCTGGCGCAACTTTGGAGATGGCGCTCGTTGTTGCCGAAAGGGTCCGGCAAAATATTGAGAGCCAACTGTTTAAACTTGAACACAACGAAATATATATTACCGTAAGCATAGGTGTGGCAATTGTGGTTCAGGAACATGCCGACAAAGATGCGCTGTTACATGATGCAGATGAGGCCTTGTACCGCGCCAAGGAAGGCGGCCGTAATCGTGTGGAGTCGGGTACAACATCTCCGCCGTTTTACACGTGAGAAAAAGGTGTGGATGGCTACTCATAAATTGATGTGATACATAAAAACGCGCACAACTTTTTACAGAAGTGCGCGCCATAAGTGGAGTCAAACTTACTTCTTGAAACGAGTTGCAACTGATCGCTACAGTTGTGAGTCTGATACTACGATGTAATAAAAAAGACTGCAACGACCAGCAAAATAATTGGTAAATATTTTCCGGGTAATGCTGTTTGTATATTTGTTTTATAAGACAATTGTCGCGTTGTAAATTAAGGTAAAACTTTGCAAATGGAATCTTTTGCATAACACGGACATGTTATCGAACTGTTGAATTTTGATAGCTACGTGAATCGAAGAGTGATGACTAACCGGGGATAAATTCGATGACTATTACACTTGCGTTTGATGTCTACGGAACCTTAATTGATACCCATGGCGTCACAATAGCGCTGGAAAAATATGCAGACACTAGAGCCAAAGAATTTTCTCAGCGGTGGCGCGAGAAACAACTTGAGTATTCTTTTCGCCGTGGCCTGATGCAAAGTTACGAAAGCTTTGAAATTTGTACAAGCAACGCACTCGACTACACCAGCGCCTATTTCGATATTCTGCTCAGTCAAAGCGACAAAGATAATTTGATGGGCCAGTACAAAATATTACCTGCTTTCGCTGACGTAAAAAATGGATTACTCCTGGCAAAGGAATCCGGCTTCAGGATATTTGCATTTTCAAACGGTAAAGCTGAGGCTGTTGACATGCTGCTCAAAAATGCCGGTATCAGAGATTATTTTATGGACATCGTGAGTGTTGATGAAATAAAGTCTTACAAGCCCAATCCCGCAGTCTACAGTCATTTTTTAAGAAGAGCGGGGACAACAGGATCGAATGCTTGGCTTATATCCGGCAATCCATTCGACGTGATTGGTGCCATCTCTTCGGGTATCAGAGCAGCTTGGGTTAAAAGGTCTCCTGACGCATTATTTGATCCTTGGGGGCTGGAGCCCACATTGACAGTCGATAGTTTTGAGAAACTTGCGCAACAAATCACACACGCATGTCGTTAAGCGCCTTCCAAAGCCTTTTTCCAACTGCGCAGCGGGATACACGTTTGCAAACGTTGAATGGCTTTGTCGGCAAGCACAGGATGGATTTCGTGTCCAACCGACGATGCCACATCCAAAGTGGCATCACCTTCCAGTTCTATAAGTCTGTCATAGGCTGAGCGGGCGTGTGCGACTGAAATAACCGGATCGCTCTCGCCGTGCAGAAAGTGTAATGTCGTCAGTTCGGGAGCCTTATCGGGAAGCGTGGCAAAGCGACCTGAAAATGACAAGACTCGGCCCACTTTGCCATCATGTTTCTTGCTGAATTCCAACGCCATGATTGCCCCCTGAGAAAAGCCCACAAGCGCGGTATCCGACTGTAAAACACTAAAACGATTTTGGGCTTGCTGCACTATGTCATGAAGATTGCTCATTACTTCGGCGACACGCACCGACCGATTTTCTTCAGTAACACCGCGAATAGAAAACCATTGCCGGCCGTTTCCTCCTCCGTCAAATGGAAAAGTTCCATCCGGAAGCAGGAATGCAGCGTTTGGGAATACACTCCTTAATTTAGTGGACAAAGGCACCAGATCTGATGAACTTGCACCTACGCCATGCAGCAAAATAAAAAGTTGCTTGGCGGGCATCACTTCCGGCAATATTTCGATACCTTGAAAAGTTTGATCAATCATTTATTTTCTCCGATCAATAAATATTTATGCGTCATGCCAGAGATAAGAATCCATGGACAGCCCGCCATAGGCAAAGCGGGGTTGATAACGCAGTGGCGTATCCTTTCCGGCAGCACCCAAAGCAACTAGTAACGGCAAGAAATGCTCTTCCGTCGGGTGGGCTTCAGCCCCATACGGAACGCGACGGTAATCCAGCAAAGCCGGAACATCTTTTGCCATCAGCCGTGCAGCAACCCACTCGGAAAAAACATGAGCCATTGGCAATGGTGCCTGATCGTCCGCGGCACGCCAATCAAGCCACCCAAAATTATGCGTTATCGCTCCCGAGGCGATTATCAGTATGCCCTCATCCCGCAGGGTAGCAAGTGCCTTACCTAATTTATAATTAGCAGATGCATTCATATTGCGAGTTAATGAGAGTTGAGTGACCGGTATATTGGCTTGCGGGTACATAGCCCTGAGTGGCACCCACGCCCCATGATCCAAGCCCCGGTTCGGATGAAAATCTGTTTTTAACCCGATTGAGGAAAGTGAGGAAGCAACCCGTTCGGCCAGCTCCGGTGCTCCCGGCGCATGATATTCCATGTGATAAAGCTCAGGTGAAAATCCTGAAAAATCATATATGGTTGGCGGGGCAACCGCCAAGCTGACCGAAGGTTGGCGCGCTTCCCAATGCGCCGACACGACCAGAATTCCGGCCGGTTGAGGAATGACCTGACCAATCTCACGCCAACTGGTGACCGTATCGGGGGCCTTCAACAAGGCATCAGGTGCGCCGTGGGAAACGAATACAACAGGCATGCGTTTGGACATATAAAACTCCATTCTGTTAACTTAATGGCTATATCAGCGCTTACCCTCCAATCGTCGTTTAGTGCGTCAATATATTGAAGGCAGCGTATGCGTCCACTGTAATCATTCCAATGCGAAAGAAAAAGTCCATAAAGTGGAATACATTGTTCCATTCGTGGATCGTACAATCTCACCTGTCCGGCTTTATCTTATGTGGCGTTAATCCTAACATTTGGTCAATTCAAAACGATAAACAGGTTAGCGCAGTAATCGGCCCTGTGCCGCAAATCGCGCCGAAGAAACACGCCGATCACCGAACGTGGCATAGTGGAATGCGGTGCTGCGGAAGACCGGAATAGCAATGGTGCATATTGCCC
>Ga0182030_10010962_pt1 | contig 18322 bp, 15 predicted proteins | sample 812S3MmetaG_FD_121299 | JGI IMG/M metagenome (GOLD analysis project Ga0182030, IMG submission 121299) | Permafrost microbial communities from Stordalen Mire, Sweden - 812S3M metaG (Illumina Assembly) | ecosystem: Environmental > Terrestrial > Soil > Wetlands > Permafrost | place: Sweden...
ATGAACTTTATACTGCAATGTTAAATAAAAAGTGCTATTCGTTATATTTTTTTCAACATTTTTTTTGAGTATTTAGAAATTATTTAAATATTTGCATTTTATCATGAATTACTTTCAATAATTAACTGCTCAATGGGAAATAAATTGAATCTCGACAAATTAGATCTCCAGATTATTCATGAAATGATGGCGAACGCAGAAATTTCCTATGCCGAGCTTGGCAAAAAATTATTTGTATCAGGGGGAACCATTCATGTCCGGATAAAAAAATTGCAGGAATTCAACATTGTTAAAGGTACGAGATTAAGCGTTGACTTGAAGCATTTAGGCTATGATGTGATTGCATTCATCGGAATTTATCTGGAGAAAAGCTCATTGTATGATTCCGTTGCAAAAGAATTGCGAACCATTCCGGAAATTATCCGCCTGAATTATACGACGGGGAACTATAGTATGTTCGCAGAAATCGTTTGCAAAGACATTAATCAACTCCGTTTTGTGCTTCACGATGAACTACAAAAAATAAAGGGAATTGAACGAACGGAAACTTTTATTTCCCTGGAAGAAAGCTTTAACAGGAATGTTCAGGTCTTTAAAGATTAGCTACTGTTAATTTATTTTTCTCCCTTTCCATCGATAGCCGCCTAATTTGCCAAACAAGCCAATAACTATTATATAAATAATATGGAACGGCTGCATTAAAGCGAAATGAGCCATCAGTTTTTGCTGGTTAAAAAATCTTGCAGCAGATTTTACGAATGGGTATTCTATTGCAAGTTTAAGCAACAATAAAATCAATAGTAAAATAAGATAAGTCTTATTCCGGAAAGAGACAATCAGCAATACTGCAAACAGCAGATTGAAGACATATACCAGCAGAAGTGTCCAAAAAATTCTCTTGTCATCATATTTATCGGCTTTGCTTGCCCATCTGATTCTTTGATTGAAAAAACCAACCCACGATGTTTCAGGCAGAGTAGAAACTACCGCATTTTTGTTTTTTAAAAAGAAAACCTTATCAGGGTATTTTTTATAAATTTTATACATCAAGAGCATATCATCTCCTGATGGTATATCTTCAATATCACGAAACCCCTGCACCTCCTTAAAAGCTTTTTTTTCATAGGCAAGGTTTGCCCCATTGCACATAGAATGCATGTTTTTGAAAACAGATGCACCTGTGATTCCCTGCAGCGTGATAAAATCCAGTGTTTGAAAAACGGATAAAAATGACCTGGTTGAATTTATCTTTACAGGTGCTGCGATAAATTTCGCATTACTTGATTGATGGAATGCCGCAATAGTCAGAAGCCAATCTGGCTGGGGTTCACAGTCGGCGTCAGTTGTAACGATTAGGTCTCCGCTTGATTCCCCAATAGCAATTTCAATCGCGGATTTTTTATACGAGTTTGATATAATATTCTTTGAATAGTCTGCCAAATTCAAACACCTTAAGTTCATCTCATTGTAATAAATAGTGCTTATTATATTCCAGGTATTATCTGTTGAATGGTCATTGACTACGATGACCTGAAATAAATTTTTTGGGTATGACTGGTTAAAAATGCAATCGAGCAGATACTTGATATTTTTTTCTTCATTTCTAACAGGGATGATGACCGATACTTTTGTGGCTAAGGAATTATTGGTGTTGCTGTCCGGAACATAATCTGGTATCTTCTTCCATGCGCGATGATAATAACCGATGAGGCTCGCATAAGCTGAAAATAGTATCAAGGATATAGAAACAAGAATGAGCATTTGTAAATATAACAAGCTAATGTTTTAACAGCTCAATAATTGTATCAGTGTTTTGGTGATTCAATAATTGATGGCCAGCCGGGATGACTTTTAATTCACAATAAGCCTCAATGCCTTTTATTAGTTTTTCTGCGCGTTCAAATTTTATAATACGATCATGGTCACCATAAAGCATTCTGACAGGAATTTTATTTTCCTCAATAATTGATTTTATTTTTTGAATATCTGGCCTGAAACCCCTCATTGTTGTCCAACGCTTGTATAAATCATCTCGTACTTGCTTATCATGAATATGAAAGGAAATGAATTTATAAATGCTTGCGTTGACCAGATTTAGTCCATTCGCCACTTTAAGTATGTTAAATATAAATCCGGGTTTTTGTATGATATGCAGGAATAACTTGTTGCCTTCTTTATTTTGTGTTGCCAGCCGATACCAGAAATTTATTTTCAGGCCATCGGGCGCAATCAGCACAAGCTTTTTTATTTTATCAGGGATACATTGCAGTAAACTCAGTGCAACTCGTCCCCCCATACTAAAACCAAGCAAATAAATGCTTTCGCTTTTTATCTGGGATTCACTCCTGATAAGCTGAATTATTTCATGCAAATGATCCGGCGTAAAACTCAATCCTTCGTTCCAGGTCGTTTTGCCATGAAATGGGAAATCAATCGCAATCATAGTATACTCATCTTTGACTTTATTTTCAAGAAAAGAGAAAGAATTCGATGATTGCGAGTAGCCATGAAAGCAAAGCAATAGTTTATTTCCTTGCCCTGCCCTGCAATAATGTATCGAAGACGATTTATATGAAAGAAAGAAAGATTGCATTAATCAGCTAAACTACCTAATCATTCCCTGTTTCATTCAAAAAGAGAAAAAAGCAAGTAATCCGTTGCATCCATTGCCCTTTGTGTCAAAATGTATCAACAAGAGATTTTTCATCAAACCTTGCTGATTAGAGAAATTATTGGTAAGTTTGAATAGTTGTTTAACTAACTATATGCCAAACAACCAATTTAAAAAAGGAGAATTATACAGTTTTATTACCGGTAAAGCATCGACTGCCATTGCACGCAGGCTGCAAAAAAAATTCAACAATGCAACCTTGAATTTAACCATTGAGCAGTGGAGCGTGCTTTATCATTTATGGAAAGAAGATGGCAAAAGCCAACAGGAATTATGCAATGCAACCTTTCGCGATAAGCCAAGTATTACACGCCTTGTAGACAATCTTGAAAAATTACAGTTGGTAAAAAGAGTGGCTTCAGAAAGCGACAGAAGAATCAATAAAATTCATCTGACAAAACAAGGGCTAAGACTTCAGGAACAAACCATGCAACTGGCAGAGCAAACATTGAACGATGCATTGGAAGGTGTACCCTCCGACCAGATCAACCTTTGCAAAGAGGTGTTGCAGAGAGTGTATGATAACCTGAAATAAAATTCATCCAAACAAATAAATTTTTATGAGCACCGCAACGGAAAACAAAAATATCTTAAAAGGAGCCGAATGGCTGATAAAAGAAAGCACGGCATTTGAAACATTCATCCCGGAAGATTATAACGAAGAGCAGCAAATGGTGAAAGACATGTGCGCCTCTTTTTTGGAAGCAGATGTAATCCCCATTATTGATCGTATTGATAAATTAGAGCCGGGGCTTATGCCATCATTGCTGGGGAAAGCAGGCGAACAAGGTCTGCTCGGCACTTCCATTCCTGAAAAGTACGGAGGCTTGGGAAAAGATTTTATTACTTCCACATTAGTGAACGAAGGTCTTGGTGGCGGGTTTTCTTTTTCTGTTGCAGTAGCTGCTCACACAGGTATTGGCACTTTGCCCATTTTATATTTTGGCACAACGGCACAAAAGGAGAGATATATTCCCAAATTGGCAAGCGGCGAATGGAAAGGTGCTTATGGATTGACTGAGCCAAACAGTGGCAGCGATGCGCTTGGCGCAAAGACTTCGGCAAAACTTTCTGATGATGGTAAATTTTATATCATCAATGGCCAAAAATGCTGGATCACTAATGGGGGCTTTGCAGATGTTTATACAGTGTTTGCAAAAATTGATGGAAATAAGTTTTCGGCATTTATAGTTGAAAGAGGATTTGAAGGTTTCACGCAAGGGCCGGAAGAACATAAGATGGGCATAAAAGGCTCATCAACAGTCCAGCTCTATTTTCAGGATTGCAAAGTTCCCGCTGAAAATTTATTAGGAGAAATTGGCAAAGGCCACATCATTGCTTTTAATATTTTGAATATTGGCCGGTTGAAATTGTGCGCTGCTGCATTGGGCGGCGCAAAGCGTGCAGCAACAACATCCATTCAATATGCTGTAACCAGGGAACAGTTCAAAACATCCATTTCAAATTTTGGGGCCATCAAAAATAAGATTGCTGAAATGGCCATCAAGATATGGGTTGCAGAAAGCGCATTGTATCGAACCGCCAAATGGGTAGATGATAAAGAAATAGAATTGCAAGCAGCCGGGAAACCATTTAATGAGGCTCTGTTGGGGGCAGCAGAAGAATATGCCATTGAATGTGCAATGTTGAAAGTATTTGGCAGCGAGGTGCTGGATTTTGTGGTTGACGAAGGCGTGCAGATACACGGTGGCAATGGATTTAGCGATGAATACATTATTTCGAAAGCCTATCGGGATAGCCGGATCAACCGCATTTATGAGGGAACAAATGAAATCAACCGCTTACTGTCTGTTGACATGGTTTTGAAACGTGCTATAAAAGGGAAATTGGATTTGATGGGGCCCGCAATGGCTGTATCAAAGGAGCTCATGAGCATCCCGGATTTTGGAAGCAGTGATGATGCTCCTTTTGCAAAAGAGAAAAAGCTGATCATTAATTTTAAGAAAGCCATTTTGATGGTAGCTGGCGCAGCGGTACAAAAGCTAATGGCGAAAATAGAAAACGAGCAGGAGATATTGATGCATATAGCTGATATGGCGATTGAAACTTTCAACGCAGAAAGCGCATTGCTGCGTGCATTGAAATTAGTTGACCAGCGTGGTGAAACGTCTTGCAAGCTTGAGCTTGATATCACGCGTACCTATCTCTACGATGCGGCCGACCATATCAATAAATTTGGCAAAGATGCTATCAATGCATTTGCAGATGGTGATGAGCAGAGAATGATGTTGCTTGGCTTAAAACGTTTTACAAAAGCAGACTCCTTCAACAGCAAAGAAGCAAGGCGAAGTATTGCAACAAAGCTCATCAGCGACAATAAATATCCATTATAGTAATCAAATGAAAATTTTACTAACCTGTCTTTTTCACAGACAGGTTTTTTTATTTATGCGCCTGATGCAATGCCAAAGCAAGCTATCTTTATAAAAATTTTTCAGATGAAGCTGATTGTACTGGCGCTTCTTTTATTGTTGAAAAGCTTTGTTTCTTTTTCTCAGGACAGTGTTTGGTATGCAAGAAGCACTGGGAAGATCCCTTTCTTGGAATACGGTATTGGAGATGACAGGCTTGGAGGCGCTAAAATGACTTACCTTGATTCCAATATTTTTTTGAAAATTGTTGATAGTTTTAAAACCGATTACAAAGTACAGCTTTCCAAATATCACACAGCTTATATCGCAAAAGAGAGCGTGGTGTTGATAAGCAAGCAAGCGAATAAACCCGTTGCGCACAACCCTCATTTAAGTTCCAGCTTCAAAGTATTTGGTGATGCTGCGTTTGATTATGTTACTATTAATCTTGATGAGCATTTCCCCTACCGAAGCACTCAACTCATCAGTCCATCGCGCATTGCGATAGATATTTTTGGTGTTACATCAAACACGAACTGGATTACACAATTGCGCAGCGTGATAGAAATAAAGAATACATGGTATGAACAGGTTGAAGATGATGTGTTGCGGGTGTTCATTGAACTGAAGCATCGGCAACATTGGGGGCACAGCATTGCTTACGATACAGTAGGCAATAAATTGATAGTGCGGATCAAACGGCAGCCAACAGTCATGGATATACGAAAATTAAAAATTGCTATTGATGCAGGGCATGGTGGCGATAATGTGGGGGCAAGCGGAGCCACAAGCAATATTCTTGAAAAAAACTACACGTTGTTGATTGCAGCGGAACTTCAAAAAGCATTGAAAAAAGCAGGAGTGAAGCAGGTTTTCATGACACGTACGAAAGATACTTCTCTTACTATGCCAGAACGTATTGAAATGCTGAAAAAATATAACCCCGATTTATTAGTTAGCATCCACCTCAACTCAACAGGGTCTGATTCAGTGCAGGGCACAAGTACTTATTATCGGTACATTGGTTTCAGACCTCTTAGCGTGGCTATTTTAAACCGCATGTTGACATTAGGCTTAAAGGAATATGGCAATGTGGGAAATTTCAATTTTGCATTAAGCGGCCCTACTGACTATCCGAATGCTTTGGTAGAAGTAGCTTTTTTGAGCAATAAAGAAGATGAGAAAAAAATATTAAGCACTAAATTTCATAAGGCTGTCGCGCAGAAAATCTATCTGGGCATTATGGATTGGGTAAAAGAAGCAAAGCAATGAATGGCTATTTGATGCAACAAAAAACATTCGTTCCGGGCGAGGATACTTTTGTGGAAAGCCTTTCTCTGGAAAACAATTATGGCGTCGTGTTTGAAGATAATAAAGAAACCGGGTACTTTTATGCAATAGAAATTGACCCTGAAACCAGGCAGCGGCGAATATTAGATGCGTTGCATATTTACGAGGTCGAAGTGAATGGAATCAACCAATCAACATTGCTTATTATCTGGTCGAAAGACTGGCTGAAATCTGCACTGGTAATAGATGATGAGTGTCATGCAGTTTTTGATTTTAAAAGTCAGGGCGGTTTTAATGTCAATGAATTCCCGCCGCCCAATGATTTCTGGACAAAGCAGGAAAGAAAATTGACAAACGAGTTGATTCAAAAATTCTTTTAATAAGCATTAATATGGAATTGAGAAATACTTTTATTCACCACGTATATTTCTGGTTGAAAAACCCTGACAGCGAAGCGGACAAAGCTGCATTGATTGATGGCCTGAAAAAATTATCCAAAGTAGAAACCATCAGGCAATTCCATATCGGACAGCCTGCCGATACGCATCGCGATGTGATTGAACGCTCGTATTCCATATCATGGATGTTGATATTCGATAGCCTCGAAGACGAAGAAATATATCAGCCTCATCCGATCCATAAAAAATTTGTGGAAGAATGTTCACATCTTTGGAGCAAAGTGGTTGTGCATGATTCCATTAACGTAGAATAAATATTTTTTGAAGATTCGTTTTTGATCTGTGTATTTGCGGCTTACTTTAATAAAAATGCTGCGGCCTCATCCACAAACCAATACAGCTCTCCATTTTCAGGTTTTATTTCCTGTGAAGGGTAAAGGTCAGGATTATAATGGCCTTGCAAAACTTCTTTCAGTGCGTTGGCTTTATTAGCGCCGGTTGTTAAGAAAGCAATTCGCCGCGATTTATTCACAACAGTTTTAGTGAGCGTGATGCGGTACATTTTCTGGGATTCAAGCCAAAGAGAGGTTGCCCATGCTTTTTCTTCATGAACTACTGAAGTACCGGGGAATAATGAAAGCACGTGCCCGTCATCGCCCATGCCTAATAAGACCAAGTCGAAAGTCGGGAGCTGGGACTCGGAGGTTTTAAAATATTGAATCAATATTTTTTCATACTGCTCGGCAGATTTTTCTGGAGAAATATTTTCGGTCTGCATGACATGTATTTGCGAAGCTGGGATAGGCACATGGTTAAGCAAAGTTTCATAAGCCATCTTCGCATTATTGCGGCTGTCGCTGAATGGTACATCTCTTTCATCGCCCCAGAAAATATGTAATTTCCGCCACTCTATTTTTTCACGGTATGGGGTAGCCGCTAATAACTTATACAAAGCTTTTGGTGTATTACCGCCTGATAATACCCAGGTAAACCGTTCCTGTTTTTTTAAAGTTTCGGCAATGCAATCAACTATCCAGTCAGCAACAGCATGATTAAATTCTTCCGGAGTTTTGCAAACTTGTAAATGCATTTTTAAATAATTAATTCGCAAATAGTCTTACCCTATAATCACAGATATCCCACCAATCCCGATTCAGACAGGCAATTATTCCTTATGAAGTGGAGGCAATGTGATCCAGTTATGCCCTTCTCTCGCAATCAAAGCTTCAGCGTCCTCCGGCCCCCAGCTATCCGGAGCGTAATTGGGAAAATCAACAGGCGGCTTTTCCTGCCAGGTTTCCAGAATAGGCATTATGATTTTCCACGCAGCCTCCACCTGGTCGCTGCGCATGAAAAGAGTGGCATTTCCTTCCATCACATCCAGCAAAAGTGTTTCATAAGCTTCCGGCTCATCGCCATCATACGCATCTTTATAGCTGAATATCATGTCTACCGGGTTCAATATCATAGATTGTCCAGGTCTTTTTGCCTGAAAGCGCAAGCGGATATCCATCTCAGGTTGAATGCTGATGGTTAACCGATTTGGTCTCCATGTTTCTGCTGCTTCTGCAGGGAATGCATAATGTGGCGCAGGCCTGAATTGAATATTAATGATGGATGTTTTATCATGCAATCTTTTTCCGGTGCGTACGTAAAATGGGACATCCTGCCAGCGCCAGTTATCAATATAAAATTTCACAGCGGCAAAAGTATCAATGTCTGAATCTGGTGAAACACTTTTCTCCTGCCGGTAGCCAGGCACCTTCTCTCCCTGCATCCATCCCTCGCTGTATTGGCCTCGCACAGCGTTTGCATGCACATTCTCCGGAGTGATTTTCCGGATGGCATTCAGCACATCTACCTTTTTGTTTCTGATTTCATCAGCATCAAAGTTTACAGGCGCTTCCATAGCTACCATGCAAAGCAATTGCAGAATATGGTTCTGAACCATATCGCGCAGTGCGCCGGAAGTTTCGTAATAACCGCCCCGGCCTTCTACACCAACCGTCTCTGCAGCGGTGATCTGAACATGGTCAATATAGTTCCTGTTCCATATCGGTTCAAACAGTGCATTAGCGAAACGAAGCGCCAGAATATTCTGAACAGTTTCTTTGCCGAGATAATGATCAATGCGATAAATCTGCTCTTCACTGAACATGCCCATTAGCAATTTGTTGAGGTCATGAGCGCTTTGTAGATCATGGCCAAACGGCTTTTCAACAACTATTCTTGTGTATTTTGTATCAGAGCAAATGTTCAGCGAACCTAATCTTTTTGCAATATCTGGTACCAATTGAGGTGCAACGGCCATATAAAAAATCACATTCGGATGTTCTCCGAATTCCTGCTCTTTTGTTTTTACGATCTCTGCGATTTTTTTGTACTCCTCGTCTTTTTCTGCATCCATCTGCAGGTAGGAAATATGCTGTGAAAAATCCTGCCATTTACCATTCTGCTCATCTTTGCGCCGGCTGAACTGTTTGATTCCATCCAACAGCTTTGCGCGATAGTTCTCATTGGTGAACGCTGTCCTGCCGATGCCGACGATGCCAAATTTTTCTGGCATCCATTCATCAATGAATAAATTATAAAGGGCTGGCGAAAGCTTTCTGAAATTAAGGTCACCGCTTCCCCCAAAAATGAATAATAGAGAAGCAGGTGGCCGTTTATGATTTTGCATGATTGCTGTAATATTTTTTAATAAAAATTCCTACTCGTTCGTAAGCTGATATTGACACCAAAGACTATTTTAGTTTGCTCATTTAGTCAAGAACATCTCCCCGACTTGTTAAACTGCTAATTTCAAATAGTCTATTTTTTACTAAACTGTCTTTGAAAATATATATTCGGATTGCCGGGATTTGTCGAAACTTTTTGGCCATTATCGTTACCCCATTTTGAAAACATCAGGACTTTACTATACTTCTCAAATTTTTCTTACCAAAAAACAAAAATTGCTAACTGAAAAAAAGCAACAATGACAATGATTAATTTATTTTATAAAATAGTTCCATATTATTAAAAGAAATTAAGAATCCATCTGGCCATTTCAGTGTTCGATTAACGAAAGTTATACTGGTTCCCACTCCGTATGAAATGTGCCGGGCATATCAGTGCGCTGATAAGTATGGGCGCCGAAACAGTCGCGTTGCGCCTGAATAAGGTTAACTGGAAGCTTCTCGCTGCGGTAGGCATCAAAATAACTAAGAGCGCTCATCAAGCCTGCAACAGGAAATCCTGTCTGGGTTGCATGAATAACCACAGCGCGTAAATGCTGTTTTTTGTTTTGTAATAATTCTGCAATATCAGCATTCAATAACAAATTAGGCAGTTGAGGGTTCACTGAATATGCTTTATAAAAAGTTTCAAGCAAAGATGAACGGATAATGCAACCGCCACGCCATATCCTTACCACTTCCTGAAGCGGTATCTCCATTTTCAATTCGTCCGAAGCTTTGTGAAGCATGGCGAGCCCTTGTGCATAACAAATGATGGTTGCAAAATATAATGCGTCTTCCACCTGCTGTATAAAAACTTCTTCGGGCACATTGATAGTAACAGAGGAAGATTTATATAAAGCAGCCGCTTGTATTCTTTCATCTTTTAATGTAGAAAGGTCGCGCATGGAAACTGCCATATCGATAACGGGAACGGGTATGGGAAGATCCATGGCATCCTGCGAAGTCCATTTGCCTGTGCCTTTGGAACCTGCTTTGTCAAGAATCATATCAACCAGCCGATTGCTGGTCTTATCATCTTTTTGCAGAAAAATATCTTTTGTGATCTCTACCAGATAGGATTGAAGCTCGCCTTCATTCCATTTCTTATATACTTTATGGAGCTCATCATTATTCAATCCGATGCCACGATGAAGAAGATCGTAGGTTTCACTGATCAGTTGCATGATCGCGTACTCAATGCCATTGTGTACCATCTTCACATAATGGCCTGCTGCGCCTTTGCCGAGATGCGCTACGCATGCGCTGCCGTTAACTTTTGCAGCGACCGCTTCCAGAATGGGCTTTACATGAGCATACGCTTCCGGGTCGCCGCCCGGCATGATGCTTGGCCCCGTGCGTGCCCCATGCTCGCCACCGGAAATGCCAATGCCCATAAAATGAATGCCTTTGTCTTTCAGGTAATCGAGTCTGCGCAATGTATCTGTGTAATGCGAATTGCCTCCATCAATCACTATGTCTCCTTTGCCCAGCAAAGGCAAAAGCTCGTTGATTACATCATCAACTGGTTTTCCTGCTGGCACAAGCATCATCAGTTTGCGGGGTGTTTTTAATTGTTGGATCATTTCCGCAACTGTGTTCACACCCTTTACTGTTGTGCCTTTGGTAGCCGAAGATTCAAGCAATGAACCTTTTGCGGCATCTTTATCAAATCCAATTGCGCTGAACCCATGATCTGCCATATTCAATAACAGATTGCGACCCATTACGCCGAGGCCTATCATGCCAAAATCAAATAAATTTTCAGTCATGTAAGTTGATTGTATAATCCAGCAAAATTAGGTGTTTTCATGATCGGAAATCGAAGGCTTTTATATGGATAGAGTAAACTGAAACGGTGGATAATTATAATTCCTGATTATTTAAAAGTTTCTCCATTTTGATATTACATTTGGTTGTGTTTCATACCTATTAAGAACTTCTCTTTGTGTTTTTTTATTAAGCTTTTTCTACTTATCAAACGAACAATTGTATTGCTGTATTATTAAGTGACATGCAAAAGGCAAGTATGAAAATTATTACATTTTATTGTGCAATATTGATGATTATGATATTGCATTGTTTTGTTGCCTTCCCGCAGGTTGATGTACTCACACAGCACAATGATCTGGCCAGAACGGGGTGGAATAATAAGGAGACTTCATTAAATAGCAATAACGTGAATTCGAACACGTTTGGTTTTTTATACTCACGCGCGGTGGATGACCAGATATTTGCCCAGCCTCTGGTAGTTAGTGGGGTTAACATACCCTCAGTTGGAACCCGGAATGTTTTATACGTTTGTACAGTCAATAATACCATATATGCTTTTGATGCAGATAATGGCAATATTCCTCCTTATTGGCAGATAAATTATACTCCATCTGGCTATCGCCCGCCAAATAGCACTGATATGCACCCGGGTTTGTGCGGTGGTAGTTATTATGATTTCTCAAGTAATATTGGTATAATAGGGACTCCGGTTATCAATAAAGCTTCCAATACATTATATTTTGTCACCAAAATTGTCAGCACTGTTCCAGGTGTAGAGGATAATCATGCCTGGGATGGAAGCATTACCAATGAAGAATATACATATTCAAGCGCAGGTTTTTATCAATACCTGCATGCTGTTGATCTCAGCACAGGCGCTGAAAAATTTAATGGCCCTGTAAATATAACAGCATCTGTTACTGCGCCTGGAGATGGCAATATAAGCGGGGTCATCACATTTGACCCCAGGCGGCAATTTAACCGAGGGGGGTTAGTGTTGTCAAATGGAATTGTTTACGTCCCATTTGCGGCTCATTGTGACTGGGATCCCTATCATGGATGGTTGATTGGCTATAGCACGTCCCTTCAGCAAAGATTGGCTTATATGACTACTCCCAATGATGGCAGAGGGGGCATATGGATGAGTGGCGCAGCACCGGCTGTGGATTCTTCAGGCAATTTATTTTTTGTAACTGGTAATGGTTTTGATGATGGCACTCATTATAATGATAGCCCGGGGGTTTTAGAAAACAGGGGAGAAAGCGTGATTAAACTAACGCCGAATGCACCTGATAGTACAGCCAGCGCTTTAAATATTTCAAGTTATTTCACGCCTTTTAATTATCAGCAGTATAATGATGCTGACCTTGATTTTCCTATTCAGGTTTTGTTAATTCCCAATACTAATATGCTGTTAACCGGATGTAAAGACAATAACATATACCTGTTGGACAGGACTAATCTGGGTGGATTTAATTCAACGACAAACAATGTATTGCAGGAAACAGATGTTGGCGGGAATGCCCAAATGCATTCTAGTTTTGCTTATTTCGCAGGCCCTGTCAACCAATATGTTTACCAATTTGCAGAAAACTCTTTGCTGCAATCTTTTAAAGTAGGCACTAATTCTTTAGGCACTGTAGTAACTGGTAGTGTGAGTGGGCCTACAGGAAGCTCGGGAGCTTATATGTCTGTTTCATCAAATGGATCTGACACAAACTCTGCTATATTATGGATCGCTCACGCAGTAAATGGGTGCAACGCCAATCAACAGGTCTGCCCTGGTATCGTTAGAGCCGTAAAAGCAAATGATGTAACTACTGAGTTATGGAATTCCGGTATAAATGCTGCCGACAACCTTGGCAACTTTGCAAAAATGTCATGTCCGACAGTAGCTAACGGCAAGGTCTATGTGAATACCTTTTCAAATAAACTGGTTGTTTATGGACAGATCAGCGACACCTCCTGCAATAAGTATCCAAATATAGCTACAACTGCTAATAACGCCAGTGCGACCTACAGCGCTTCTTCAAATTCAGGTAGCGCTGGCAATGCATTTGATGGTAACGCATCCACGAGTTGGGTAGCAGCATCAAGCGGCACCGGTGGCGGCGATAATGCATATATAACCGTTAACCTTGGCGCACAATATAATATCTGCAAAGTGGTTTTACTTTGGGGCTCTGATTATGGAACAGGATTCAATATTCAAGGCTCCAATGATGGCACGAATTTTACCACCATTTCAACTATTACGGGGAATGCTGCTTTGAATGATACCATATCTCTTGCGAATTTTTCATATCAGTATATAAGAATGCAGGGCGTTACCAGGTCTGCTTCCACCAATGGGTATATTATTAATGAGTTGGAAGTATTTGGACAATTGGTCAATCCCTGTTCAACGCCAACCAATCTCTCCGCTTCAGGTATCACTCAAAACACAGGCATTTTGAACTGGCAGGCTGTATCAGGAGCTACAAGTTATAATTTTCAATATAAAACTTCTATTGTCAGCAGTTGGGTAACAGGCAGTTCAAGTTCAAATACCTTGAATATTTCAGCGCTTTCCTGCGGAACAGGATATACCTATGAGGTGCAGGCAGTATGTGCTACGGGGTCAAGTGCACAAGCCGCCGGAACATTAACGACCAGTGCATGTTCAGGCACCTGTGGGCCACTGCCAACCAGGTATTTCAATGCAGATATCGGTGCAATTGGGGTAGCTGGTTCTTCGTGTTTAAACAATGGGATCTATACTTTGCAAGGTTCAGGAAATGATATTGGAGGTAATGCTGACCAGTTTCAATATGCATTCACTAACCTCAACGGAGATGAATATGTAACAGCACAGGTGTTGACACAGGATGCTGTGAATCCGGCAAACAAAGCCGGATTGATGTTCAGGGATAGTCTTAGCGATACATCTCCATTTGCTTACATTGCAACAACCAGCGGAAATGGGATAGTTTTTGAATACCGTAGTACTTCGGGGGGAGCCACAACCGTAGTTACTGTCTCGGGCTTGGCAGCCCCTTATTGGTTAAAGTTGAATAAAAGTGGCACACAATACGGTGCGTATATATCTGCCACAGGCGCGCTAAATTCATGGGTTCAGGTTGGCACTACTGTTGATCTCGGTTTTGGAAATTCAACAGCATATGTTGGCATGGCAGTTACAAGCGCAAACAATTCGGTTCTTTCGACAGCAACCATTGGCAGTTATTCAGAAACTGCAGTTATACTTCCAATTGGTTTGATAAGCTTTACTGGCAACGACATAAACAATCAGTTTGTTATTTTAAAATGGGCAACATCTGCTGAAGTTAATAGTAAATATTTTGAAATTCAAAGGAGTGTTGACGGGATAAGGTTTCAAAATGTAATACAGGTTGATGCAAAAGGCAATAGCAACTCAGATCAGGATTATTCAGCGATAGATTATCATCCTGACAATGGGATCAATTTGTATCGCCTGCAGGAAGTTGATAACGATGGCACAGTTTCTTATTCCCCAATTGTAAAAATTAATTTTGGCAGTCTGAGTGGGCCGCAAATATTCCCCAACCCGGCTAATTCATATTTTACAATATCAGCCGGCCAGGAAGCAATGAAGGAAATCTCGGTGATAGATGTTTCAGGAAAAGTCATTGATCATATTATAAATAATGGGTCTTCCATAATAAACATTTATTCGGGGAGCCTTGCTTCAGGGATTTATATTGTTCAGATAAAAACATCTTCGACGGTTTATCAACAGAAATTAGTCAAGCAATAGACACAGATCCAAATAGCCTGTCAGTTTGTTGAAGTTTTTTAGGCAGTTTATTATTGTATATGTGGGACTGGAAAGCCGCGGTGACAGGTTTTGCACCAAACCGCAGGTTTTGCAAGCACCCGTTTATCAATATCTATTTTGAAGTATTTTTTATTGATCTTAATAGTCATTTTGAGCATCTCACGAGCAATATTTTTTTCACTCTTCTCATCACTGGCAAAATCAACTCTTGCAGGGAAAACATTTTTTGTGGGCACATGGCAATACAGGCAGGTGACTCCTAATTGTCTTTCAAAACCATACATTACCCTCTCTAATTGATCATCAGTGATATGTTTTGATAATACCTGTAGATTTTTAAAATTTCCGCCTTCATCCCGAGGCGTGTGCGTGGCTGCAATACCTGTTATGATGAAAGCAAGTAAGCCAATGAAAACTATTTTTTTTGTAATCATACATAATGGTGCTTGTGAGCGACTGATATCAACGCTTCCCGTCCGGGTGCGGGTTTCCCCTGTGGCAAGTGATGCAACTGATAGCCGGGGCCATCTCTCCTTTCTCGTCTTTATTGAAGCTGAAATATTTTTTGTTGATTTTCGAGGTCATCTTCATCATGTGTCGGGCAATGTCTTTTTCCGGTTTATCGTCGCTCGCAAAATCGAGATGATGATTAGCCGTATCTTTCGAAGGTGCATGACAGAAATTGCATTTCACACCCAAGGCTGCTTTAAATCCATCCATCACTTTATCAAGCTCTTCGTGACTGATATTTTTTGGAAGCACTTTAAGGTTTTTATTGGGATGCTTATCAGGAGGCGGCGTAGTCGCGGCTATTCCAAAAACAGTAAAAGCAATGAAGACGAAACCCGCAGTAAGTTTTTTTACGTTGTTCATAATAGACTGATGTTTTTACGTGTTTAAAAATATTAAACCTTTTTTATTTTGCCTGATCTTTTTGCGAATGAGTAATATTGCTTTGGAAAATATTTTGCCAAAGATTGATCAATCATTATATCATGCAAAAAAAAATACGATGGGGCATTTTAGGTTGTGGCAATATTGCAAAAAAATTTGCTTCTGATCTTCAATATGTGGAGGACGCTGAGCTAATAGCAGCAGGATCGCGCAGCCGCGCTTCAGCAGATAAGTTTTCTTCCATGTTCTCCATTCCGCATAGCCATGGCAGTTATGAAGCTTTGGCAAATGATGACGAAGTAGATGTGATTTATATAGCTTCTCCACATGGGCTTCATCATGCGCACGCATTGCTTTGCCTGAAGAATAAAAAAGCTGTTTTGTGTGAAAAAGCATTTGCGCTAAACAGCCGGCAGGCTGAAGAAATGATAGCTGCCGCTAAACAGCAGGAGGTTTTTTTGATGGAAGCTTTATGGACTAAATTCACACCGCAGTACAATATCGTTCAGCAAATGATCAGGCAGGGCGATCTTGGTGTTCTTCAAAGTGTATTGGTAAACTTCGGTTTTATTCCTGTGCCACCTTTTTCTTCGCGTTTATATGAACCCGGATTGGGCGGAGGTTCATTGCTTGATATCGGGATTTACAATGTATTTATGGTGCTTTCGGTTTTGGGTAGACCGGATATTATTGAAGCATGCATGACTCCGGCGAGCACTGGCGTTGACGAGCAATGTGCTGCAACATTGCGTTATAATAATGGAGCGATTGCTCAATTATTCTCCACTTATTCCTCCAACCTTGCTACGGAGGCGGACATATGCGGCAACAAAGGGAGGATCAGGCTGACGCCGCGTTTCTATAACCCAACTACTGCTGTGATTGAATTTTATCCCGACAGGATCGACTCAAAACAAATCATTCCGCATTATAGCGAACCCGGCTTTGGCTATCAATATCAGGCGAGGCATGTTTGTGATTGCTTACGGCAACGCCTGACTGAAAGCCCGGTGATGAGCCATGCAGATACCTTGCTGATCATGGAAACACTTGACCGCATCCGCGAAGCAGCGGGAATCGTTTATGATGTGGATTAGGTTTTTAAAATTGGAAAGTCAGTAAAAACCTTGAGACAGGTATTTCTAGCTTTTTTGTAATAAAATTTTTTTCCGGGTTATATTTACTGAATAGTAATTGGTTGCTCAAATCTCTGCTTATGGCAAAATCTCGTTCGGCGGCAATGGGCTTTATTTTCATAACGATATTGATTGATTCAATTGGTTTTGGAGTAATTATACCCGTTTTGCCGCAGCTTATCGCCAGCTTAAAGCATATCCCTGTAAATCAGGCAAGCGTATCAGGCGGGATACTGTTATCAACTTATGCTTTCATGCAATTTTTATGCGCCCCGGTAATTGGCAACCTGAGTGATAAATATGGAAGAAGGCCAATTATTTTATTTTCATTATTTGGGTTTGGCGTAGATTATTTGTTTCTCTCTTTTGCCCCGACATATAGCTGGCTTTTTATCGGTCGTGTGATTGCAGGGATCACAGGAGCAAGTTTCACGACCGCTGTGCTTATATAGCCGATATAAGCACTCCGGAGAACAGGGCAAAAAATTTTGGTATGGTGGGCGGAGCATTTGGTCTTGGTTTTATTATCGGTCCTGTTATTGGCGGATTATTAGGCAAATTCGGGCTTCGTGCTCCTTTTTATGGAGCTGCTATACTCACGCTCGTTAACTGGCTTTATGGTTATTTTGTTTTGCCGGAATCTTTAAGCAAAGACCACAGAAGGGAATTTGAATGGAAAAGAGCTAACCCGATAGGCACACTGGCAGATTTAAAAAAGTATCCCGCAATAAGTGGGTTGATTTTTTCAGTAACGTTGATTTATCTTGCTGCACATGCAGTTCAAAGCAACTGGAATTATTTTACGGTTTACCGGTTTCATTGGGATACAGCAATGGTTGGCGTCTCTTTGTCTTTAGTTGGTGCTCTCATTGCAGGCGTTCAGGTAGGGTTGATCCGTGTCATCATCCCGAAAATCGGGACTGAAGCGAGCATTTACATAGGTCTTGCCCTATATGCTGTTGGCATGTTTCTGTTCGCGTTTGCGAATCAAAGCTGGATGATGTTTGTCTTTCTCGTTCCATATTGCCTGGGAGGCATTGCAGGGCCATCTTTGCAGGCAATGATGTCAGGAAATGTGCCGCCTAATGCACAAGGCGAATTGCAAGGAGGGCTCACTAGTTTAATGAGCCTGACTTCTGTTATCGGGCCGTTGATAATGACAAGCCTGTTTACCTATTTTACAAGCAATAAAGCCCCGATGTTATTTCCGGGCGCTCCTTTTTTGCTTGGCGGCATATTGATGCTGATGAGTTGTTTGGTAGCCTATTATTC
>Ga0182030_10010964_pt1 | contig 18321 bp, 16 predicted proteins | sample 812S3MmetaG_FD_121299 | JGI IMG/M metagenome (GOLD analysis project Ga0182030, IMG submission 121299) | Permafrost microbial communities from Stordalen Mire, Sweden - 812S3M metaG (Illumina Assembly) | ecosystem: Environmental > Terrestrial > Soil > Wetlands > Permafrost | place: Sweden...
CTCGGGGTCACCCCGGCCGGCGAACTGCGAACCCATCCGAGGAGCCGGCTGCGCAAGCAGCCCGGCCCGACGGGAATCCCGGCCAAAGCGGCTTCAGCCGCTTAGACCGGGAGGATGTCAAGCTCCAGAAGGCGATGAAGCACAGGAACTGCGACAGGGTGACGCCGAGCGCGTTCGAGGCGCCGCCGGCAATCTCCGGGAAGAAGACCGACAGGATCTTGTGGATGGCCTCGCCACCGATCCACGACTGGATCCCGAACCAGCCGCAGGCGACCAGCGCCCGCAGGAGCGCGGGGAGGTTCGCGCCGACCGTCCCAAAGGACGCCCGGCACAGCACGGGGAACGGGATGCCGTAGCGGGTGCCCGCGTGCGCGTTGAGGAGGATCGGCACCAGGACAATCGCGTTGCCCAGGAAGATCGTGAGGACGGCCTGCCGCCAGTTCATGCCGCCCCCCACGAGCGAGGAAGCGAGCATGTACGTGGGGACGCACGCCGACATCGAGATCCAGAGCGCGGCGAAGCTGCCCATGCGCCACGTCCGCCTCTCGGGCGGCACGGGCGCAAGGTCCGGGTTCTCCAGGGGACCGCCAGCCATCGCTAGGATGACCCGATCAGCATCCCCGCGAAGAAGACGAGCAGCCCTCCGACGATCACCTGGAACGCGGCCGAAAGGAACGGCGTGTCCATGTAGTGATGTCGTATCCATGAAATAATTACGAGTTCGACGAGCACGACGGCGACGGCGACCGTAAACGCCGCGTGGAAATCCGAGAGGATGAAGGGCAGGGTGTGTCCCAGCCCCCCCGCGGCCGTCATGAGCCCGCAGACGGCGCCGCGGATGAGCGGATGGCCGCGGCCGCTGATCGCCCCGTCGTCGGAGAGGGCCTCGGCGAAGCCCATGCTGATGCCGGCGCCGACCGAGGAGGCGAGGCCCACGAGGAGGGCGTCCCTGCTGCTGTGGGTCGCAAACGCGGCCGCGAAGAGCGGCGCCAGCGTCGACACCGAGCCGTCCATGAGGCCGGCCAGACCGGGCTGGACGACCTGCAGGACGAACATCCGCCGCTGGCTCTCGTCCTCGATCGCGCGCGCCCCCGAGGCGACCTGGTCCGAGTCAAGCTTGTCGGCCAGCGCCTCGTGGCCCGCCTCGACAAGCGCCAGGTCGCCCAGGAGCTTGCGCGTGGCGGCATCCTCCGTCCGCTTGGCCGCAACCTCGTAGAACGTGCGGGAGCCGAGCTCCATGACCCCTATCTGCCTGCGCACCTGGGCGATGGTGAGCGCCTTCATGAGCCAGACGGGCCGCTGACTCACCAGGCCCTTCACGTCCGACCTCTGGATCTGGGGGATGTGGTCGCCGAACCGCGTGCGGTACATGTCAATCAGCCTCTGGCGATGGACGGACTCCTCGGCCTGCATCGTGGTGAGCGTGGACGCGGTCGACGGGTACTCCTTGCGGAACCGCTCGGCGAGGTCGCCATAGATCCTGCTGTCCTCCTCCTCCATCGAGACGGCGAGGGCGAGTATTTCCTGTTCGGTAAGTTTGGAAAACGCCTTTGCCATATGGGGTTGTGTGAAGGCCGGAGGCTACCCCCAGGTCCGGACCCCTGCCAGCAACAAATGACCGGCCGGACCGAGCCCCGCCCCGTCGAACGCCTGAGGCGCCCTCCGGGGCCTGCGGCGTGCGGGTGCATCAAGCCTGTAACTTTTTGCCTCTTCGGCGTGTTATTGGAGCAATCCCCCCAACCATGCCCAACCTAAGTCGGATCATCGCAACGGCCGGCCTCGTCGCCGCATTCACCGCATCCGCGTCCGCAAAGATCGAACGCGTTGTCGAGAAGACCTTCCGGGTCCAGCCCGGCGTCCATTTGAAGGTTTCGACCTCGGGGGGGGACGTGCATGTCCTGTCGGTGGCCGGCGGGGCCGTGACCGTCGTCGCTAAGGAGCACATCCGCGCCAGCAGCGAGGCTGACGCGGACGAGGCGCTGAAAAAGCTCGACCTCACCATAGCGCAGAACGGCAACGAGGTGGTCGCGTCGGCATCGTACGAGTCGGGCGTCGGCTTCCATTTCGGAAGCTGGCCTCCGGTCCAGGTTGACTTCGTGATCACGGTGCCCGCGAGCGCCTCGGCCGACCTGAAGACCTCCGGCGGGGACGTCGTCGTGGGCGACCTCGAGGGCGCCGTCCGGGCCCACACGTCAGGAGGGGACGTGAAGCTTGGGAACATCGGGGGGGAGGTCGACGCGTCCACCTCGGGAGGGAATGTCAGCCTGGTCGAGGGCCGGGGCGCCGTGAAGCTGACGACCTCGGGCGGCAATGTCTCGGTGGACCACGTCGTCGGGCCCTCGGTCCTGAAGACCTCCGGCGGCGACATCAAGATCGATTCGGTCGAGAACACCCTCACGGCCGAGACAAGCGGCGGGGACGTGAAGGCGGGCTTCAAGGGCCCGCTCAAGGGCGACTGCGAACTCTCGACCTCGGGCGGCGAGGTGAGGGCAACGGTGAGCCGGGACGCGGGCTTCCACCTTGACGCGGCGACTAGCGGCGGCGAGGTCAACGCATCCGGGCTCACGATCACGATCGACCGCGGCGGCGCGGGCAAGAGCACCCTGGCGGGCCTCGTCAACGGCGGCGGGCCGCTCCTCAAGCTCCGCTCGAGCGGCGGCGACATCGACGTCGTCACCCGGTAGGTCCGGCCGCCGGGCCTCGCTAGGCCCGGCTCGGCGTCCGCTTCAGGAACCGCCCCCTCGCGGGGTCGCCGACAAACTTGCCGTCGCGCGCGGCGACCTCGCCGCGCACGGTGACGACGCTCGGCCGGCCCTCGATCTTCCAGCCCTCGAAGGCGCTGTAGTCGACGTTCATGTGCTGCGTCTTCACCGAGATCACACCGCGGTAGGCGGGATCGAAGACGACGAGGTCCGCGTCGGCGCCGGGCTGGATGGTGCCCTTCCTCGGGAAGAGGTCGAAGGTCTTCGCCACCTGCGTGCTCGCGGCGTTCACCATCGCGTGCAGGTCGATTCTGCCCTGCTTCACGCCGTAGGTGTAGAGCAGGTTCACGCGCTCCTCGAGGGACGGGATGCCGTTCGGGATCTTGGTGAAGTCCGAGATGCCCATCTTCTTCTGGCCCTCGAAGTCGAAGGGGGCGTGGTCGGTGGCGACCGTCTGGATGAGGCCGTCCCTCAGCCCGTTCCAGAGGACGGGCTGGTTGCTCGCGTCGCGCAGCGGGGGTGACATGACGTACTTCGCCCCCTCGAAACCCGGGCGCTCGGCCCAGGTCTTGTCGAGGACCAGGTACTGGATCAGGGTCTCGATCGTCACGTCGACGCCGCGCTGGCGGGCCGCCAGCGCCTCTTCGAGGGCCTCCCTGCAGCTCAGGTGGACGATGTAGGTCGAGGCGCCGGTCAGCTCCGCAAAGGTCATCAGGTGGTGGACCCCCTCGGCCTCGACCCGGGGCGGGCGGCTCTCGTGGTGCCGGCCGGGGTCGGTCTTCCCGGCGGCGACGAGCTCCTTCTGCCTCTCGAAGATCAGCGTCTCGTTCTCGCAGTGCGCGGTCACAACCAGGCCGAGCTCCCGCGCGAGCTTGAGCGTCCGGTAGAGCTCCGTGTCGTCGACCCCGAAGGCGCCCTTATAGGCGAGGAAGATCTTCAGCGAGCTGATGCCGCGGCCGACGATCTCGCGCACATGGGATTCCGTCGGGGCGTCGAAGCGCGAGACGCCCATATGGAAGGTGAAGTCGCATGCGGACCTGCCCGCCGCCCGCGCCATCCACTCCTCGAACGCCTTCAGCGTGTCGTCCGAGCGCGCCGGGCAGCACATCTCGATCAGGGTTGTCGTCCCCCCGACGAGCGCGGCCTTGCTTGCCGTCTCGTACGTGTCCTTGGCATACGTCCCCATGAAGGGAAGGGTGATGTGGACGTGGGGGTCGATGAAGCCCGGGAAGACGTACTTGCCCGCCGCGTCGATCACCTGGGCGCCTGCCGGGGCGTCGAGCCCGGCGCCGATGCGCGTGATCGTCTCCCCCTCGCAGAGGATGTCCGCCTTTGTCCGCGAGTCCGCGGTGATGATTTCTCCGTTCTTAATCAGTAGGGCCATGGTGAGCTCACTTTCTCCATACGTCCTCGGTGACGCCGCCAAACCAGCGCGTGGTCACGGTCTTCTGCTGGGTGTAAAACTGCACCGCCTCGCGGCCCTGGATGTGGAGGTCGCCGTAGAACGACGCGTCCCATCCCGTGAACGAGAACATGGCCATGGTCGCGGGCACACCGACGTTGATGCCGACCATCCCTGCCTTGACCCGGTGCTTGAACTCGCGCGCCGCGGCCCCCGACGAGGTGAAGATGGAGGCTCCGTTGCCGAACGCGGACCGGTTTGCCACCTCGATCGCATGGTCAAGGTCGTCCATCCGCATTACGTTGAGCACGGGGCCGAACACCTCCTCGCGCGCAATCGTCATCGTCTCGCGAACCTTGTCGACGATCGTCGCGCCGAAGAAGAACCCGTTGGGCGCGTCGGCGACCTTCGCGTCGCGGCCGTCGCACGCGATGGTGGCTCCCTCCTTCTCGCCGCTCTCGACGAGCCCGCGGACCCGCTCCCGGTGGGCCGCCGTCACCAGCGGGCCCATGTCGGGCTGGGACATCGGGGTGTCTGTCCTGCCGATCTTGATCGAGCGCGCCGCGTCCACCAGCTGGGGCACCACGGTGTGCGCGGCCTTCCCGACCGTGATGGCGGTCGAGCCGGACATGCACCGCTCGCCCGCGCAGCCGAACGCGGCCGTCGCGAGCGCCTCGACCGACCTCGGGATGTCGGCGTCGGGCATGACCACGATGTAGTTCTTGGCGCCGCCGTTCGCCTGCACCCGCTTCCCGTTCCTCGTTCCGGTCTCGTGGATGTACTTCGCCACGGGGGAGGACCCCACGAAGGAGACGGCGCGGACCTTGGGGTGTGCGAGCAGGGCGTCCACGCATTCGCGGCCGCCGTGGACGATGTTGAGCACGCCCTTCGGGAGACCCGCCTTCTCGAGCAGCTCGGCGAGGAGGAGCGCGGTGAGCGGCACCTTCTCGCTCGGCTTCAAGACAAACGTGTTACCGCAGGCGAGGGCCAGCGGGAACATCCACAGGGGGACCATCGCGGGGAAGTTGAACGGGGTGATGCCGGCGCAGACCCCGAGGGGCTGCAGGCAGGTCTCGCAGTCGACGTTTCGGGCGACGTCCTCGAGCGTGCTCCCGAACAGCAGGGAAGGGGCGCCGCACGCGTACTCGATGTTCTCTATCCCGCGGTACAGGCTGCCCCGGGACTCGACGAGCGTCTTGCCGTGCTCGAGCGAGATGCTGGCGCAGAGCCTGTCAAAATTGTCCTCGACCAGATGGCGGTACCGGAAGAAGAGCCTCGCGCGCTCGATGACGGGCGTGTCCCTCCACGCCGGGAACGCGGCGGCGGCGGCCTCCACCGCGGCGTCCACCTCGGCCGAGCCACCGAGCGGGCACTCGGAAATCACGTCCCCCGTGGACGGATTGTAGACCGGGGTCCCGGCGAGCTTGGGGCGGATCCATTCGCCTCCGATGAACACAGGGCAGGGGAGGAGCTGGGCCGATTTCATGGTTGGGCTTCTGAGGGCATTGATAACGGGTTCGCTGGCTCGGGAGGAAAGTCGATTTCGGGCCGCAGGGCGAGCTGCCACCATCCGACGTCCCTCCACGCTCCGAGCTTATATCCGATCTTCTTGTAGATTCCCACAAGCGTGAATCCCATGGATTCATGGAACGCCTGGCTCGCCGGATTGGGCACGAGGATCCCCGCGTACGCCTTGAAGATGCCCTGCCGGCGCAGGCGCTCGAAGAGCTCGGCGTACAGGGCCCGGCCCCGCCCCTGGCCACGGAAGCGCTCGTGCATGTAGATCGTGACCTCGACCACCCAGCGGTAGGCCGCTCGCTCCCGGTGGGGGGACGCGTAGGCGTATCCGGCGATCACCCCGTCGTCTTCATCGACGAGCCAATGGTGGCGGCGGCTGACCCTCTCGATCCGCGAGGCGATCTCGGCCGCGCCCGGCGCCTCCGTCTCGAAGGAGACGCACGAATCCTCGCAGAACGGCCGGTAGATGGCCGCGATCTGCGGCGCGTCGTCCTGTTCGGCCGGTCGGATCATCCGCGCTTGCGCCTACTGGCGGGAAAGGGCGTCGGACTGCCTCACAAACTCGTCCCCGCGCCACTCCGCGTCCGAGGAGACCTTCCCCGCGGCGGCCTTCTTCGCCGCCCGGCGTTCCGACTGGCGCCGCACCAGGTCGGCATGCGTCGTGAAGTAGTCGAGGCTCTTTCCCCTGAAGTCCGAGAGGGTCTCGAACTTGTGCTTCTCCATGAAGGCGAGCAGCTCGTCGCACATCGGCTTCACGCACTCGTAGCCGAACTTCATGACGCCCGTGCAGACCTGCACGGTGTCGGCGCCGAGGAGGATGAACTGGGCCGCGTCGTTTCCGGACTCGATGCCCCCGAGGCCCGAGAGCGACCTGCCGGGGAACTCCTTCCTGATCATCGTGGCGATCTCCATCACCATCCTCAGCGCGATCGGCTTCACGGCCTTGGACGAGTAGCCTCCCGGGGTCGTCCAGCCCTCGACCGAGGGCTCGGGACGCAGGGTGTCCAGGTTGACGCCCATGACGCTGCGGATCGTGTTGATGGCGCTCAGGCCCTGGCAGCCCGCCCTGAGGGCGGCCCGGCTCGGCTCCTCGATCCGGGTGATGTTCGGGGTCATCTTCGCCCACACCGGCCGCTTCGCCGCGCTCATGACCCAGCCGCACACCTCGCCTAGGATCTCCGGGTCCTGGCCCATGGCCGCTCCCATCTTGCGCTCCGGCAGGCCGTGCGGGCACGAGAAATTGAGCTCAAAGGCGTCCACGCCGGCCGCCTGGCACCTTTCGACGATCTCGATCCAGGCGTCCTTGCGGTACTCCTCCATGATCGAGGCGATCAATACGCCCTGCGGGTTGGTGTCCTTGCACTTCCTGAACTCATCGAGCCAGATGCCGAACGGCCGATCGCTGATGAGTTCGATGTTCTCCCAGCCGATGATCTCCTTGCCGTCGTCAGAATGCAGCTTGGCGTAGCGGGGCGTCACATTGACGACCTTCGAGGAGTCGAGGCTGATCGTCTTCGCGATCACCGCGCCCCAGCCCTCCTGGAACGCCCGGTTGATGACGCTCAGGTTGGTGCCCGGAGGTCCGGACCCTATCACGAATGGATTCGGCAGCTTAAGCCCGTCTACTGTCGTGGCTAGTGTTGGCATAGGCTTTCGTCCTCCGGGCAATCTCGCCCAGAAAACGCTCGTTTCCAAGCAGCAACTGCACCAGCCTGTGCCCACCGGGACCCCATGAACTCGCCCCTCGACCCGAAGCGGACGATCGCGGAACTAAAAGACCTGAAGCGACTTACGTCGGACGAGAACGGGGCTCAGCGCGTCGCATTCACGAGGACCTGGTGCGAGGCCCGCTCCTGGCTTCTCTCAAAGCTTGCCGCGCTTCCCCTCGAGGTGCGCGTGGACGAGGCCGGCAATCTCTGGTCCACCCTTAAGGGCCAAAGCGACCGGGAACTCCTCATCGGGGGCCACATGGACTCGGTGCCCAACGGCGGGTGGCTCGACGGGTGCCTGAATGTTCTGGCCGGGGTGGAGATCCTGCGCCGGATTGCCGCCCAGTACGGCGGGCGGCCCCCCGTGACGGTGCGCCTCGTGGACTGGGCCGACGAGGAGGGCGCCCGGTTCGGCAAGAGCCTCTTCGGGTCCTCGGCCTGCTCGGGCACCCTCGACATGGACGAGGCCCGGGGCCTTCGCGACAGGGACGGCGTGCGCCTGCCCGACGCGCTCAAGGAGGTCGGCGTCGACTTTGAGAACGTGAAGGCGTGCGGCCGCGAGCTTGCAAAGGCCTCCGCCTACCTGGAGCTCCACATCGAGCAGGGCCCGGTGCTCCTCGACTTGGACCTTCCGCTCGGCGCCGTCCTGGGTACCTTCGGCGTCGAGCGGCACGCGGTCACGTTCCGCGGACAGGCGGCGCATTCGGGGAGCACCCCCATGAACCGCCGCCGGGACGCCTTTCTCGCCGCGGCGAGGATGAGCCCGGAGATCTACGCGATCGCGGGCAGCAACGGGGGCGTCTGCACGATCGGCTCGTGCACGACGAAGCCCGGGATCGTGACGAGCGTGGTCGAGGAGTGCCGCATCACGCTCGACCAGCGCCACCTCGACCCGGCTGCGCTCGCGGCGATGCTTGCACAGGCCCGCGAGGCGGCGGGGCGCTTTGCCGCGGAAGGCAAGGTGGCCGTCGCCTGGGAGCGCCTCTGGAGGATCGAGCCCGTCCCGTTCGACCCGGCGCTGATCGGGCTGTGCGACGAGGCGATCCGCGAGACCTGCGGCTCCGTCCACCGGCTGCCGTCCGGGCCGCTGCACGATGCGGCCGAGGTGGCGCGGGCGGGGGTCCCGACCGTGATGATGTTCGTCCAGAGCCTCCACGGGATAAGCCACAACAAGATCGAGGACACGCGCGAGGATCACCTCGAGCTGTGCATCCGGGCGTTTGACCGCCTGGCCGAGAAGGCGATGGCCCGGATCGGCGCGGGTTGACGGTTCCCTGCCGTGCGGCGCGGGCCTCAGGCCTCGAGCCCGAAGAACGCGAGCGTCCGCTGCATGGACGCCACGAGCGCGTCGATCTCCCGCTCCTCGTTGTAGACGTAGAAGCTCGCGCGTACGGTGCTCGTGAGCCCGAGCCTCTTCATGAGGGGCTGGTTGCAGTGGTGGCCGCCGCGCAGCGCGATCCCGTCCTCGTCGGCGAAGGTGACCACGTCGTGCGCGTGGACGCTCTTGAAGGCAAAGCTCACGAGGCCGCCCCGTTCGCCCGCGGGGCCGATGAGCCGGATGCCCGGCAGCTGCGCCAGGCGCTCGTAGGCCGCGCGGGCCAGCCTGCCGTCGTGCTCGCGAATCCTCTGCCTGCCGAGGGAGTCGAGGAAGTCGCACGAGGCTCCGAGCGCCACGGCGTCGGCAAAATTGGGCGTTCCCGCCTCGAAGCGCTCGGGCGACGGCTTCCAGAGGCTCTCGAAGAAGTCCACCCTTGAGATCATTCCGCCGCCGACCTGGTACGGGGGCATCGCGTCCAGGAGGGCCCGGCGCCCATAGAGCGCCCCGATGCCGGTCACGCTCGCCATCTTGTGGCCCGAGAAGGCCAGGAAGTCGCAGCCGATCGCGCGGACGTCGATTGGCATGTGCCCGATCGACTGCGCCGCGTCGATCACGGTGACGGCGCCCACCTTCCGCGCCCGGGCGCAGAGCTCGGCGACGGGATTGATGGTCCCGAGCGTGTTCGAGACGTGCGTGAACGCGAACACCTTGACCTCGGGCGTGAGCATGCGGTCGAGCGCGGAGAGGTCGAGGAGGCCCTCGTCCCCGGTCACCGGCAGGTACCTGAGCGTCGCGCCGGTGCGCTGCGCCACGACCTGCCAGGGCACCAGGTTGCTGTGGTGCTCCATCTCGGTGAGAAGGATGACGTCGCCCTTCCTCAGGTTCGCGCCGCCCCAGCTCGAGGCGACCAGGTTGATCGACTCGGTCGTGCCCCGGGTGAAGATGACCTCCTCGGGCGCCTCGGCGTTGATGAATGCCGCGACGCGGGCGCGCGCGCCCTCGTAATGGTTGGTCGAGCGCATCGACAGCGCGTGGAGGCCGCGGTGGACGTTGGCGTTGTCCTGCGCGTAGAACCGGTCCAACGCCGCAATCACCGTCCTTGGCTTCTGGGTCGTCGCCGCATTGTCGAGGTAGACCAGCGGGCGCCCGTTCACCTGCTGGTTCAGGATCGGGAACTCATCGCGGATGCGGTCCCAAGGAGAGGGCATCGAGCTCAATCGAGGTGGCTCTCCGTCGTCGCCGGGACCGGGTCGCCGCGCAGCGCGTTGAGCGCCGCGTGCCAGGACAGCGTGGCGCATTTGATCCTGGCGGGAAAGGCGTGGACGCCGGCGAACGCCCCGAGGTCGCTCATGTCCTCGGGCTCCTTGCCGGTGGTGACGATCTCGTGGAACTGCCCGTAGAGCTTCTCGGCCTCGGCGGCGGTCTTGCCCTTGAGCTGGGTGGTCATGAGCGACGCGCTCGCCTGCGAGATCGCGCAGCCCGAGCCCTCGAACGAGATCTCGGCGATCCGGTCGCCGTCCAGGCGCAGGAAGACGTCGCACTGGTCGCCGCAGGAGGGGTTGTCGCCGTGGGCGGAGCGGTTCGCCGAAGGGATCCTGCCGCGGTTGCGCGGCCTGCGGTTGTGGTCGAGGATCACGTTCTGGTAGAGATCGGAGAGTTCTGCCGACATGATGGAAGGTAACAGGTATCCAGACGCCCGGTCCCGTCAAGGTCCGGCCCATCGCCGCCTGGGGGGTGCGCCGCGCCTGCCTTGCATCCCTCGCCGGGGTCAGCCGTGGCGGCCCTTGAACGTAAGCTCGGCGACCGCGCTCTTGTCGAGCCCGCCTAGGCCGAGGCTGACGAGGGTCTCGAACTGCAGCTTCGTGGCCGCGGCGAGCGGCAGGCGCAGGCCCGCCTGGCAGCCGAGTACCCAGGCGATCGTGCTGTCCTTGGCGGCGTGCGCCGCCGAGAAGTAGCACTCGTGGGAGCGCTGCTGCATGTCCTCGCCGTCCGTCCGGAGGACCTGCGAGGCGGCCCCGGTCTGGGCGAAGACCTCCCTCACCATGTCGAGGTCGAGTCCGAGCACAGAGGCGAGCCCCAGCCCCTCCGCGAGCGCCGCGGTGTTCGCGTTCATCACCATGTTGACGAGCGCCTTAATCTGCGCGGCCCTTCCGGCCTTCCCGACGTAGCGGGGCGCGGGGCTGAGCTTCTCCAGGATGGGTTTCAACCGCTCGAACGACCTCCGGTCGCCGGCGCACATGAGGTAGAGCGTCCCCTGGCGCGCCTGAGGTATCGACGAGGCCATGCACGCCTCGATGGCCGCGGCCCCCGCCTTCGTCGCCCGGCGGGCGACCTCCACGTGCGTCGCGGGCGTGATCGTTGCGCAGTTGACGAACACCTTGCCCCGCGCGCGCACGAGGAGCGAGTCGCCCTCCCTTGCGAACACGGCCCGCTGGGCCGCGTCGTCGGTGACGACGGTGAAGATGATGTCCGCGGCCGACGTCACGTCCGAGAGCCTCGTCGCGCGCCGCGCGCCGATCTCGCGCGCGAGCGCCGCGGCGGCGGGCCCGTTGAGGTCGTAGACCGCTGCGATGCGGTACCCGCAGTCGCTGAGCCTTCGGGCCATGTTCGCCCCCATGCGCCCGACCCCGACGAAGCCTATTTTTTCCTTCATGAATGGTAATTTGGGGTTCGCCGCCGGTTCTTCAAACACCAATGATGCAGGATGTTGCGCTCCCGGGCGATCCGACCGCGTCCCCATGAACCCAAAGTGCCAGATTCTTGCCGCGCCGATAGTGGTTTCGGAGGGGCGGATTGTCGTAGGTGGCAGGTGTGAAACCATATCCATCCGTGCCTCTGTCCAGACTGGCTGCCACAATGCCTGACGAACCCTCAGGTGACCGGGACTTCTCCACCCTTTACCGGGCCACCCTGGCCCCGCTGCGGCGCTACCTGACCCGGCTCCTCGGCAACTCCAGCGAGGCCCAGGACGTGGCCCACGACGCCTACATGCGCGTCTATCCCTCGCTGGCCGACAAGTCGGCCCGCCGGCCGGCGGCCCTCCTCTACACCGCGGCCAGGCGCCTGGCGATCAACAGGCTCAAGCGCCGCAGCATTTCGCCGGTCGCCAGGGACGCCTTCATCCCGGAGATGTCGGCCTCTCAGGAGCCCGGCGTCGAGCAGCAGGTCATGGTGCGTCAGGAGCTGACCCTCCTCGAGGAGGCGATCGCCCAGCTGCCCGAGGGCTGCCGCAACGTGCTTCTATTGTGCAAGATTGAACAGCTGTCCCACCGCGAGATCGCCGACCGGCTTTCCATCGCCGTAAGCACCGTCGAAAAACAGCACGCGCGGGCCCTCCGGCTTCTGCGCGCCGCATTGCAAGGGAGACTCGAATCATGAACCGGCCTACACAAGTTTTAGATCCGTCAGGCGAGGAAGAGGCGTCCCTCTGGGCCGCCCGGCTCGAAGGCTCCGTGCTCACTCCGGCAGACCGCGCCGAGCTCGACGCGTGGCTGGCCGGCGACCCCGGCCGCCGCGGGCTGCTCTCCAGCTACTGCCAGCTCTCGGCCAAGCTCGACCGGCTCGTGCCGGAACTCGTGGACGCGGGATCCGTCGCGATGCCGCCCCAACGCGCCCGGGGCGCCTGGGCTCCATGGAAGGCGGCCGCCGCCGGCTTGCTGGCGGCGTCCCTCGCCATCGCCGTGGTCTGGATCGCCCGCCCGGGCGACCGGATGGAGAATCACTCCACGCCGGTCGGCAAACGGGGGGCGTTCACGCTCGCAGACGGCACCCGCGTCGAGCTCAACGCGAACACGAGCATCCTCGTCGAGAACAGCATCGCCGAGCGGCGGGTCCGCCTCTCCGACGGTGAGGCGTTCTTCATCGTGAGCAAGGACAAGGCGCGGCCCTTCACGGTCGAGACGCCTGCCGGGTCCGTGCGCGTGACGGGCACCATCTTCAACGTGCTCACCGAGGCCACGTCCCAGCTCGAGGTAACCGTGGTCGAGGGCTCGGTGCAGGTGCGCCCGGGCGAGGCCGCGGACAGCCAGGCGCCGAGTCCGTTCGTGCTCGGCGCGGGCGACCGGTTGACCGACGAGAACGGAGCGGTGTGGCTGCGCGCGCTTTCGGGCTCTGAGACGGAGGACGCCCTGGCTTGGCGCAAGGGCCAGATCGTGTGCGTCGGCATGCCGCTGTCGCAGGCCCTTGCCCGGTACGCCCATTACCACGGCCGGCCGATCACGGTGAGCGCCGGCGCGGGGAAGGTCCCCGTCGGAGGGGTGTATGGCCTCGGCGACCTCGATGAGTTCCTTGCCTATGTCAGGCAGGGGCTCAATCTGCGGGTGGAGCAGGGCGCGGACGGCTCGGTCCGGGTGAGTCTGCCCGCCGAGCCCTGACGCCCCGGCTTCCGTTGACCAACACCCATTTCCCCCTCCCCAGAGCAACTCGATTCACAGTCCGTCTTCTGTTGGCGGCAATCACGGCGCTGATTGCCCCAGCGGTCCTGGCCGAGCCGGCTGACTTCAATCTCCCGGCGCAGCCTGCCGACGGTGCGTTGATGGCGTTTTGCAAGCAGGCCAAGGTCGAGCTGCTCTTCTCCTTTGACGAACTGCACCGGACCATGTCCACGGCGGTGCGGGGACGCTTCGAGCCCGAGGAGGCCCTCAATCGGCTCCTTAAGGGCACGGGCTACTCCGCGGTGCGCAACGCCAGGGGGAAGTTTGTCGTGGTGCGCCTGGTTCAGCGGGGCTCGATTAGGGGCAGCCTGCTGACCCCGGATGGCAGCGCGGCCGAGCGGGTACGGGTGACGGTCCCCGGTACGCGCCTTTCGACCGTGACCGACAAGCTGGGCTGCTTCGAGTTCCCCTCGATGGCGCCCGGCGCCTACTCGCTCGAGGCCGAGGGGCCGGGCCTGCAGCCCATGGAGATCGCCGACGTCCGCGTGACCGCGGGTCGCGCGGTCCTGCTGGAGGCCCTCACGATGCAAACGCTCAGCATACCCGCGAAGCTCGAGCCGTTTGTCGTTGAGGCGAAGTCGGTCAGGACAGGGCCGCTCTCCGACGAGGACACGCCGCCGATCCCGCGGACGGCCATCGGGGATCTGGACCAGCCCCGCTCGGAGAACGACGCGCTCGACTATTCCATCTTCACCCGCGACCAGATTTCCCGCAGCGGCGTCGTGAACGTGAACGAGTTTCTTCAGCGGGAGATCCTCGACAGTTCAGCGACGCTGCCGCCCGAGCAGAACGCGACCGTCCCGAGTTTCACGTCGGAGAGCAACAACCTGGCGCTCAGGGGATACGGGGCCGACGCGACCATCATCCTTGTCGATGGGCGGCGGCTGCCGGAAGTCGTCACAGCCTTGCCGGCGAATGCCACGACGGGCCCGGTTGCGCCGCAGTCCGACGTCAATGTGATCCCGCTCAACTTGATCGAGCGCGTGGAGGTGCTCCCTGTAAGCGCCTCAGCGATTTACAGCGGCAGCCCGGTGGGCGGTGTGATCAACATCGTGCTGCGCCCCAACGTGAACGCGACGGAGCTGACGACGACGTACACGAACGCGCTTTCACGCTTCGACGCGTCGCAGTCCACCGTGTCGCTTCTGCACGGCGAGACGCTGCTGGAGGGAAAGCTCCACCTGAGGCTGAACGCCACGTTCACCTTGGTGACGCCGCCGACCGAGGAGGAACTGGGCTATATCCGGGCGAGCCTCCTGGCGAATCCGGAGCCCGAGAGCCAGCTGTTCCGGGCGACCCCGAATGTGAGCAGTGCCAGCTTGGCGCCGCTCTTCGGGCCCGGAACGCCCGACTTCACCTCCGTGGTGCCGGGATCCAACGGCGAAGGGGGGCTCGCCGCCTTCTCGGGGAGGCAGGGCGTCCAGGAACTGGCGCTTTACCAGCCCCCCGGCGGCGGCCTGGCGGACTCGACCAACGCCTTGGACTTCCCGTACGGCCGGAAGGAGCGGAGCGCCTCCGTGTTCGGATCCGTCACCTATGACGCATTCCCGTGGCTCCAGGTCGGCCTTGACGGGACGGCCAGCCGCACGGTCAACACCACCGGCTACAGCGTGTTCAACGGAAGCCTGAACCTGCCGGCGGCGTCCGCGTTCAACCCCTTCGGGCAGGACGTCAATGTCACGCTCAACGAGACCGCGCCTGCCCTCGGCGAGAGCTACAACGAGGCGCACATCGACTATTACTCGGCGGTGATCGGGGCGCTCCTGAGGATGCCGGCCGACTGGGAGGCGTCGATCGACGCCCAGTACGGGCTGAGCATGACCCGCTACCGGGGCATCGAGGGCGTCGACGCCACCCGGTGGCAGCAGCTGGTGGACTCCGGGATCTACAACCCCCTGCGCGACACACAGGCGTACGGCCCTCCGCAGGCGTTCTACGACCGGGTCATCGAGTACTACGGCTCAGAGGGGAGCTTTGTCACGCTCGGCAACTACAACACGCTCGACTCCTCGCTGCGGATCTCGAATTCCGCCCTGGTGCTTCCGACGGGCGTCGCCTCGATAACGTTTGGCGGGGACTACCGGTACGCCCGCCTGGCGAACTATGTGGACCAGCTTAGCTACGGCGACGGCTCGTTGGTGGCTCCGCCGGTGACTTGGGTCGGCCGGGCGCTTCGGCGGCTGAGCGGGTTCGGCGAGCTAAAGGCCCCGTTGGTGCCGTCGCGCTGGCTCCCCGGCTGGATTAGGAGCGTCGAGACCGACCTCGCCGCCCGCTACACGACATCGGACCTTGCGAAAGAGGCCAACCTCGCCCCGACGGGAGCCGTGAAGGTCGACTTCGTGGGAGGCCTGTCGATGCGAGCCTCGTTCGCCACGTCGAACACTTTTCCTCCCCCGGTCTTCAGCAGGGCATATTCGCAAGGGATCAGCACGAGCGGGACCGGCGTGGTGATTGCCACGACGGCCTTTGACCCGAGGCGCGGCGAGGAGCAGGAGACGGTCCGGGCAAGCGACGCGTTCAATCCCAATCTCGTGCCGGAGGCGGCGGTGACCCAGGCCTTCGGCCTCCTCTACCAGCGGGGCGTCGTGCACGAGTTCCGCGCCTCAGTGGACTTCGTGAACACGGTGACCTCAGGCGAGGAGGTTTACCTCAACACGCAGCAGGTGGTCGACCTGGAATCCATCTTCCCGCAGCGGGTGATCCGGGGCCCCGCGTCGCCCGGAGACCCGTTCGGCGTCGGGCCCATCACCGACGTGCTCACGGGAAACTTCAACCTCGCCTGGCGCCATTCCTACGAGTGGAGCGCGTCCCTCGACTACGCGTGGAACAAGTGCATGGGAGGCTCCCTCGAGCTGTACTGCCGGTGGATCTATTTCAAGCGCTACGACCTCGAGAATTACCCCGGGTCGAGGCCGGTGGACGAACTGCACGCCCCCGACGGCGGCGTCTTGGGCCTCTTGCCAATGCGCACGAACTTCGGCGCCGGCTGGTCGAACCGCGCCTACGGGTTCGGGATCGACGGGCACTATTACAGCGCCCAGATCCTGCCCGCCATCGAGCAGGCGATCCAGGGCAGCGACAGCATCGATCCCTACTGGCAGTTTGACGCGTACCTGCAGGGCGACCTGGCCCGGTGGATCCCGTGGAAGTCCTCGCACTACGGCCTGAAGGGCCAGCTAAGGGTGGACAACGTCCTCGGGGCCAAGCCGCCCAAGTACGCCGGCGGGCCGACGGGCGTGCAGTCGTACACAGACTGGCGGGGCAGCGTGTGCTCGCTTTCGGCGACGGTGACTTTCTGAGAGGCAACGCCTCATACGGGTAGTGGGGATGGCCGTGTGGATTGTCGTAGGGGGTGGATGCCCCTGGCACCCGAACCACCATCGTGAAACCGCCTACCCACCGGGAGCGTCAGTTCAGCGTGCCAGTCAGCCGTTACACAAAATTCACGGCTGCACGGGCCGGCGGGGAACACCTTCTGCTACAGGGTGCGGATTGCATGCCGCACCCATGGCCAAAATCCGTATTCCCGGGCAGAACCAAACCCGATGGCTGCAGTCAATGAGATCACGCAAGCTATGAGCGAAGCATCCAGTCCGGACCCTGTGTCGCAGCACCTCATCTTTGGGGGCCAAAGGCCGCTCACGTCGGCCGATGAGAAGTTCGTCATGGACGCGCTCAAGCGTTGCTCGCCGCTGACACGCGAGGCGGCCCGCGAATTCCGGCGCACGGGCAACCCCGAACGCCTGCCCGCGATCATTGACGGGCTCATCGAGCACTATGTCGAGCCCGACGCGCGGGCGAAGCTCGGCCGCGGTGACGACAGCCTTCGCCTGGTCGAGGACCTGGCGATCGACTCGCTGACGATGCTAGAAATCGTGTCCCTCGCGGAGGATGTGCTCCAGATCACCATCGACAACGGGGAGATCCGCCCGTTCCGGACCGTGGGGGACATCAAGACGTTCATCGCGTCGAAGCTGGGGCGGGCTGCCCCCCACGGCGCGCGCACAGGGCCGTAGGGGCGTCGCGGGCGGCTACCGGCGAATTTTTGGGGTTCTCTTTCCCGAATTTAGGGGCGAGGGTGGGGGTCCCGTGAACGCTCACCCTGCTCGGCTGCTCCTTGTCTGCGCCGCCGTCCTCGGCGCCTGCGGACCGGCTGCCGCCCTCGGGGCGGCCGGCGGCACTGCTGCCGCGACCGCATTCTCCCCCGCGCTCCTTCCCGGCAACGGCCTGGCGCAGCATCCTTTCCTCTACGCCGGCGAATGGGACACGCGCAAGGCCGAGCAGTCGATGTTCCTCGTGCGCGACGGCAGGATCGTGTGGTCCGCGTCGATCCCGCTTCATCCGTCTCCCGGCGTCAACCAGGAGTTCGACGACGCGACGCTTCTTCCCAACGGAGACATCATTTTCTCGAGAATGTCCGGGGCGGGGGAGATCGGCCCCGACAAGAGGATCGTCTGGGATTACCCGGCCCCGCCTGGAACCGAGATCCACTCGATCCAGACGCTCGGACGCGGTCGCGTCCTGATCATGCGAAACGGGAATCCGGCGCAGGCGATGATCATCAACACGGTGACGGGCGCCACCGAGCGGGTGATCCCTATCCCGACGACCGTCGCCGGCACGCACGGCCAGTTCCGCCACATCCGCATGACCCGCTCCGGCACGCTCCTCGTGCCTCATCTGGGGGAGGGGAAGGTCGTGGAGTACGACCTCAACGGCAGGGCGCTCTGGTCGGTCCAGGCGAAGTCCCCGTGGTCAGCCGTCCGGCTCAACAGCGGCAACACGCTGATTGCCGGCGACTGGAGCGGGTACGTGCGCGAGGTGAACCCTGCCGGCGAGACAGTCTGGGAATTCACTCAAGCCGACGTGCCGGACATCAGGCTTTTCAACACGCAAACCGCCAACAGGCTGGCGAACGGCAACACGATCATCACCAACTGGTGCGCAGGGGACAAGAACATGGACGATTGGCCGAGCACGGTCCAGGTGCTCGAGGTTAACCCGGGCAAGCAGGTGGTCTGGGCCCTTCGCTCCTGGAGGGATCCGGGAGACCTCGGCCCGGCCTCCTCCATCCAGCTCCTCGACGAGCCGGGCGACGCGGAGAGCGCCGACCCGCAGCGCTGATCTGGCTGCGTGCGCACAAGTCAAAAGATGAAATACCTGTCCCACGGCAATGGGTGCGGTGGGTTTGGAAAGCCCCCTTCGGGCGGCAAGGGACAGGGACCGGGCGTTTTTTTGA
>Ga0182030_10010965_pt1 | contig 18321 bp, 20 predicted proteins | sample 812S3MmetaG_FD_121299 | JGI IMG/M metagenome (GOLD analysis project Ga0182030, IMG submission 121299) | Permafrost microbial communities from Stordalen Mire, Sweden - 812S3M metaG (Illumina Assembly) | ecosystem: Environmental > Terrestrial > Soil > Wetlands > Permafrost | place: Sweden...
CGCGCCGATTCCAAGCGCCAGCGCGAGCATCGCGACGGCAGTAAAGCCAGGATTTTTGCGCAACGTGCGGAATCCATAGCGGAGGTCCTGGCCCAGGCCAGAGAGGAATCGGCCCTTGCTGGCGGCGCCCAAGACCGGGTAGGGAGCGTCGGGGCGTTCGGTGACGCGAAGTTTGCCGGCCAACTGCTCTTTGCCGCCGATTTCCTCCAGGGCGGCGCGGCGTGCTTCCCGCTCGGAAGCTCCGCCGCTGCGCAGTTCGCGGAAGCGATCCTCGGCGTGCTGGGCCAATTCCTCGACAATCTCGGCCTCGCGCGGGGCGGCGAGGTTCAGTTTCGCAAGTCGCTTGCGGATCTGGTTCTTCCACTCAGGCATTTTCTACTCCCGTGATCAAGTTAATTGCTTCGACGAACGTTTGCCAGCCCTGCCGCTGGGAGGCCAGCATTCCACGGCCTTGTTGTGTCAGTTGATAATAGCGGCGGCGGCGCTGGCCGCTTTTCTCCACCCAGAGGCCTTGGATCCAGCCGCGCTTCTCCAGGCGATAGAGCAATGGATAGAGCGATGCGGCATGGAATCGAAGGGCGCCTCGGGAGCGCTGCTCGATGAGCTTGCTGATCTCATAGCCATGGCGCGGCATGGCGTCGAGCAGGGAAAGGATGAGAAGCTCGGCGCTGCCTTTTTTCCACTCGCGATCGATAGTGCGGTCTTCCATATGTTGGACTACCACATATTACGCAGGAGGCGACGCTAGAGTTCGCAGAATTTTTCGGATTTTGGGGGGGCGGGTGTACAAACTCATTGCGCACACAACCCTTTGCGCTGCTCACTATTCTGCGCTAACGTCTAAATATGGCTAGAGCCAGCAGGATTGACTTCGATGACCCGGCCCCCTTCGATGAGGAAGAAGACGAGCAGACCCTAGCCGCGATCGATGAAGGCATCCGCGACGCCGAGGCGGGCCGAACCGTGCCAATAGATGAGGTCCGGAGGCTTTTGCCCACGTGGATTACCGCATCTTCTTCACCAACAAAGCGCTAGGCGACCTGTCTGAGCTCGTCGAGTACATTGCCGAGGACGATAGTTCAGTCGCGTCCCGATTCGGCGAAGCTCTGTTAGATCACGTCGACTTGCTCTCCCGGTTCCCTCGCATGGGAGGTACCACCCGCAAGAATTCGCGGGTTCGCAAATTGGTGCATAGCCCTATAGTCGTCTACTACCAACTGGATGAGAGGCAATGTCTGGTTGAAGTCCTGCATTTTCGGCATGGATCGCGCAAGCCGAAGACGTTCTGATTTATTCGACCGCCCCTTGGGCCGACCTACAATAAGACCGAGATGCGTTTCGGCCCCATCCTCAAACGCGCGTTTTACGAGAGCCCGACTATCGACGTAGCCCGCGATCTCTTGGGAAAAGTCGTCGTCCATGGCCCCACCGCTGGCATGATTGTCGAAACCGAGGCCTACCCCGGCGGTGACGATTTCGCATCTCACTCGGCCCGCGGCATCACTCCGCGAACCCGTGTGATTTTCGGCCCGCCCGGCCATGCTTACGTCTACTTCATCTACGGCATGTACCAGTGCCTCAATCTGGTGTGCGAACCGGACGGTACGGCGGGGTGCGTACTGGTGCGGGCGCTCGAACCGATAGCAGGTATCGAAATCATGCAAAGCCGGCGACCATCGGCGCGCAAGATTGAAGACCTGGCGTCCGGCCCGGGCAAACTGACGATGGCTCTGGCCATCACTCTCCAGCACAATGGCGTCGACGTCACACGGGGCAGCCTGGTGGTCCGCGAGCCGCTTGAGAAGCGGCGATTCGAAATCCAAGTTACTCCGCGAATCGGCATCAGCCAGTGCGTGGATGCCCCGCTGCGCTTTCTGATTGCCGGTAACCGATCGGTAAGTAAGTCAGCGTTTCACGTGAAACCCAAATAACGCAGAACTTACCGAATTTTAATCGCAACCCCTGAAACCAAGCCGCGCGCGATTCGTCTGAAGTTGTGTTCCGCGTCACGGCGAGCCGCTCCATTGGCGAGTGAGAGCGCGCCCGCGACTATTCTTCGCCCCGGAGGTTTGGTGTATCTATATGGCGCAAAGCGGAACAAAGCAGCCACAGACGCGTATTAGCGGTCAGATTATCATTGACGAGCTAGTACGCAACATGGAATTGGGGTGTCTGGAATTGGGCTACAGCATCTTGTTGCCCTGTCTCTTCAGCGTCTACTTACACCCCGACGATTTCAACCGCCTCATCGGCGTTCAGGACCTCATTAAAGAAGATGCCCGCCGCGCGCTTACCGCCCAGATGGCGGAGTGGAACAAGAAAAGCCCGATCTTACGTCGCGGGGCTCCACGCAAAGAGTACAAAATCGCACAGAGCACCTGGTGGATCGAGCTGTTTAGCGACAGTGAGAACGCCGTACCGCCGGGCGATGTGGAAATCCACTCTGAGCTGAACGACGTCGCGCAGCCGGGCTATCGCGGCACCAAGACTACGCTGATCGAGCGGCAACCGTCGGTGACCGCCGCGCGCGTGGTCCGCGACCGGGAAAGCACCCGCCGCCAGGCCGATCGCGTCTACGCCGAGATCCGCTACAGCGACGATTCCGGTCCGCAGACCTACTTCGTCACTCAGAACGAAGTCAGCGTGGGGCGCGGCGGCGACGGACTTTGGGTGGATCTGCCGCTCTATTCCAGCGACCAAGTCTCGCGCGAGCACGTGCGCCTGCGCCGCGATCCGGCCACGGGCGCGTTCGCCATTAAAGACCAGAGCCGCAACGGAACGTGGCTCAACGGAAAGCGCCTCGCGAACGGCGCGGAGGCCACACTGCCCGACCGTGCGGAAATCCGTGTCGCGGAGGTAATCACTCTCAGCTTCGAGGTGCGCAAATGAAGTTCCTCTACGATTTGCACATTCCGTTGGCGATCGCCTTCCTCGCATTCGTGGTGCTTTTCATCGTCGCCCATGCGCGCGAGGGCCGCTCGTGAACGCCGTGGCGGGTGCGGCGACGGATACCGGTCTATTGCGCGATCACAACGAAGACCGCTTTTGGATGGACGCCGATCGCGGCCTGTTCCTGGTGGTGGACGGCGTGGGCGGGCAGGCCGCCGGCGAGTTGGCCGCCCAGACTGCCGTGGAGACCATCCGCGAGACCATGCGGTGGGCTGACGCTCCGCCGGAAGAGCGCGTGAAAGCTGCCATCGCCGCGGCCAATAATCGCATCTTCCGCCGCGCTCAGCAGGACGAAGCGAATCGCGGAATGGCCTGCGTGCTCACGTTGGCGCTGGTGGAAGACGGACGGATCACCATCGGCCATGTGGGCGATTCACGACTCTATCTGCTCTGGGACGGCGCCATCCGCAAGCTGACGTCCGACCATTCGCCGGTGGGCGAAGACGAAGACGCCGGCGCGCTCAGCGAGGAGGAAGCCATGCAGCATCCGCGGCGCAACGAAGTCTTCCGCGACGTGGGGTCGTGCCTGCGGGATGTCGATGACGACGGCTTTATCGAGATCCGGCAGTGCCGATTCCGCGAAGATGCCGCGCTGCTGCTGTGCAGCGACGGACTCACCGATCACCTGACCGCGGCGCAGATCCGCACCATCACGGGGCGTTACGACGGCGACCCCGGCCATGTGGCGGCCGAACTGGTGGAAGCTGCCAACGACGCCGGAGGGCGGGACAACATCACTGCACTCTTTGTGGCCGGTCCGAGTTTTCGCGGGAACGGCGGCGCCACAAGGCCGCTCCTGGCGGCGACCACCCGTCCGCGGCCGCGGGCCCATCGTATGGGCGGACGCCTGGCGTTTCTGATTTACGGCGTGCTCATCGGGATGCTGCTCTGGGCGGTGCTCCGCAAATGACCAACCCCACGCGAGTCGGCCGCTACCAGATCGTCCGCCAGATCGGGCGGAGCATGACCGACGTGTACCTGGCTATCGACACCGTTGGGAATCGCAAAGCGGCGCTCAAGTTGGTGCGCGCAGGAGGCGACGCGCACTCCCGGCTGGTGATGGAGGCCGAGCGACGCGGCGCGGCCATCCAGCGGGAACTGCTGGGACTCGATCCGCGCGTGGTGGAAGTCTACGAGATGGGCGACGCGGACGGCTATTTCTTCGTCGCCATGCAATACGTAGAGGGCCGCGACCTAGGCGAGGTGCTGCAGGCAGAGCACACCATCGACGGCATTCGCGCCGCTGCCATCGCCCTGGAAATTTGCGAGCAACTCACTAAGTTCCACACCTGGCGATCCGCCGTGGTGCACGGCGATATCAAGCCCTCGAACATTCACCTGGGTCCCAACGATACCGTGCGGCTGCTCGATTTCGGCATCGCCAAGACGCTGCGCGCCGATTGCGACGCTACGGCGGTCCACTTCGGCAGCCCCAGTTACTGCTCGCCCGAACGGCTGGCGCGGTCGGAAATCGACGAGCAATCGGACCTGTGGGCGGTGGGCGCGACGCTCTACCAGATGCTTTCCGGTTCGCCGCCGTATCAGGCGGAGAGTACCCGCAAGCTGGAGAGCCTGATTCGCTCCAAGCGACCGCCGCGAGCCCTCCCGGCGAGTTGTCCGGCGAGGCTGCGGGCGATCGCTATGAAAGCACTGGCGCCGGAGGCGGAGCGGCGGTACCGCTCGGCGGGCGATTTTCAGGCGGATTTACAGGCTTTTTTGGAGAACAAGCCGGTGCGGGCGGAACTGGAGCGCCGCCACGGTTGGAACGCGGGCGCCACCATCGCGCGGATTCGCAAAGTGACTCGCACGGTAGTGCAATTCCATCGGCATATTCAGGTGGTCTCGGGCGTGAGCTGGTTTTTGCTCGGGATGGCGTTGTGGATGGGGGGTACGCTGGCGTGGCGATGGGCGCATGAGCCAACACTTGTGCTGAAATTGCCGGCCATCGCGCGGGGAGAAAGCCGTCCTGCCCCAGCCCCATTCTATTGGTGTTCGGCGCCGGCAGTTCCTGGGAATCTCGATAAGGCGCCGGGCTTTGAACCGGACCCGCCCCCGGCCCCTTCGAAGAAGGTTCAGCCTCTGGCCCATCGCAAGAGCAGGCCATGGAGGTATCGGATATGGCGCTAGGCGTGGCGCAGGCGGTCCCGCCTGCGGCATCGAGACTGCGAACTGCTGGTGTCACCCCGGCAAGTTTGGCGGCCAACCCTGTTGTGTGGCAGGATTGCCTGCCACACGAAGCGCGCATATGGACGCCCGTGGGCTCACCTCAATTTCCAAGGCTTCAGGAGTTCGGAGACGCATCTCGGCTTTCCCCGCGCTTGCTCTCGCTCCCGGCAGGCAAGAGTGCCTGCGCCACGAAAACGGGCGCACCGCGGACGCGAGTGTCCGTGCCACTTCGAGGTATCGGCCATGGCGGTAACTAAGAGTTGGGCCGCCCCCGGAGCGCGCCCCGCCGTCGTCGCCATCAAGACGCCACGAGTTCGGCGCACAGAATTGGTGTGGCTGATCGCCTCCTCCTTCTTCGTCGCCGCCGGACTGGCGATGGTCTTCGCCGCCGAGTCACAGGACTTCGCCGGAGTGGAACAGACGCTGGCGCATGGCGGGCTGGTGAACCTCAACGCCGTCCAATCGCCTGACGATCTGCTGCCCGTGCTGAAATCGCGCGAGGACACCGCCAGCCGCGTTTTCGCAGCGATCGCTCGCAATCGCCCGCTGCGCAATACCGGCGTGCTCGCGCGAGTGGTGCCGTTGTCCAAACTGAAACCCCTGCTGATCGTGCGCACGCCGCGGCAATTCCGGCTCGAATTTCTGCAATGGGCGGCGCTTTACTTCGCCGGCTTCTACCTCGTGGCGTTGGCGTGGCGCCTTACGCGTTTTCAGGGCGACCGCGCATTTTTGCCGGCGTTGCACCTGCTCACCGGTATCGGCTTCGCGCTCATGCTCAGCCTGCGCGACCCTCTGCGCGACACCCTCGAATTCCACAAGTTCGCCCTCGGCGTCTTTCTGGGCTGCCTGCTGCTGATTTTGCCGGCGCTCAAGCCGTTCCACTATCTGCGTCTCTCCGACTGGTGCTATACCCCGCTGTTCCTGGCCCTGGGACTGTTTGGCATGCTGCTGGCGTTCGGCAAAGGTCCGGCGGGCAACGACGCGAAGGTCAATCTTGGCCCGTTCCAGCCCGTCGAACTCATCAAGATTCTGCTCGTGCTTTTCCTCGCCGGCTACTTCACCCGCAATTGGGAACGCCTGCGGGATCTGCGCGAGAAACGTATCTTTCCCCGTTTGTTCCGACGCATCGGACTGCCGCGCGTGGAGCATGTCGTGCCGGTGGGCATCGCCACGGCGGCGGCGCTGGTGATGTTCTTCGTCCTGAAAGATATGGGCCCGGCGCTGGTGACGTTCTTCGTCTTCCTGGCGATGTTCGGAGCCGCGCGCGGAAAGCCTGGACTCGTTTTGGCGGGCGTCGCGCTGATGGTGGCATCGGTGTCCGTGGGCTATCGCATGGGCCAACCGCGGACCGTGGTGCAGCGCATCGACATGTGGCTCTCGCCGTGGGACAACGAGGTCCACGGCGGCGATCAGTTGGCGCACGCGCTGTGGGCCTTCTCCACTGGCGGAGCTTGGGGGTCGGGACCGGGATGGGGCGATCCGGGGATGATCCCCGCGGGCAACACCGACCTGGTGCTGCCGGCGATCGGCGAAGAATGGGGATTCGTCGGAGTCGCCACCGTACTGCTATTGGCCGGATTCCTGGTAGCGCGCGGACTGCGTGTAGCGCAGCGCTCGGAGACGCACTTCGGATTCTTCCTCGCCATGGGGCTGTCGAGCCTGATCGCCTTCGAGATGCTGCTCATCAGCTCGGGCGTGCTCGGAGTGCTGCCGCTTTCCGGTGTGGTCTCGCCGTTCCTCAGTTCGGGCAACACCGCGATGCTGGCCAATTTCCTGATCTTCGCGCTGTTGATTTCGATTTCGGCGGAGGGAGCGGAGGGCGAATTTGCGCCCCAGCCCGTCAGCCTGCTGAACACTCGTACCCTGCGATGGGTGTTGGCTGCCGCGGCCGGCGTGCTCCTGGCCGCCGCCGCGCGCTATCAAGTAGTGAAAGATGCCGACTATCTGGCGCGCGACGCCCACGCCTTCGAACAGGACGGCGTCAAACGTCCGCAGCACAATCCGCGCATGAACTCCCTGGCGCATGAGATTCCGCGCGGCGCCATCTACGACCGCAACGGCATCCCGCTCGCTACCGCCGACTGGTCCGAACTCGAGCGCCACGCGGCGGACTACCAGTCGCTCGGCGTCGACATCGAGCAAGCCTGCTCGCGCTTCGACAATCGCCACTACCCATTGGGAGCGGCAGCGGCGCACCTCATCGGCGACATCCGAACCGGAGAGAACTTCCACGCCACCAACGCCTCGCTCGTAGAGCACGACTCCAATCGCAAGCTGCAAGGCTACGAATACGCCGAACTGGCGTCGCAGGTGCGCTATCGCCATCAGCCCGGCAATCAGGGAATCGCACGAATTCTGGCACGCGATCGCAACGTGCATCTCACCGTCGATATCCGTCTGCAAATGCGCGCGCGCGATATCCTTGGCCGGCATCTGATAGACGCGGGCGTGCAGAACGGGTCGGTGGTAGTGCTCGACGCGGCGACCGGCGACGTGCTGGCGATGGTGAGCGCGCCGGCGCCCGATCCGCGCGTGACCCACAAGCCCGACGAGTTGCTCGACCGCGCGCGCTACGGCGAATATCCGCCGGGCTCCACGTTCAAGCTGGTGACGGCGATTGCCGCACTGCGGCTCGACCCCGAATTGAAACATCGGACGTTCCTCTGCCACCGGCTGCCCGACGGCCGCGCCGGCAACACCATCGCTGGATGGAATCGCGCCATCAAAGACGACATCGGCGACGTGGCGCACGGCACACTCGACATGGAGAAGGCCATCACGGTATCGTGCAACGCGTACTTCGCGCAGTTGGGTGTCCACGACGTCGGGTCGCAAGCGCTGGCGGATACCGCCGCGAAGTTCGGCATCTCGACGGGCGATCCGGTAGAGCTGCGCCGAAATCTGCCGTTCGCCTCGTACGGGCAGGGCGCGGTGCTGGTGTCGCCTTTCAAGATGGCGCGGGTGTCGGCGGCGATTGCGGCGGGCGGCAAGATGCCTGAAGGCCGCTGGATTGGCGACGACAGCAATCTGCGCAAGGACGCGCCGGTAGACGTCCTGCCAGTCGAACAGGCGCAGTTTCTGGCAGGCGCGATGCGACGCGTTGTGCTCGAAGGGACAGCGAGTCACGTGATGGCCGGCATTACGTTCAGTATCGCCGGCAAGACCGGGACGGCGCAGCTCGGCGAAGGGATGCCGCACGCCTGGTTCACAGGGTTTGCTCCCTACGATGGGGACGCGCCGCGCCTGGCATTCGCGGTACTGGTGGAACATGGTGGGTACGGCGGGCGCGTGGCGGCGCCCATCGCCCGGGAAGTGATGGAGGCAGCGCGCGATCTGGGATTGCTGCGCTGAGGGTGAAGCGATGAACGTGGGACAATTCCTGGAGAAGTTCGGCCGCACGATGTTGGAGCGGCCGCTGGCGACCTCGCCCGATCCGGACGAGCCGCCGGAACTGGCGGAGATCCGCCTGGCGATTCTCGACCAGGTGCGCGAGAAGAGCTACCGCTCGGGTGGCCGCAAAGTATTCCCCTACGATCTGCTGCGCGTGGAACTGCGCGGCGTGGAGCAAAGCCGCGCGCCGGTGTTTACCGGCCAGTTCTTCCGCAAGTACCTGGAGCAGGAAGTACACAACGCGCTGCGCACCGGCGGATGCCGCTTCCCCGACAATTTGCGCGTGGATGTGGCCGCCACGGTCGGGCTTCCGCGTAAAGAAGAACCGTGGCTCATCGTGGAAGCGGTGTCGCTCGAACAGGCGACGGCAGGCAAGCTCGTGGCCCGCCTGGTGGTACAGGAAGGTACGGCCAATACGCCGGAGTTGCGGATGGAGAAGCCGCGGATCAACATTGGCCGCGTGGTCGACGTCTATCGCGACGCCGGACTGTTCCGCCGCAACGACCTGGCATTCGCCGCCGATACCGACGTGAATCGCACCGTCTCGCGCGAACATGCCCACATCGTGCACGACCGGGTGAGCGGCGAGTATCGTCTCTTCAACGACCGCTGGTATCAGCGCGGCGCCGAATGCGGAACGTGGATTGTGCGCGACGGCATGAGTCAGGAAGTGCATCGCAATGCGCGCGGTATCAAGCTCGAGCCGGGCGATGAAATTCGTTTCGGCAAGGCAGTGGTAGTATTCGAGGAATGACGGGCCGCTCGATCTCGACGAGGCTCTTGCTGGGCCTCTTCGTGGCGGGAAGCATGTGGGCGCAATCTCCCAAAGACTTCTCGTACTACATGCTGGTGCTCTCCTACGCGCCGGACTTCTGCGCGGAGCCCGGCGGCAACAAAGACAACCGCGAATGTGGCGCGGGCCGCAAGCTTGGCTTCATCGTGCACGGCTTGTGGCCGCAAGGGGAGAACGCGCGCGGGCCGGAGAATTGCGGCGGTAGTCCGGTCTCGCAAGCCATCGTGCAAGCCACCCTGAACTACATTCCCATCCCCTCACTGATCCAACACGAGTGGACCACGCACGGCACGTGTAGCGGACTGAGTGCCGCCGATTTCTTCGCTGTACTCCGCAAGGCGCGGGACTCCGTCAAAGTGCCGGCCGACCTGAATCAGCCCTCGCAGACACTGCGATTGAGCCCCGCGCAGGTGGAGTCGAAGCTCGCGGCTGCGAACCCGAGCTTTCCGGCCGCGGCGTTCCGCACATCGTGCTATAGGGATGCGGAGCTACAGGAAGTCCGCGTCTGCCTGAGTAAGGATTTGTCGCCGCGGGGGTGTGGAGCGAGCGCCGGGGAGTGCCGGGCGTCGAGCGTAACGATGCTTCCAGTACGCTGAAGTACGTACGGCGGCGCGCCAATTCTGCTACTCTTAGGCACCATGTCAGCATTCACTGGAGACAAAGCTCGCTTCCATCGCGAGCGCAAGGCCAAGCTTGCCCGCCGAGAACGCAGCCTGGCAATCCGCAAGAAGCTCGCCCCGTCGGCTCCCGTGAAGCCAACCGGCGCACAGCTGTAAAGACACCGGCCGATCATCTTGTCCCCCGAGGCGATCGAGAAGGCTGCTCGCGACGATGGTGACGCCCAGCCGCTGACTGAATCTGACTTCAAACGGATGACGCGGACGCCCCAGGCGAAGATCATTCGCCGTGCCCTCGATCTGACCCAGAAGGAATTCGCAAGCCGGTATCACATTCCCCCCGGCACATCGCGGGATTGGGAGCAGGGCCGCGCCACGCCGGACCGGCCCACGCAAGCTTATCTGAAGCTCATCGCTCGCGACCCTGAACATGTGAGCCGCATTTTGAACACTAACCGCTAGCTTCGGCTCGCGTCGTCAGCCCTGCGTTGACACTGGCAGCGAAGAAGCCATAGACTGGCGGCATGGAAGTCCACTTCACCCCGTCCCTCCAAAGTAAACTTTCTCGCATGGCCGCTCAGCAAGGCCGCGCGGCTGAGACGCTGGTTGAAGAAGCCGTCGAACAACTGGTCGAGTACGACGAATGGTTCTTAGCGGAAGTCGACGAAGGTCTCGCCGCGGCAGATCGGGACGAGTTTGTCGACCACAACGAGATCCGCAAAATGATCGACAGCAGGTATCCGGTTTGAAGCTGGTTCGCTGGACGAAGCCGGCCGCGAACGACCTGACCCACATTGCCGATTACACCGAAGATCATTTTGGCGCGGCCCAAGCCCGCCGAGCTGCGCTGGCTATTTACGACGCCGTGGACTCGCTGTCTACGCTTCCCATGCGCGGCCGCATCGGACGGAGGCCAGATACCCGCGAGCTCGCGATCCCAGACCTTCCGTTCCTGGTGATCTATCGACTTCGCGGGGACCTGGTCGAAATCACGCGTGTCCTGCACGGCGCGCGAAGGTGGCCGTAGCCAAGCCACAGTCGCCTTCCCCTCTTCTTTTCGCCTCGTCTCCGCACCCTTTCACCCCCATCCCGCATCCATTAAATGCGTAATCTTGACTAAAAAGTATGGATTGGCTTAATGTGGTATTAGCCCAACAGTTTAGGAGTCCATCCCGGTGAGTGAATCCACCCAGACTATCGAGACCTTTGCGAATCAGGAATATAAATGGGGATTCGTCACGGACATCGCTGCCGACACCATCCCCCGCGGCCTGAATGAGGACGTGGTTCGTCTGATTTCCGCCAAAAAGGAAGAGCCCGAGTGGCTGCTCGAATGGCGCCTCAAAGCCTACCGCCATTGGCTCACCCTCAAAGAGCCCACCTGGGCGAACGTTTCCTATCCCAAGATCGACTACAACGACATCATTTATTATTCATCCCCTAAGGCGCAAAAAGACGGTCCCAAGAGCCTTGACGATGTCGATCCCGAACTGCTGAAGACTTACGCCAAGCTCGGTATCCCCTTGCAGGAACAGGCGATCCTCGCCGGCGTCGCGGTCGACGCGGTGTTCGACAGCGTCTCCGTCGCCACCACCTTCAAAGGCAAGCTGAAGGACATGGGCATCATCTTCGGGTCGTTCTCGGAGGCTGTCCGCGAGCACCCGGACCTGGTGCGCAAGTACCTCGGCACGGTGGTCCCGACCTCCGACAATTTCTTCGCGGCGCTCAACTCCGCGGTCTTCAGCGATGGCTCGTTCTGCTACATCCCCAAGGGCGTCCGCTGCCCGATGGAGCTCTCGACGTACTTCCGCATCAACGCCAAGGACACCGGCCAGTTCGAACGCACCCTGATCGTGGCCGACGAGGGCGCGTATGTGAGCTACCTGGAAGGCTGCACCGCGCCCATGCGCGACACCAACCAGTTGCACGCCGCGGTGGTGGAGCTGGTGGCGCTCGATAACGCCCAGATCAAGTATTCTACGGTACAGAATTGGTACCCCGGCGACAAGGAAGGCAAGGGCGGCATCTACAACTTCGTCACCAAGCGGGGCGCCTGCCGCGGCGTGAATTCCAAGATCTCCTGGACGCAGGTGGAGACTGGCTCGGCCATCACCTGGAAGTATCCGAGCTGCCTGCTGATCGGCGACAACTCCGTCGGCGAGTTCTACTCGGTGGCGCTGACCAACAATTATCAGCAGGCCGACACCGGCACGAAGATGATTCACATCGGGAAGAACACCACTTCCACCATCGTGTCGAAGGGCATCTCGGCCGGCCACGGGCAGAATACCTACCGTGGCGGCGTAAAGATTCTGAAGTCGGCGACGGGTGCGCGTAACTACTCGCAGTGCGATTCCATGCTGCTGGGCGACCAGTGCGGCGCGCACACCTTCCCGTACCTGGAAGTGAAGAACACCTCGTCGCAAGTGGAGCACGAGGCGTCGACCTCGAAGATCGGCGAAGACCAGATTTTCTATTGCAAACAGCGCGGGATTTCCGCCGAGGATGCAGTGTCGATGATCGTGCACGGTTTCTGTAAGGAAGTTTTCAAGGAATTGCCCATGGAGTTCGCTGTGGAAGCGCAGAAGCTGCTGGGTGTGAGTTTGGAAGGAAGCGTGGGGTAAGAAGCTCTCAGCCGTCAGCTTTCAGCTCTCAGCTAAACCGGTCATCGCGCCGGGCTGATTTGAGCTGATAGCTGATAGCTGATAGCTGATAGCTGATAGCTGATAGCTGAAAGCTAAAGTTCATGTCACTACTCGAAATCAAAGATCTACACGCCACGGTTGGCGAACGGGAAATTCTGAAGGGCATCGACCTCACGGTGAATGCCGGCGAGGTCCACGCCATCATGGGCCCGAACGGGTCGGGCAAAAGCACGCTGGCGCAGGTGCTCGCCGGCCGCGAATTGTACAACGTCACCGGTGGCACGGTGACCTACGACGGCAAGGATTTGTTGGAACTGCCGCCCGAAGATCGCGCGCGTGCCGGAATTTTTCTGGCGTTTCAGTATCCGGTGGAGATTCCCGGCGTCAGCAACATGTACTTCCTGAAGGCGGCGCTCAATACCATCCGCAAGAGCCAGGGATTGGAAGAGTTGGACGCGTTCGATTTTCTCACTCTGGTCCGCGACAAAATGACGCTCATGAATATGGACCAGACGCTGCTCAATCGGCCCGTGAATACCGGATTTTCGGGCGGCGAGAAGAAACGCAACGAGATTTTCCAGATGGCTGTGCTGGAGCCGAAACTGGCGGTGCTCGATGAGACCGATTCGGGTCTCGACATCGACGCGCTCAAGCTAGTGGCTCATGGTGTGAATACGCTGCGGTCGCCGGAGCGGTCGATGATTCTGGTAACGCACTATCAGCGCCTACTGGATTACATCGTGCCGGACTTCGTGCACGTGCTGGCTGGCGGCAAGATCGTGAAGTCCGGCGGCAAGGAACTGGCGTTGGAACTCGAGAAGGATGGTTACGCCGGGCTGGGGATCGCCGACGATGAGGAGGCGGTACTGGCATGAGTGCAGTAGCCGAACAGACCGGCCAGTGGCTGGCGGAGTTCACCGGACAGACCGCGGTATCGCCGTGGATGCAGGAACTGCGCGAGAGCGCATTTCAACGGTTCGCGGAACTCGGTTTTCCGACGACGCATGACGAGGAGTGGCGCTTCACGAACGTAGCGCCTATCGCGCGCGCGAAGTTCGTACACGCTACATCCGTCCCGCTGGTCACCGATCCGCCCGCCGGGCCGGAAGCGAATCTGGCCGAGACATGGCTTGGCAAAGTGGCTTCGTTTCGGGAAAACGCCTTCGTGGCGCTGAACACCGCGTTTCTGCAAGACGTCGTGGTGATTCAGGTGCCCCGCGGTGCGATCGTCGAAAAGCCCATCCGCATCGACCATAGCGCCGCCGACGGTGCGGATGTTGCGCCGCGCACGTTGATCGTCGTCGGCGCCGACGCTCACTGCACCATCGTGGAAAGCTACTCGGGCGCCGGCAAGTATTTCACCAACGCCGTGACGGAGATCGTCGTAGGCGACCGCGCCGTGGTGGACCACTACAAGGTGCAGCGCGAAGATTCGTCGGCTTTCCATGTCGCCACGCTGGCCGCGCAACTCGGCCGCAGCGCGAATTTTTCGACGCACTCGATTTCGCTCGGCGGCGCGCTGGTCCGCAATGACGTCAATGTCGTGCTTTCCGAAGGCACCGACGCCACCGTGAACGGCCTCTACATCGTCAACGGCACTCAGCACGTCGACAATCACACGACCATTGACCACGCCAAGCCGCACGGCACCAGCCACGAGCTTTACAAGGGCATTCTCGACGACAAGTCGGGCGCCGTTTTCAACGGCCGTATCATCGTCCGCAAAGACGCGCAGAAGACCGATTCCAAGCAGACCAACAAGAACCTGGTGCTCTCGGACGATGCGGTCATCGACACCAAGCCCGAGTTGCAAATTCATGCCGACGATGTGCGCTGCACCCACGGCGCCACCATCGGCCAACTGGATGCCGAATCGCTGTTCTACCTGCAATCGCGCGGCATCGGCAAACAACAGGCGCGCAGCCTGCTGACATACGCGTTCGCCCAGGACGTCATCGATCGCATTCAGGTGCCGGACCTGCGCGAGCAACTGGAAAAGTTCCTCTTCGAGAAATTCCATGAGAGCGCAAAATAAAGAGCTATCAGCTATCAGCTGTCAGCCGTCAGCTCCCGGCTATCGCGCGCCGCGGCGATTCCTTGAGGGCCGGGAGTTGCCCCGCACCGCGTCAGCAGTCCCCTCAGCGCTCTCTGCCCCCTCCGCGCTCTCGGGTTTTGACTTTGTGTTTTCTCAGCGCCTCTGCGTCTCCGCGGTGAATTTAATTGGCAGCAGAGCGGCGCTGTGTCTCTTCGGTGAACTATCATGACTAGCGTAATCGCACCCGCTTTCGACGTGGAGAAGATCCGCGAGGATTTTCCCGTCCTCAAGCAGACCATTCACGGCAAGCCCTTGGTGTATCTCGACAGCGCGGCCACCGCGCAAAAACCCACCGCCGTCGTCGACGCCATCCGGAAATTTCACGAAGTAGATTGCGCCAACATTCATCGCGGGGTGCACGAACTCAGCCAGCGTTCCACCGCGGCGTATGAAGAGACGCGCATCAAAGCCAAGCATTTCCTCAATTCCAAAACCACGAATGAGCTCATCTTCGTCCGCGGCACCACCGAGGGCATCAACCTGGTGGCGAGTTCGTGGGGCCGCAAGAACGTCAAAGAGGGCGACGAAATCATCATCTCGGCCATGGAGCACCACTCCAACATCGTGCCCTGGCAAATGCTCTGCGAAGAAAAGGGCGCGACGCTCCGCGTGATCCCCATGAACGACCGCGGCGAACTAATCCTCGAAGAGTACGAGAAGCTGCTCAGTCCGCGCACCCGCATGGTGGCCGTCGCGCACGTATCGAACGCTCTCGGCACTGTCAACCCGGTGAAAGAGATCATCGCGATGGCGCACAAAGCGGGCGCCCTCGCGCTGATCGACGGGGCCCAATCCACGCCGCACCTCGCGGTGGACGTGCAGGATCTCGACTCCGATTTCTATACCCTTTCCGGCCATAAGGTCGTGGGGCCCACGGGAATTGGAATCCTCTATGGCAAGGCCGCGTTGTTGAATGCCATGCCTCCCTACCAGGGCGGCGGCGACATGATCAAAGTGGTCACATTCGCCAAGACTACTTACGCCGATCTGCCGTACAAATTTGAGGCCGGTACGCCTAACATCGCAGGCGGTATCGGACTCGGCGCGGCGTTCGACTACGTCAATCGCATCGGGCTCGACAAGATCGCCGCTTATGAGCATGAGTTGCTGCTTTACGGCACAGAAGCTCTCTCGCGCATCCCCGGACTGCGCATTATCGGCACGGCGCGCGAAAAGGCCGCGGTGCTCTCCTTCGTGATGGAGGGGATTCACCCGCACGACATCGGGACGGTGCTCGACCGGCAAGGAATCGCCGTGCGCACCGGCCATCATTGCGCCCAACCGGTGATGGATTGGTTCCACGTACCAGCTACTACACGAGCGTCACTGGCGTTTTATAACACCGTGGCGGAGATCGACGCGCTGGCGGACGGTCTCGGAAAAGTAAAGGAGATTTTCTCCTGATGGTAGACGATCTTTACCAGGACCTGATCCTGGATCATAGCAAGCATCCTCGCAATTGCCATGCGATGGCCGATGCCAACCGCAACGCCGAGGGCTACAATCCTCTCTGCGGCGACAAGCTGAAACTCTACGTTAAGATGGAAGGCGACGTAGTCAAGGATGCCAGCTTCATGGGTTCCGGCTGCGCCATTTCCACCGCGTCGGCCTCCCTCATGACCGAGAGTCTGAAGGGCAAGACGCGCGAGGAAGCGCTCAAGCTTCTCGAAAAATTCCACGACCTGCTGACCACCGACACGCCCGTAACCAAGGACCTCGGCAAGCTGATCGTGTTCTGCGGCGTGCGCGATTATCCGGCGCGCGTCAAGTGCGCCACGCTGGCCTGGCACACCTTGAAGTCGGCGCTGGACGGCGTTGCGGAGCCAGTGACTACGGAAAGCGAATGAGTCTCCAGGACCAAGTCATCGCCGCCATGCGCAAGGTCTTCGACCCCGAGATGCCCGTCAACATCTACGAGCTCGGACTAATCTACGGCTGTACCGTCGACTCCGACGGCGTCGTCGCTATTCGCATGACCCTCACCGCTCCCAATTGTCCGGTGGCGGGAACGCTTCCGGGCGACGTGGAGCGAGCGGTGCGCGCGGTGCCGGGAGTAACCGGCGTCAAGCTGGAGCTGGTCTTCGATCCGCCGTGGACCAAGGCGCGCATGTCGGAGGCCGCCAAACTGGCGCTGGGCATTGAAGACATCATTCCGATCGCGAGGCTGCAAAGAAGATGAAGCTCACTGCCAACGAAGAATACGGCATACGATGCCTCGTCCGTTTGGGCTACGCCCCTGCGCAAGGCCTCACCATTCCCGAAATCAGCCAGGCGGAAGGCGTCTCGCCGGCCTATGCCGCGAAGATTTTACGCGTGTTGCGCAAGGGCGAATTTGTGAAGGCGGCGCGGGGCAAGGAAGGCGGCTACACCCTGGCGCGTCCCGCCGAGAAGATCGTGATCGGCGATGTGATCGACGCGCTCGGCGGCCGGCTCTTCGAAAGCGATTTCTGCGACAGCCACTCCGGGCAGGTCGAGATCTGCACGCGCTCGGTGGATTGCTCCGTGCGATCCCTGTGGCGTGCCGTACAGGTGGCCGTCGACCAGGTGCTGAGTAAGGCGACCTTGCGCGACTTGCTGCAGAACGAAGAAGAGATGAACTCCTGGGTGCGGACTATCCCAGGCGCCAACGGGCTACGGCTGATTCAATAAGAGCTTTATCAGGGCGATTTGCGGTTCGAGTCCGGTGTGGGGAGCGAAATTTCAAAACTCCAGGCGGGATTCGAACTCGGACCCGCATGTCGCCACGGAAAGCGGCTCAAGGACCCATCCCATCGCTCTTCTTAACGCGCTTGCTTTGCTCCGATCGCCTCCGCGATGATTGCCGTCACCAGACTGTTGATGCTGACGCCCTCGTTCTTGGCGTGTTTCGTTAATTTCGAATACAAGGTCCGGGGCAGGCGTTGGCGCCATTGAGCGGCTTCGATGCTCGGCCTCGGTATCTTTCGGCCCGACTCCTTGAACACCTCCAGACAATCGAGGAGGGCCTCCCGGCCATTCGCGATCGCCTCTTCAACGGTCTCACCGTCGGACATGCATCCTGGAATATCCGGATACTCCACCAGATAACCGCCGCCCTCTTCCTTCGACAAGGGCCGGACCGTAAAGTGGTACTGGTCGAGATTTCGGTTCGAAGCTGTTCTCACTTTGTTCTGATACCTCCCGCAGCGTCGATTAGCGCTACAAATTGCTTGATGTAAACCGGCTTAATCGGACGCTTCGCTGGCACCGACACGATCTCCCGCACACCGGGCGCGCTGAAGATCACGTGGCTGCCACCACGGCCGGGTCTGCGCCACTCAACGAAGTTCTCCTCCGCTGCCGCTTGCAATTCTTCGATGCGCCAGCCCAGTCTATTCTTGCGCATCTTCTGAAGAGTTCTTCCGCCAGCCACCGCCATCAATGATACCGCATTTGGTATCACTTTAACCAGACCAGAAATCTGGTCTGACAGTAAACCTGAATGTAGGTTGTATTTCAATTGCCCAGGCCCAAGGCGTTACTGGTCGTCGTCGTGTTCATCTCGCGGACCCGACCCTCAGTTTCCCGGGTCATGCCGACCACGAGCAGGTGCTTCTCCGCCGCGGACAAGCGGGAGGAGTTCGAGCGGGGCGAGGTGACCGTTACGCTGCCCCTGTTTCTTCCGCCGGGCCGGTATCATGTGGATGC
>Ga0182030_10010966_pt1 | contig 18321 bp, 15 predicted proteins | sample 812S3MmetaG_FD_121299 | JGI IMG/M metagenome (GOLD analysis project Ga0182030, IMG submission 121299) | Permafrost microbial communities from Stordalen Mire, Sweden - 812S3M metaG (Illumina Assembly) | ecosystem: Environmental > Terrestrial > Soil > Wetlands > Permafrost | place: Sweden...
GTCGAAATATCTGAACGCGGCACCGCTGGTGTATTTCGGAATTGCCTTCCTGGCAATAACCGTGGATAAGAACAAGGCCTTCCAAATAGTAACAGCAATGGGCATCCCCAATCCCTTTTCATGGAACTGGCTCATCCTTTTTATTCTGGGCATCGCGGCTCTGGTCCTTGCCAAAGGTGCATTGAAGAAGCCGGCGGTGTAGATGCCAGACCGGCTGCCAGGCTGCCCGCAAGAACCTACCGATATCGCGCCTTCACGTGCCAGACTCGATTGGCTTACCAGCTAAATCAGCTACGGACAGGGCGCCCGGTCTCCGATGTCGGATTTGCGTCGGAGGAAATTGGCCTTGAGTATTGCTCCCGATATTGTCGCGCGAATCCTCGCGTCGCGCTTTTTCGCAGACGCTGCGTCTATTTCTTGGCGCCGATCGTCGCGTCGATGAATTCCAGCGTCTTCTTGAGGGCTTGATTCGTCGCGTTGCTGGTGGTCTTTTGATCGGGACCTATGAAGCTGTGGCCCACGCCGGGAATGATCATCAGCTCCGATTTCACTCCCTTAGCCTTCAGTGCCGCATCGAATTGCCTCGACTGATCCGGAGGAATCGTCGCGTCCTTATCGCCGGCGATGATCAGCATGGGAGGATCATTGGCGGCGATATAGGTGACGGGGCTGGCCGCGCGGAGCACGTCGGGCGAACAGGATCCCGGGTCGCAGCCGAACAACGCGGCGGGCGGGCTGGCCTTTTCGAAATCGAAGAGGCCGTACCAAAGGACGGCGGCCTGCACGCAGTCGGATTCCTGCGCGGAACCGCCGACGACGGGCATCGCCGGCATCGCGCCGCTGCCTGGGCCTCCGGGGGCGGCGGGTTCCAGAGCTGCGACGCCGCACGAGGTGGCGGCCAGTCCCGCCAGGTGACCGCCGGCCGACGGACCCCAGACCAAGCCACGAGTCTTATCGATCCCGTACCTGCTCGCCTTGCTGCGCATCCACCGAATGGCGGATTTTACGTCCTGGATCTGCGCGGGCATTTTGGCCTCGCCGGTGAGCCGGTAGCTGATCGAAGCCACGACGTAGCCCTTGGCCGCGATGGAAGCCAGCACCTCCGGCCAATTCTCGAAGGCCGCCGTATTGCGCTGGCTGCCGCCCGACCATCCGCCGCCGTGGACATAGACGATGAACGGCCGCGCGTCGCCGCCCACTCCCGCGGGCGGCAGGTACAGATCGAGCGTGAGCGGACGGCTGCTGGGAACGTTCGCGTAAATCTGGTCCGGCAGCCCTGTGACCCCGCCGGGGAAATTGACCCGGTGTTCCGGATACACGTCCGCAGTGACGACCTGCGCCGCCACGGGAACCTGGGCGCGCAACACGGCGCTGCCTGCGACGAGCAGCGCCACCAGGGCCGCCCCAAACGTCGCTATGGATCGAATTGTTGCCCCACGCATGAATGCCTCCTCTTGACTCAAATCAGCCTGTCTCCCTGCCCATTCTCCGACTCGCGCCGGAGGAAATCAAGGCGGGATGTACGTTTTCAGTTGCAACCGCTGCCAAGCCGGACACTAGGGTGACCGCCGAGGAAGCGTTGGCGCAGTTCCTGGATCGCGTGGAGCAAGTCAACCGTGACCCGTATTTCTCGGGGAAGATAGTTCGTGTGGTTCTCCTCGGCGGCATGAGGTGGGAGCGAACGCTCCCTTGCGGTCGCGGCCAGGGGATTTCCTCTTTCGACAGGGGTTCCCGATGGCAACAAATCAAGCGGTCATGGCACTAGCGATGTTGGCGGATATCACCGCGCTGAACGCGCTCCCTAAGCTCGGCAAACGGAAAAGTGTTCGCAGATCGCGCCCACTTGTCGCGCTGCGCGTGATTCCACTGCCGGAGTGAGAGATCAGTCTGAACCGAACAACGCGAAGGAGCCCCAAAAACGGGGATCGGGAAAGACGTTGCGCGTGGCCAGCATGGCCTGCTGGAGCGCGTCCGCGGGCGGCAAGCGCTTCAGTAGATCGTGGAAGCGGTTCATTAACTCCGCCGATGCGGCGTCGTTGACACTCCAGAGACTCATCAACACGCGCGGAACGCCGGCAATCTGGAACGCTCGGGCTAGGCCGATGATCCCAGCGTCCTGTGCTCTACCCAAACCGGTCTGACACGCGCTCAACACAGCCAGCCTGGCGTGGAGACGGGTGTCTTGGATCTCTCGCGCGGTCCAACTACCGCTCTTGAGATCGGGTCCAGCGAAAAGAATAAAGCTTCCGTCCAGGGGATCTTCGATGCTAGCCACAGCGTGAGTGGCGAAATGGAGCAGGTCGGCGTCTTGGACGCGAGCAAGAACGGCTGCCTTGGTGGCGGCACCGCCCAACAGCGCTTGCGCGTGGAGCGTTTCTGCTATATGTGCGGCTTCCTGACGGGCTCCAGGAAGATCGGGAAACGCTTCGTCCGCATCGAATGGAAACGCCGGGTCGCCCACGATCAGAGGTGTTGCGAAGTTACCGTTCCATGTGGCCGGTATCTCGCCGGCCAGACTGGTTAGACTGGGCGCTATCGTGATCGTGTGCCTTTCGATGAGAGGACCGGCGCCTTGTGGGTCCAAGATCGCAAACGGCACGGTGCTCAGACCGGCAACTGGAACGATAATCAAATGCGGGAACTGTTCCATTGGCGCCAGGATCTCTTTGGGGAACAACAATACGGAAAGCCGGGTAGTTGCGCTGGAATCGGTCGCGGTTGGTCCTCTCTCGGGAATGGCAACGCCGCGGAGTTTCTGATCGCGGGGTATACCCAGACCGACACGATAGGCGGCGATCAACTCATCAATCGCTTTGCGGCTGATGTCCGCTGAGTGGAACCCCAGGAGCGAACCGTTCCCCACAAGCCAGATGCAGAACCGATCTTCCTCGAAGCCGTATATGAGCAGGCTTGTCTTAGATGGGATCCGCTTCAGGATGTCGCTCATTTCGACACGATAGACGTCGATCTTGAGAGAACGAGCAATCTGGAGGTTTCGATACGATGCCAGTGCCAGGCGAGTTTCGCGGCGGAGTTCGGACGTACCCGGCGGCGAGGGCTTACTGGCCTGGCAGTCGAAACTCGCAAGGTCGGCGCCGAGGAGTGCATTCCAGGTGTTGGAAAGCCCGTTGGTGGACACAGTGATCCTAGCGGAATCGTCGTCCCATATGGCCAGGATGTTCTCTGGGAATCGGCTCGACGCGGCGAGCAGGACGTAGTGGTCCACTCCATCGGGAGGAGTGATGTTGAAAGTCCCGGCGAACTTGATCGTGCGGGCATGGGCTTTAACCTCAACTTGATCCCCAACCTGGTCAATATGCCCATCCTGATCCGTAGCGAAAAGTGCGAGGTACATAGTGGCGGCTGAACCGGGGGTCGCGGAGTCCCTTTCGGCAACCGCTCGATACGCCTCGCCTTCATGGTATGAACTCTTGGCGAACTCACCCGATGCTGCATTCTGCAGGCGCAACCGAAACGGTCGGCCGGCTCGACGCGCATGATCGAACAGCAGCGCCCTCCGCCATACATCGTTGAGATCGGCCTTGAGATACTCAATCGCGTCATAGACTCTGGCATTGTCGGGAACCGTAATCCAGTCGGTGAAGGCTGGCACCAGATCGTTAAGTTCGTTGGGGAGCGGCGTCACGCGAGCCCACGAGTACTGCAATTCGTAGTCGCCATAGCGCCCTAGAAGTTCGTAGTCAGCTTGCTCTCTCGAACTGACTTCTTCGATCTTCGGCGCGAACGGTGCCTCCGATAGGGCCATCCGTTGAACCAGCCCGGTTGAGGGCGGAAGAATCGGCCGAAGAATGGCGCCGCTGCGGATTCGAGCCTCCAGAATTTGGTGAGTAATGGAGGAGCCCAGCGATAAAGGCTGCCCGTTGCTTTGCTGAAAGTTCCATTCCGTGCCGGTCCAGCGCAGCGCCGTGGAACTATCGCCATGAGCGTCCCAAGCTTGACCCCTGGAGTCGAGAAAGGCGTTGATTTCCATCGCCTGGGCGCGGATTTGGTCCCGGGCGAGCGACGGCGGAAACCAGACTTTGAGTTTGGGTTGCGCCTGCACGCAGGATGCGGCGATCAGAAAGAGAGCGAACTTGTGCATTGTCCAAGAGATGATAAACCATTCAGCGATTGGCTGGAGGGCGTTGAGTTGGAACGGCTGGCTCTCGTCTGTCTGAAGGCCGCTGGGGTTCTTTCGGATAACACCAGATCAGGCTCCCAAACGCCAGCCGGCTTCCAGGGACTACCGGCGGGCTCGCGCCAGATGGCCTTGTTCTAAAATTCCAGGTTGCCCAGCCCAACATCTGCGGGAGCAGGAACGTTAACGCCCGCGTTTCGCTACGGCTCCGCCCCGCTCCAGTTTGCGCTGGAGATCGGTCCTGACGTCCATCCAAATCCTGAAATAGAGCCATTCCGCGGGCGGGTCTGGCTCTTCAATGTGGTCGGGCAGGAGAATCAGATCTCCTGTGGACAACAGAACCTGGCGCACGCGCGGATTCTCCTGCAGCTTTGCCCGCATCGCGTCTAGAATCAAGTGGTAATGAACGCCCTTCTTCTTCGATCGGTATGGGAACCGCTTGCCCTCGAAGGTTACCCAGTCGATCCCCATCTTGCGCATGTTCTGTTCGGCGGCTGTCCCTGCGTCCTTAGCGTCAAATGCTGTCATCCCGGCGACGTCTTCGCGGGTGTGCGGCCATGTGATCCCCGGCGCCCTCGCTCGCGGGTCGCCCGGTCCCTCGGGATAGAGCATCATTTGCCAAAATCCCTCGACACTGGCGTAACTCTTGCCGCGAAGCGTGAACGGAGTAGCGGCAAAGTTGGAGAGGATTCCGAGTTCATTCCTCTTGGAGAGGATTACTTCTCCGGGCTTGGCCGCCTGTGGGAGTATTTCCCAAGCGGGTGCCGAGCCCTCCGGCACCGGTGTCCACCAGTGCGCGGGGTAGCCTCCGTGCTGTTGTGCCATCGTCAACGCGAGGGCACTCACAACGCCGGCGGCAGCAAACAACTGTGAGCGATGCATACGGTTCGGCAGGCTCTATTTCTGGATTCTGGCTTCTCCCGTGGCAACGTCCAACGACCATTCCTTCGGCTCCGGCAGCCATAGCTTGCCGTCGCCGATCTCCAGCGGCATCCAGAGGTATCGCGAATCCCACTGGGTCCGCGGCTTCCACATGTCGCCCATGAAAATGACGGTGGTCGCCTTGGAACCCACCAGCTTCAGCAGCATGGTGGATTGGGAACCGTAGGTGCGCGTCTCAGGTAGCGCAATGTCCTTGAACTCTGACCACGGGCCTTCGAGTTGGGCGGCCGTGGCGTATTTGTTCGGGTTCGGATTCCAGCCTGTCAGGGCCGATCCCAACACATAGTAAAGCCCCTTGTAGTGAACCACCGCTCCGCCTTCCAGCGGCGCGTTGATCAGGCACACGTCCTTCTCGACGTTCAGATAATCGTCCGACAGCTTGGCGATGTGGAATCCCTTCACCGGCCGGTCCTCGAAAATCAGATACGCGGAGCCATCGTCATCCATGAACTGGCCGATATCGCGGCTCTCATGATCGAGTGGGCGGAAACTCCTGAGGAATTGATAATCGCCGTCCACCGTATCGGAGATGGCCACGCCGACGCGCGCCAGACGGTACCGGGCATCGTCCACGTGCACGTACATCACGTACTTCTTGGTCTTGGCGTTGTAGAACACCTTGGGGCGCTCCAGCACAAACGGCGTGCCGAGGTCCCCCGGATCGGCCTGTTTGAGCACCTGGTTGCGAAACCTCCAGTGCGTCAGGTCCTTTGAGGAGTAACAGGCGATGTAGCGCCTGGTGGGGTCGAGTCCCTGCGACCGATCCTCGCCGAACCAGTACCAGGTATCGCCGAGCTTGATGATCCCGCCGCCGTGGGCCTGGATATGCTGGCCCCGGTCGTCCGGCCAGATCTCGCCGGGTTTGATGGTTTGAGGCGCTGCGGCGATCCCCGCAGCAACGCACAACAACGCCCCATAGCGCAGAGCTGTGTATTTGCGGACTGAGGAGTACTTCATCTTTGATCATTATCTGCCTGCGCACAAGTAGATGTCCTGTGCACCCCTGGGGCACGGTTCGGCACAGACGACGGAGCGTTACCCCGGCACGAAGCAGGACTTGGTCCGCGATGGAAGCCAGCGCCTCCGGCCAGTTCTCGAAGGCCGGCGTCCGCTCACGCTCGATCTGTACCCGCCGCCCGCGGGAATGGGCGGCGACAAGGGCGCCTTCATCGCGAGGTATCCTTTCGCCGTCGCCGCTCGCTCTCCCTAATCATTTCGTTTATATCCGCCGCTGGACGTATCTCGATTCGTCCACACTGCAACTTCACGCCCGGACATTGGGAAATGAGCTGAATTGCGTGATTCAGATCTCGCGCTTCAAGCACCTGAATTCCACCCAATTGCTCCTTCGTTTCCGCGTACGGACCGTCTGTCACTGCAACCTCTCCGTTCTTCCAACACACGGTCACCGCCGTGTTGGCGGGCTGAAGAGGTTCCTCAGCGACCAAATGTCCGTTCTTCCGCAGTTCGTCGTTGTAGCTAAAACATTCGTACAGCATGGTGTTGCGCTCGCTCTCAGACATGTTTTCGAACTTGCGGGGCTCGATATAGCCCAAGCAGATGTATTTCATCCTGCCTCCTTGTTTCCTGTGACTCAGAGAGCCGTAGTTCATCGCTCCGTTATCAGATAGTCGTTCGAGAGGGCGAAAATCGACAACCACTCTTTTTCTTAGCCCCGTAAGAGGATCGAGCGCACCTCGACCGGCGCCCGACAGGCGACGACAGCCTTGCGCCCCCACGCCAGTGCCTCATCCAGATTAGCGGCGTCCAGCACCCAAAAACCGCCTATGTGCTCCTTGGTCTCCAGGTACGGCCCGTCGGTGATGAGCACCTTACCATCGGGCTGCGCCCGCAGCGACCTCGCGCTGCTGGCCGCGGAGAGGCCAGCAACGAAAACCCTGACTTCGGCAGCCACCATCTCGCGGTTGAGCGCGTGGATATCGCTGGACATCGCTTCGGTCTCGACGGACGGGTCGTACCCGTCGGGGTGGTGAATAGCAACCAAGAACTGCGGCATGATTCCTCCTTCTCCTGTAACGGTCTTCGGCAGGGCGGTTGCCCTGCCTTCACAACATAGACGAACGGCCGGACGGGAATTCGACAAATCGTCCAAGAAATTTTGCTTCTTCCGCGCTTTAGAACTATGCCTTTCGCCTGGTCATCTCAATATCCGCATCGGCTTCTGACGAGTCTTTTCTTATTTCAACTGCCGAATCCGCTCTTGCAGGAATTGCCGCTCTGGTTCCTGTTGGGTCAGGGCCAGAGCTTTCTCATAAGAGGACCGAGCCTCAGCTGTCCTGCCGAGCCTGCGGTACATATCCGCACGGGCTGAATGCGCCAGGTAATAATTTGCCAATTCGCCATGTTCCAACACCCCTTCGATATGCGACAGACCGACCTCTGGACCATCGCGCATTGCAATTGCCACGGCACGATTTAGGTGTACAACTGGCGAAGGCTGAATTCGTACCAATCGGTTGTAAAGCGCAACAATTTGCCGCCAGTCGGTGACAGCGACCGATTCCGCCTCCGCATGAACGGCCGCAATCGCAGCCTGCAGTGTGTAGGAGCCGAAGCGGCGGGACTTCAGGGCTTTCTCCAGCAATGCCACTCCCTCCGCGATCTGCTCCCGGTTCCAGAGAGAGCGATCCTGGTTCTCCAGCAAAATCAACTCTCCGGCCGGAGAGGTTCTCGCGGCGTGACGGGATTCCTGCAGCAACATCAGGGAAAGCAGCCCAATGACTTCCGGTTCTGGCCGGAGTTCGGTCAGCAACCGGCCCAGCCGAATCGCCTCGCCGGTTAGCTCGGCCCGCGTTACCTCCGCTCCCGCCGCGGCCGAATACCCCTCGTTAAAGACGAGATAGATGACCTGAAGCAGCGCGCCCAGCCGCTCCGGCAATTCCTGCGGCGTCGGCACCTCGTATGGAATCGGTGTCTCTCGAATCTTTGCCTTTGCGCGCACAATGCGCTGCGCCAGCGTACGCGGAGTGATGAGGAAGGCTTTTGCTATTTCCTCGGTTGTCAGCCCGCACACCTCACGCAAGGTGAGCGCAACGTGCGCTTCCGGCGCGAGGGATGGATGACAGCAGGTAAAAATCAGGCGCAGCCGATCATCCTCAAAACTGTCCTCTGCATTGGACCTTTCCGCCGAACTCCCTTGCGCTTCGAGATATCGCACCAGCTCGTCCTGAGACGCGTCAAATCGTGCCCGTCGACGCAGAGTATCAATGGCTTTGAATCGGGCCGTCGAAATCAACCATGGTCGCGGGCTGCCGGGTACTCCACTCCGCGGCCACAGGCTCAGCGCAGCCGCAAAGGCTTCGTGCATCGCCTCCTCGGCAAGATCAAAATCACCGAGCAAGCGGATCAGAGTTGCCAGGATTCGTCCCGAATCCACGCGATAAAGGGAGTCGAGCAATTCGCGTATCTGCTCGGTGGAACGCTCGGACATGACGACGACCTTAGCAAACCAGCTACGCCGAATCAATTTGGCAAACGGCGCATCGATGATCAGCTCCGCCCATCGGTGGTTCTACGTCACGCTCCTCATAATCACAACGGTTCCCATGCTGCGCCATATGGGGCCAATCATTCAGTCGCTATTGCAAGCCGCGATGCAGATGTCCTGGCCTGCAAGGTGTAGGCCAGGCATCTGGCCCAGGAGAACAAGGCGTGCCCGCTTCCCGTCAGAGGCACCTGCTCAGGGCCACTCCACAAGGACTCTACCATTCCCCGTCTCCACGATCCTCTGATACAGTGTTTTCTACGGCTAGTAGTAATACCAAAGCCGGATAGGAGCAACATCCGTGATTCGTCGACGCCGTGGGACGTTCTTTCTTGCAGCACTTTGCCTCTTGAGCCTGTTGGGATTCGGAATTCTGGCCCAGCCGGGCAGCCCGTCGGGACAATACCCGGATAGCCTGCTGGCCGGTTTGCACTGGCGCGATGTGGGACCGATGCGCGGGGGACGTTCCTTCGCAGTAGCAGGCAATGCCAACCAGCCGGACACGTTCTATTTTGGGTCCGTGGGCGGCGGCGTATGGAAGACCGAAAACGCCGGGCACACGTGGTTCCCTATCTCCGACGAAGGTATTCCGATCGGCTCAATCGGCGCGATTGCAGTGGCGCCGTCGAATGCGAACGTGGTGTACGTGGGGACCGGCGAGCCGGATATCCGCAGCCAGCACTCTTATGGGACGGGCATGTACAAATCCACGGATGCAGGCAAGACGTGGACACACATCGGCCTGGAAGCGACCCGGCAGATTGGGCGCGTGGTGGTGGACCCGGCGGATGCGAACCGTGTGTATGTGGCGGCGCTGGGACATGTGTACGACGCCAATCCGGACCGAGGGCTGTACCGTTCCACGGACGGCGGCGCAACGTGGAAGAAAATTCTGTTCAAGGCCAACGATCCGAACAATGTGGGGGCGATCGATGTGGCCATCGACGACAAGAATCCCAAGGTGCTCTATTGTTCTTTGTGGGCAACGCGGCGGCCGCCATGGTCGGTGTATGCTCCGACGAATCTGCCGGGCGGCGGGTTGTACAAATCGACCGACGGCGGCGACAGTTGGAAGCAGTTGTCGGGCGGACTGCCCGACGACGAGTTCGTGGGTAAGATCGGGATCGCGATTTCGCCCAGCAATCCGAACCGTCTGTGGGCGGTGGTGGATGACTTGGGCGCAGCCGTGGCGCGGGGCAATGGCGGCGGCGGTGCTGCTGGACGCGGCGCGGCAGCAGCGGCACCGGCCACACCGGCGGCGGCGGGCGCTGGACGCCGCGGCGGGGGTGGCGGAGCAAGCAGCGGCGGCGGAGTATATATCTCCGACGACGCGGGCGCCACGTGGAGAATGGTCAACAACGAGAACCGGCTATGGGGACGCGGCTGGTATTTCGAAGCGGTGAGCGTGGATCCGTCAAATCCGGACCGCGCCTACGTGATCAATACCGCAACCTATATGACCACCGACGGCGGCAAGACTTTTGTTCCCGTGAAAGGAGCGCCGGGCGGCGACGACTATCATCAGCTCTGGATCAATCCGAAGGACGGGAACCACATGGTGCTGAGCAGCGACCAGGGAACCGTAGTGAGCGTGGACGGCGCCAAGAGCTGGAGCACCTGGTATAACCAGCCCACGGCGCAGATTTATCACGTGGCGGCCGACAACCGTTTTCCCTACTGGCTCTATGGCGCGCAGCAGGACAGCGGCGGCGTGGGCGTGAGCACGTGGTCGCGGCAGGGCGTGCTTTCCTTCCGCAACTGGGAACCCACGTGCCTGGCGGGCGAAAGCAATACCGTGCTGCCCGATCCCAAGGACGGCAACATTCTATATGGGCCGCCTGGCGGTGGCGGCGGACGCTGCGACCAGGCGCTTAACATTGCGGTGCCAACCGGCGGAACGCTGCCGCCGCCGGATCCGGACGACCTGAACCGCAAGACGTGGACCCTGCCGCTGGTGTTTTCCACGGCGGATGAAGGTTTGTACTACGCGAATCAATTTGTGTTCCGGTCTCGCGACCGAGGCCACACCTGGGAAAAAATCAGCGCCGATCTGACGCGGTTGAACCCGCCGGCGCCGGCCAACCTGGATCCGCTGACGGCCAGAGATATCGACGAGCCGATGACCGCGCGCTTCGGCGTGGTGTATGCCATTGGGCCATCGCCGCTGCAAGCGGCCACCGTCTGGGTGGGAACGGACGACGGGTTGATCCACGTGACACGCGACGATGGGAAGAACTGGAAGGACGTGACGCCGGCGGCGATGACGCCGTGGAGCAAAGTGTCGCAGATTGAGGCCGGACATTTCGATGCGGAGACGGCCTACGCGTCGGTGGACCGCCATCGCATCGCCGACAATAAACCTTATATCTACCGCACGCACGATGGCGGCAAGACGTGGCAGAACGTGGTGGCGGGCATTCCGGACGGCGCGTATGTGAATTCGGTGAAGGAAGATACGAAGGCCAAGGGGCTGCTTTACGCCGCCACCGAATTGCGGGTTTATGTTTCCTTCAACGACGGCGGCCAGTGGCAGCCGCTGCAGAACAACATGCCGGTGACTTCGATCCGCGACCTGGTGGTGCACGGCGACGATCTGGCAATTGCCACGCACGGGCGCGGATTCTGGGTGCTGGACCAGATGACGGCCTTGCGGCAGATTGCCGCGCAGGGGCCGCAGGTTGTTACTTCGAACGCCTACCTGTTCCAACCGGCCGACAGTTACGCCATCCGGGCGGGCGGTATGAATGGCACGCCGCTGCCGCATGAAGAGCCACAGGAAGTCAATCCGCCCTCGGGCGTGGTGGCTTATTACTGGCTGAAGAGCGCGGCGGCGAAACCGTTGAAGCTGGAACTGGTGGACGGGTCGGGCGCAGTACGGGCCTGTGCCGCCAGTGACACGCCGGTAAGGCCGGTGGACACCGAGACGTTGAACGTGCAGGCGATTTGGGAACAGCCGGCGCAGCCGCCTTCCGCGGCAGCCGGGATGCACCGTTTCGCTCTGGGCGGCGCTGCTGGGCGCGGCGGTGGCGGCGGCGGACGAGGCGGCGCCGGTGCGGCGGTGCAGGATGCGTGCACGGCTCCGGCTCCCGACGCGGCGGCCGGTGGGGCTGTAGGTGGAGGCGCGGGACGCGCCGGGCGCGGCGGCGGTGGTGGCGGCGGTGGACGAGGCGGCGGCGGTGGATTGCAGCCGGGGCAGTATACGGTGCGTCTGACCGTGGACGGCCAGACGTTCAGCCAGCCTGCGACCGTGAAGGCAGACCCACGCGGCGGGGCAACCGCAGCCGGTGATAACACGGGCGGTGGCAATTATTGAGCCTCGCAAAACCGGGTGCCGCTGAGGAGGGTGGTTGGGACACGGTTGAACACTGGCGCGGAATGGTATCCGGCGGCCGATTGGGCAATCGGCCTGTGCTGGTTTTCATCCACTTCGGTGGCGCGGAGCGCCATGTCCGACAGGATGGCATCCTGATGAGCAAGCAGGCGGGTTGCCAACCCGCCGCAAGATGCCATCTTGCCCCACAAGCCGGCACCATCTGTCACTGCATTCCGCGAGCCTCAATTAGCTGCGCCGCCAACGCGGATGGGCGCACCCGTCACAGGATCCGGACGGCGGCTAGCGGAGGTGCTTTTCGAGTTTGATCAAGGCGTCATCCAGGTGTTGGGGACGATGGAGCACGCCGGCGAATAAGTCGCCAACGGCGTGAAAGCGGGCCAGCGCATTGGCGATGTTGAATTGCGTGGGATGCAGACCGTGGCGCACTTCGGACCATTCCAACGGGGTGGCCACGGGCGCGCCTGGGTAAGCGCGCAACACGTAAGGCGCGGCGATGGTCTTCGAGCGGCCGTTTTGCAGATAGTCGAAATAGACGCGGTTCTTCTGCCGCTTGGAAACGGAGCGCGGCGTGGTGAAGAGATCCGGCTTCTCCTTCACAGCCAGCCGGGAGATCAGTTCCGCGAAAGTGCGCGTCTCCTCGTAGGAATAGACCGGCTCGACCGGAATATAGACATGCATGCCGTCACCGCCGGTGGTTTTCGGATAGCCGGTCAGCGAAATGCGGTCGAGGATCGACTTGACCAACAGGGCCGCGTCGACAATCTTATCGTAGGGACACTCGTGCGGGTCCAGATCGATGAGGATGAAATCCGGGTTGTCCAAAGAAGGCGAGCGGCTCATCCATGGATTCTGGTCGATGCATCCGAGGTTCGCTAAATAGAGCAGGCTGGAGCGGTCGCCGGCGAAAACGTAATGGATGTCGTCGATCAATTCCGTGCGCAGCCAGGGCGCGAAGCTATCGGGCGCATCCTTCTGGAAGAAGTGCTGCTGCTCAATGCCGTTGGGGTAGCGCTTGAGCGACAGCGGACGGTCTTTCAAGTGGGGCAGAATGAGGCTTGAGACGCCGTCGTAATAATTGATGACGTCGCGTTTGGCATAGCCTTCGGCGGGATAGAAAATCTTCTTGAGGTTGGTGAACTTCAGGGCGCGTCCGTCGATCTGGAGCGAGGCTTCCTTGACATCGGCCACGAGCGGCGACCTGGGTGCGGCGCCTCCTGGCACGGCGGCTTCGCGCACTGCTTCCGCCGGCGCCTTGTCATTGCGAAGGCCAAGAAAAACGGGCGCGCGCAGGCGGTTGTCGGGCGTCCAGTTGGCATACTTCACCTGGCAGAGCAGTTCGGGCTTGACCCAGGTGATGCCTTTATCGGGCTTGGGGCGTTCGGCGAAAGGACAGGTTTTCGTAACCAACGGCAAAAGGCGGGCATGCAGAGAGGCCAGGAGTTTCTGATCGAAGCCGGTGCCCACGTTGCCGGCCCAGCGCAGCGCGCCATCGTCATAGATGCCCAGGACCAGAGCGCCAAAGTGATCGCGGCCGCCCTGGGGCGCGGTAAAACCGCCGATGGCAAACTCCTGCTCGCCGACGATCTTAATCTTGAGCCACTCGCGGCTGCGGCGCGATTCGTACTTGCTGGAGGCGTGTTTGGCCACGATGCCCTCCAAGCCGGTTTCCCGCGCGGCTTCCAGCATCTCCGTGCCGGCGCCGGGAAAGGCTTCGGAAACGCGTAGCACGCCGCGGGAATCGACCACTTTTTCGAGGAGCCCGCGGCGCGCGGAAAGCGGCACGCCGCGCAGGTCATAGCCATCGAGATAGAGCAGGTCGAAGGCGAAATAGACCACGGGCCGGGAGCGGGCCAAGTGCGCAATGGAGTTGGGATCGGCGTTGGAGATGCGGGTTTGAATCAGGTGGAAGCGAGAGACTCCGGTTTCGTCGAGCACCGTGATCTCGCCGTCGAGAACGGCTTCGCGCGCGTTGATCTGGTGCGGGATGACAGCCAGCTCTGGATACTGGCGTTCGCAGCGGATGCCGCTGCGTGAAGTGATGCGAACTTCCTCACGCTCCAGAAAAGCGACGGCGCGGACGCCATCCCACTTCACTTCGAAGAGCCACTCCTCGCCGCGCGGAGGCTGTCCGGCGAGCGTGGCGAGCATCGGCTCGATGGCCGCTGGCATGGCGATTTTGCGCGCGCCCTTGATGGAAGCCAGATCCAGTTTGAGCGGCTTCCTGGCGGGCGCCGCGGCCGGAGCCACGGCGGCCTTGGCAGCGCGCTTTGCCGGACGACTGGTGGCCCATACGCGTTTGGTATCGCCCGCGCTCTTGAGCTTGGTTTTTCGCGCCGGCAGGTTACGGGCAATCTCTTCTTGCGTACGGCCGGAAAGCACGCTGGTGGCGTGCGCCTCCACATCCCAACCTTCCACCGCAAACTGGTCGCGCTTCTTGAGAATCAGCCACTCATTACCTTTGCCGCGGCCTTTCATCTGGACCAGGGCGAAGTCTCCCTTCAGCTTTTCGCCGTGGAGATGAAACTTGAGGTCGCCGCGCGCGATCTGCGCGAGGCCGGTCGAATCGCCGATCAGGTCGAAGGCGCCGCAATCCCACAGCATGACGCTGCCGGCGCCGTAATTGCCGGCGGGAATGGTGCCTTCGAAATCACCATACTCAATGGGGTGATCTTCCACGTGAGCGGCGAAGTGCTTGAGTGAAGGATCGAGCGTGGGTCCTTTAGGAACGGCCCAGGATTTCAGGACGCCGTCGATCTCCAGGCGGAAATCGTAATGCAGACGGGTGGCATCATGCCGTTGGACGCAGAAGTAATTCCCAGCGACCCCGGGCTTAACCGGCGAAGGCGCAGGCTCCGGAGTCTTCTCGAAGCGGCGTTTGGCAGCATACTCCTCGAGAGGCATAAGTGACTCTACATCCTAACATTTGCGTTTGGTTAGGCCAGGGCCAGTGTTGTTCGTTTTGCTATGGGAGGTGCTCAATCTCTACATCGCCCCAATGTTTCTTGAGGTATTCGGCGACCAGCCGGCGATGGCAGTGATGCGGTTCTTCCTCGCTGCACAGCAGACAGCCGCCATCCAGGATTTCGCGCGGAGAGTTCTCAATGTGCCGCGACTGCATCAACTCGAGGAACTGACGCTCGTAAAGCTGCCAGTCGCCGTTCTTTGCCTTCTTATAGGGGTCTAGGATTTCGGCCGTGGGCGCAAGATCGGGAATATGCAGGTAATCGATATTGCAGATTGCCTTCGTGAAATACCGAAGATCGTTCTTTTTCGTGAAGCCAGCGAGTTGTGAGACGTTGTTGAGCCGAACATCGATCAGACGCTTGACCCCCGCGTTCGTAAGTCGAGTGAAAAACGTCTCCGCCGATTTCTTTATGAATCCGATTGTAAAAATCTTCATCCCATGACACCCTTCAACGTGGCGCCATTCGCGGCTTCGGCGGCGGCCTCGAAGGCTATGCGTTCTTCCTGTCTGCTGTAGGCGTCGGCGAGGAATTCTCCGCGCGTATGAAACATGTCGCCTTCGGGTAAATTAAAGGTTCGCGCCAGCCGGCCCAGCGCAGCATCGTGGCTCTCTAGTTGGCCATCTGCGTGAATGTGTTCGACTGGCAGGCCGAGTTCTGTGAGATACCTCGCCACGAGAATCGTGCGATGGCAGTCAAGCGGTTCTTTTTCGGCGCACATGAGGGCAATGCGAAAGCCCTGCCGCCGGCCCCTTACGACGCGATTCAGGCCGCTCCTGAACATCTCAGTTTGCGCAATACGGCTGTACTGCACTTTGCCCCGTACGTAGCAGGCGGGATCGTCGCTTCGCGCGCCGAGTTCTTTTCCAAGGAAAAGATATCTGATTCCTTGCCTCGGCAGCACTTTCCCCAGCTCCTCGCGGTTGAACTGCGGGTTGAATTGGCTATAGGGCGCTGAGCGCACGTCACAAACGGCTGTGATGGCGTGCTCCTTCAAGAGATCGATGAACCGCTCCTGAGGGTGTGTTGAATGCCCGATAGTGAAAATGGCGCTCTGAATGCTCTCGCTCATAGCGACTCCTTGCCTATGATCGCTGCAACCAGCTTGTGACACCTGCCATCCTCGGCATAAGGCTCGGTTAGGCTGATGCAAAGGTAAACATCGTTGAGCGATACGCGCCGGCTTCCCGCAATCTAAACGCGTCATAGGCAACGGGGTCAGTCAAACTGAGGCGGTAGCGAATTCCATGGTAGACGAAGCTCCCTCGGTAGGTTCTCTTGGTTCTGCCATCCCAGGTCCTGCTCCCAACTTCGACGGCAAACTGTTCAGGCCGAATCAGCGCCAGAGAATTGCGCTGCGTAGCGGCCTCCGCTTGACTGATGCAGTTGAAAGATCCGGTACTCGTGCTGTCGCTGTTAATCCATAGGGCTGCCGGATAGTCGCACAGACGTGGCAGCGCTTCCCACCGCAGCCTGCCGGCCCTTGCCCACCGCTGGGTCGTATCGATGAGGTGGTTCTCGGTTTGGTGGAGGTTGGGTTCAGGCCTCAGGAGTGGCACGTGGAGAATGTCCAGAAGCCGAGGGATTTGGTCGTCCTTATAACGGCAGTCTGAAAGTGAAACCTCGGCGGTTTCCCTGGCGCTCACCGGCCTAATCCAGTCCCCATATCCATTGGCACGGACTTCTCTCCCCGCAACACAGCGACCGTCTGTCTTGAAAGAATTCGCTAAGCAAACGATTGTCTTGAGGTAGGCCATCTATCTCCAGCAACTTCATTTGAACACTTTCGAGAAGGACTGTTCAAATTCTGGCGCCTCCGTGCTCCGGAGTCTTCTCGAAGCGGCGTTTGGCAGCATACTCCTCGAGAGGCATAAGTGCCTTTACATCCTAACATTTACATTGGGTTGGGCGTGTAGTACGCTGAAATCCAGGCAGACCAGAGAGGGAACACTTATGGCATCGAGCGTTTGGAAAGGGCACCTCACCTTTGGACTGGTTTCCTTTCCTATCCGGCTGTTCAGCGCGGCGCGAAGCGAGACCATCAGCTTCAACCTGCTCCACAAAGAAGACCATTCCCGCATTCGTCAGGTGGTCTATTGCCAGACCGAAGACAAGCCGGTGCCGCGCAGCGAACTGGTGAAAGGCTACGAATACGAGAAGGACCATTACGTGGAGATCGATGACGAAGACATCAAGAAGGTGGCTCCGAAGACCGCCAAGGTGATGGAGATTCTGGAATTCGTCAAAGCCACCGACGTGGATCCGGTCTACCTGGAGAGTTCCTATTACGTGGCGCCGGACGAAGGCGGCGAGAAGCCCTATGCGCTGCTGTTCCAGGCGCTGCGCGAATCCAGCTATTACGGCGTGGCCAAGGTGGCGATGCACAATCGCGAACACATCATCATTCTGCGGCCGGGCGCCAAGGGGATTCTCTCGCACACCATGTATTACCAGGACGAAATCCGGCAGGTGGAAGAGTTCCGCACCGATACCAGCCTGGTGAAGGACAAAGAGCTGGCGATGGCGAAGATGCTGATCTCCTCGCTCGAATCCGAATTTGAGCCGCAGAAATACCACGACGACTATCGGGAGAATCTGCAGAAGATGATTGAGGCCAAGATCGAAGGCCGCAAAGTGGTGGCGACGCCGGAGACGCATATCGCGCCGGTGATCGACATTATGGAAGCTCTAAAGAAGAGCATCGCCGAGAAACGCAAACCGGCCAGCGCGGCGACGGCCGTGGCTGCGCACGAAGAACTGGCCGAAGCCCCCAAGAAGAAAGTCCGCAAGAGCAGGGCCGGATAGCGCGCTGGTATTTGCGGCACCGAAGGCTGTCAGGTAGAGTGAAACTGTGACTGCACTTGAGGCCTACGACCTAACAACCCAAGGCGGTGGGACAGACTTTGCGCGGCTGATCAGGGCCTGCGAATCGATCGGACCTTACTGCCTGATTGGCGGTTTGGCTGTCAATTGCTACGTTGAACCCGTTTACACTCTGGATGCCGATCTTGTAGTGATCTCGTCGGGCCTCCGCACGCTTGCCGGACACCTGCAACAGCAGGGCTTTCAGACCGATGAGCATCCCCACTCGTTGAACGTGCAGGCGCCCGGAAGCGATCTGCGGGTTCAGTTCACCATGGACGAAAGGTATCAGGCCTTCCTGCCACGCTCAGTCGAGGCCAAGGTCTTGGGAGTTCGTGTGCGAATCGCGAGCCTGGAGGATGTCACTCAAGGCAAGCTTTGGGCTTATGGCGATCCGCAACGGCGTCTTAGTAAACGCAAGAAAGACGAGTTGGACCTGATCCGCCTGGCGGAGGCACATCCTGAGTTGAAAGCAGCGTATCCGGATGCGCTGCGGGAACTCATCGATCGCGGGTGATGCCCCGCGTCACGGCTTGCCCAGAGTGCAGAGCGGGTCGCCTAGAATAATTCCCTGCCA
>Ga0182030_10010967_pt1 | contig 18319 bp, 10 predicted proteins | sample 812S3MmetaG_FD_121299 | JGI IMG/M metagenome (GOLD analysis project Ga0182030, IMG submission 121299) | Permafrost microbial communities from Stordalen Mire, Sweden - 812S3M metaG (Illumina Assembly) | ecosystem: Environmental > Terrestrial > Soil > Wetlands > Permafrost | place: Sweden...
ACGCGATGGACTCCTCGGCCGCGAACCTCGGACCGACCAACCCCACGTTGCTGAGTACCGTGTCGGCCGCGATGTCGGCGTACCGCACCGAAAACCACCTGGCGCCCAATACGCCCGTGCCCGTTGACGCGGTCACAAGCTCGGGGTCCGGACTCGACCCGGAGATCTCGATCGCCAATGCACGGCTCCAGGCAGCGCGCGTCGCCGCGGCACGCGGCATTCCGCTGGAGACCGTCGACACGCTGATCAACCAGGCAACCGTCGGCCGGGTGCTCGACATCATGGGCGAGTCAGGTGTCAATGTATTGGAACTGAACCTCGCGCTCGAGAAGCTCGGGAGCCGCTAAGGGGATTCGACATGGGACGAGGATGGCTTCGGATTTACCTGGGCGCCTCACCGGGCGTCGGTAAGACCTACGCCATGCTCAACGAGGGGATGCGGCGCCACACGCGCGGGACCGACGTGGTGGTCGGCCTGGTTGAGACCCACGGTCGCCCCCAGACGGCCGCCCAGATGGCGGACCTGGAGATCCTGCCCCGGCGCGCGATCGACTACCGCGGTCAGACCCTCGAGGAGATGGACCTGCCCGCAATCCTCGAGCGGCACCCCGAGGTGGTGCTCGTTGACGAACTGGCGCACACCAATGTCCCCGGGGTCGAGCACACCAAGCGCTTCGAGGATGTCGAGGCCATCCTCGAAGCCGGCATCAATGTGATCTCGACGCTCAACCTCCAGCACCTGGAGAGCGTCAGCGACGTCGTCGAGACGATCGTCGGGGTGCCCCAGCGCGAGACGGTTCCCGATGACTTCGTCCGCAGCGCGGAGCAGATCGAGCTGATCGACATGACGCCCGAAGCGCTGCGGCGCCGGTTGGCACACGGCAATGTCTATTCGGCCGATCGCATCGATGCGGCGCTGACGCATTATTTTCGCCCCGGCAACCTCGCCGCCCTGCGCGAGCTGTCGTTGCTCTGGCTCGCCGATCGCGTCGACGTCGAGCTCCAGGCGTACCGCGAGCGCCACCACATCGACACTGCCTGGGAAACCAAGGAGCGTGTGCTGGTCGCGATCACCGGATCGCAGGAGAGCGCGCGCCTGATCCGGCGCGCCGCGCGCATGGCGCGCCGCTCCAAGGGAGAATTGGTCGGCCTCCACGTGCGCCGCGACGACGGTTTGCGCGCGCGCGCCGACACCGCGGTCGACCAAAACGTCGCCCTGCTCAGCGAACTCGGCGGACGTTTTATCGAGGTCGTCAGCAACGACGTGGCGGTTGCGCTGGTCACGGTCGCCCGCGCCGAGAACGCCACCCGCCTGGTCATCGGCGCAACCCGGCGCAGCCGCTGGTCCGAGCTGCTGCACGGCTCGATCGTCACCCGCTGCCTGCGAGAGGCGCGCGGCGAGATCGACCTGCACGTGATCGGGATGGATCAGCCGCCGCCGCGTACCGGACGGCGGGGCAGATCCCGGGCGGGCCCAAGTGGCCTGCCGCGGCGTCGCGTGATCGCCGGGCTCGCACTGGGTGCCGTGGCGTTCCCGATCGTGACGGTGCTCCTGACGACAACCGTCACCTCGACGTCGCTTGCGCTGGCGCTCAGCGTGTACCTGCTCATCGTGATCGCCGTGTCGGTGACAGGCGGGCTGATTCCCGGGCTGCTGGGCGCCCTCGTGGCGTTCCTGATCACCAACTACGACTTCGCCCCGCCGATCCATACGCTGACGATCGGCAACGCGCGCGACGTCCTCGCGCTCGTGAGCTTCCTGGTCGCCGCCTTGACGGTAAGCACGCTGGTCGATCTCGCGGCACGCCGGAGCACGCAGGCGATCAGGGCCGAGCGGAATGCGCGGGCCCTGGCACGCATGGTCTCGACCGTGAGCCTCGGCGATCACGCGCTCCAAGAAATGCTGGTCGAGATCGTGCGGATCTTCGATCTCGACGGTGCGGCGCTGCGCCGCACCGACACCACCACCCACACGGTCGACGAGGCCGCCTCGGGCGACCTGAGCGGTCCGACCACGGTTGTTCAGGTCGATGACACCCACGAACTCGTTGTTGCCGGGGGGCTCGAGGACGCCGAGAGCCAGGCACTCCTGCGCGGAGTTGCATCCCAGCTGATCTCGGTGCTGGAGCGCCAGCGGCTCGAGCATGAGGCCCAGGAGCGCGATCAGCTGCGCCAAGCCGACGAGCTGCGCGCCGCGCTGCTCGCAGCGGTCAGCCACGACCTGCGCACGCCGCTTGCCTCGATCAAGACGGCCGCAACCAGCCTCTTGTCACCGTCGGCACGGTTCACCCCGGAGCAGCACGAGACGCTCCTGGAGTCGATCAACACCGAGGCCGACCGGCTCAATGCCCTCATCGAAGGGCTGCTGGACATGACGCGCGTCAACGAGGGCTCGATGGAGTTGGTGACCTCCGAGGTTGATCTGGTCGATCTGGTCGACTACGCGGTCGAGGATGCCGTCGCCGCGGCCGAGGTGCTGCCGTCCGCCGTGCGGCTCACCGGCGTTGATACGGCCCCGATCCTCACCGACCCTGCCCTCGTGGTGCGCGTACTCGCCAACCTGATCCAGAACGGATTGGTCCACGGCGGCCCCGACGTCGCCGTCGACGTCGGGGTCATTGGCGACGACGCCACGATCCGCGTGGTCGACCACGGTCCGGGGGTTCCCGCCGAGGACCGCGATGTCATCTTCCGCCCGTTCCAGCGGCGTGGCGATCTCCGCAGCGGTCGCGGCGTCGGGTTGGGTCTCGCCATCGCCCGGGGGTTCACCGTCGCGCTCGGCGGCCAGCTGCTCGTCGAAGACACCCCCGGTGGCGGGTGCACGATGGTGCTGACGTTGCCCCTGACCCCCGACGCGGACATGGGAAATGGGGCCGCGCCAGAGCGCGCCGCGCGCGCCGCTGCGGCGCCAGACGGCAACGCGCCCGAGACCAGGCCGGTCACGGCATGACCAAGATCCTGGTGGTCGACGACGACCGGCCATTCGCCCGAGCGCTGTCGATCGGGCTCGGCGCCCACGGTTTCGAGGTCGTGGTCGCCAACGACGGGTCGGCGGCGATCGTGGATGCAGCCCGTGTGCATCCGGACATCATCCTGCTCGACCTCGGGCTCCCGGGCTACACCGGCATGGAGGTCCTCGAAGCGGTGCGCGCCTGGAGCGACGTCCCGGTGATCGTGCTCTCCGCCCGCCACCAGGGGACCGCGAAGGTCGCGGCGCTCGATGCCGGCGCAGACGACTACGTGACCAAACCCTTCGGAATCGAGGAACTGCTGGCGCGGATCCGGGCGGCGCTGCGCAGAAGCACGTCCGACTCGGACGGCAGCGTGGTCAGTGCAGGTGCCCTGCACATCGACCTGGCGGCACGTCGCGTCGAGCGCGCCGGGGTGCTGGTGCATCTCACCCCGAAGGAGTGGGGCGTCGTGGCGGTCCTGGTGCGCAGCCCCGGACATCTGGTGACCCAGAGAGATCTGCTGACCCAAGTGTGGGGTCCCGGCTACGAGGGCGAGAGCGAATACCTGCGCACCGTGCTCGCACGGGTCCGCCGCAAGCTCGAAGACGACCCGTCCGCACCGCGACATTTCATCACCGAACCCGGGGTCGGCTACCGCTTCGAGCCGTAGCGCCGCGGGCGCCGATGCATGCACGAGCGGCGGCCGCTCCGGCGCGTCAGGACTGCAGGCTGCGAAGCATCCATGCGGCCTTTTCGTGTACCTGCAGCCGCTGGGTGAGCAGGTCCGCCGTGGCCTCGTCGTGGGCCGCGTCGACGGTGGGGAACACCAGGCGCGCGGTGCGGGCCACGCTCTCCTGCCCCACGACCAGCCGGCGGATCATCTCGATCGCGTCGGGACGGTCGTCGTCCTCGGGGATCGACGCGAGCCGCGCGAATTCATGGAAGCTCGCGGGTGCCGGTGCGCCGAGGGAGCGGATGCGCTCGGCGATCTGGTCGACCGCGAGTGCCAACTCGGTGTACTGGGTCTCGAACATCAAATGCAGGGTCTGGAACATCGGACCCGTGACGTTCCAGTGGTAGTTGTGCGTCTTGAGGTAGAGCGTGTAGGTGTCCGCGAGCAGACGGGACAGCCCCTCGGTGATGGCGTCGCGGTCGAATGCGCTGATGCCGATGTCGATGCTCAGTTCAGACATGCGGAAGTCTCCTTCGATGTCGCGGATCGGCGACGTTCTTGGATTGATGAACCATTCCGACACTCCAGGTCCGGGCGCCATCCGTGTCACGGGCGCGCCCTCATCCGTCGGCGCGCCCGGACGATGATGATCCGGTCAGGGACCACGCGAACATTGCCAGCGCCAGCGGGAGCAGCAGTCGCGTCCCGACGGCGCACGGTGGCGTGCGCTCGGTGACTAGAGGCGTGCGCCAGCCGATCGGCAGTCGCAGCGTCTGCGTAGAGACCAGCACCGCGCACATCAGCGGGATCGAGCCCCGATGCCGCCGGACGACCATCCAGACTGATCAGACGCTCCAGCAACCGGCGGCGGCCCCGCTGCGCCAGCAGCGTGACGATGTTCTGTCCGCCCGCGGCCTCGGTGTCCATCGACGCGATCGAGCCGGCGCCGCTGTCCGGGGCGCACATCTGGATCAGCGCGCACACGCTGCCCAACACGTCGAGGACGACAAGGGTGGTGACCGCCGACGGTGGGTACCCCCAAAACGCGTCGCGCCGGTCAGAAGGAGCCGCGACAGGCCGGGCCGGACTACGCGCACACCCCACCCCATGGGTCTCGGGAATCGGGGAACGCACACCGATGCGGCGCCGCGCCGCTGGTTGCCTCGGTCATCGCCCAACATCACGACGAATCGCCCTGGGCTGTCGAGCTCCGTCGGAAAGGGTTTTGCCCGTCGCCGGTCGCCAACGCCGTGGCCTGCGACCGGATTCCGCCCGCCACGAGCTTCGTGGCGGCACCGGGCACATGGTCGCGGGACCGGCGGCGCCCCCCGCTATGGTGGTACAGGTGCCCGGGCCCGAACGATCCGGGACATCTGCAACCGACGATGACGGTCGTCCCCCAACACCTGCCGGGCATCCTCGCCGTAAGATCGTCATCATTAAAGGGCGCAGGAAATCGGCATAAAACTTCGTAACACCACTGTTGCGAACATCGGTCAACGAACAGCACGACATATTGGAGCGACGCGTGGCAACGACGTCAGATACCCATCAGGTGATCCTCCCGGAACTCGGTGAGTCGGTCACCGAAGGGACCATCGTCGAGTGGCGGGTCGCCGTCGGCGACGCCATCAGTCCGGGCGACATCCTGCTCGACTTGACGACCGACAAGGTCGACGTCGAGGTGCCCGCCCCGATCGGGGGCGTGGTAACGCAAATCCTTGCCGAGGCGGGTGACACCGTCGAGGTCGGCGCGGTGCTCGCCGAAATCTCGGCCGACGCCAACGCGGTCGTCATCGCACCCCCCCCAGCGCCCCCGGTCGCGGCGCCGGCACCCCCCGCCGCCCCGGAGCCTGCGCCCGCTGCGGTTCCCGCGGGCCCGAGCGCGGATGGCACCGAAGGCCTGTTTGCGGTCGTGCTCCCCGAGATGGAATCGGTCGTCGAGGGCACCGTTGTGGAGTGGTACAAGAAGCCCGGCGATGCGGTCGCCCAGAACGAAGACTTGCTGGAGATCTCGACCGACAAGGTCGACACCCCGGTCCCGTCGCCGGTCGCCGGCGTCCTGCACAGCATCATGTTCGGCGAAGGTGACACCTTCGAGATCACCGACCCGATCTGTTACATCGCGGTCGGCGCGGGCGCCGAGATTCCGGCTGCCCCCGCCGCGCCACCGGCAGCCCCTGCAGCCTCGGCCGGGGCCCGCCCCGCCGAGACCACCGGCGGCCCGCCCGCGACCCCGGTCGCGCGCCGACTCGCCGCCAGCAGCGGCGTCGATCTCGCGGCCATCGCCGGCAGCGGCCCGGCCGGCATGATCACCAAGGGCGATGTCGCCCAGCACGCGGCAGGGAACGGCGGGGCTCCCAAACCCGCGGCTGCGGCCGCTCCTGCCGACGACGGCGCACAGCTGCTCAAGGGCCCGAGCGCGGTGCTCGCCAAGTACATGGACGACAGCCTCGGCGTCCCGACCGCCACCAGCTTCCGGACGCTCTCTGTCGCAACCCTCGACGCGCAGCGTCGGCAGATCAACGGCGACCTTGCCGCGGCCGGGCGCAAGGAGAAGCTCAGCTTCACGCACCTGATTGCCTGGGCGATCATCACCGCCGGCGAAGAGTGGCCGGGGATGAACACCGGATTCGAGCGCCGCGAGGGCAAGCCCTTCGCGCTGCGTCGGGAGGGCGTGAACCTCGGACTGGCGGTCGATGTCGAGCGCAAGGACGGCAGCCGCACCCTGATGGTGCCGGTCATCAAGGACGCCAACACGCTCGGCTTCGACGGCTTCCGCGCCGCCTACGACGACCTTGTCAAGCGCACCCGCACCGGTGGCATCACCGCTGACGAGCTCCGCGGCGCGAGCATCACCCTGACCAACCCGGGCGGCATCGGCACGATCGCCTCGGTGCCGCGCCTGATGGCCGGTCAGGGCACCATCGTCGCCACGGGATCGATCGCGTACCCGCCAGGGCTGGGGAACGTCCCCGCCGACAGGCTGCGCGAGCTTGGGATCGAGAAGGTCATGACCATGACCTCCACCTACGACCACCGTGTCATCCAGGGAGCCGAGAGCGGTGCATTCCTGGCGCGCATTGATGCCCTGCTCGAAGGCGCCGACGGTTTCTATGACGCGGTCCGGGCGAGAATCGGGCTCGGTGCGGCCGCCCCAATCGTGGCGACTCCGGTGCCAGTCTCCGCGCCGACCATGGCCACCGGCGCATCCGAGCTCGAGCTGATGACCTGGGTGGGTGTCGCGATGTCGGTGGTCAAGGCCACGCGCAGCCACGGACACCTCGCCGCCACTCTGGACCCGCTGGGCTCGCGTCCCCCGGGCGACCCGGCACTCAATCCGGCAACGATCGGCTTGACGCCGGAGATGATGGCCAAGATCCCCACCTCGATCCTGCGGGTCAACGTGCCCGGCGAGAGCTTCCTGGCGGCACTTCCGAACCTCCAGGCGGCCTATTGCGGCAACATCGCCTACGAGATCGAGCACATCTCCTCGCACGAGCAGCGGTTGTGGTGGCGCAAGCACATCGAGGCCGGTGACATGGCCCAGCCGCTCGCGCCCGAGCGCAAGCTCGCCGTTCTCGAGCGCCTGGCCGACGTCGACGCGTTTGAGCGATTCCTGCGCCGTCAGTACCTCGGGCAGAAGACGTTCTCGATCGAGGGCGTCGACGCGATGGTGCCGCTCACCGACGAGATCATCGAACTGCTGTCTGAGGTCGGCACCTCCGAGGTCGTGCTCGGCATGGCCCACCGTGGTCGGCTGGCCTTCATCACCCACGTGGTCGGACGGCCGATCGAGTCGATCCTGGGCGAGTTCGAAGGCCATATCGAAGTCCATCTCGACGACGACGAGGACAGCAACTTCGAGGCGACCGCCGGTGATGTGAAGTACCACCTCGGCGCCGAGGGGACCTACGTCACCCGCGCCGGTCACGAGGTGACCGTCACACTGGCGGCGAACCCGAGCCACCTGGAACAGGTCAACGCGGTCGCCGAAGGCTCGACCCGAGCCCGCCAGACGACCCGCACCCCCGAAATGCAGCGCAACACCAACGTTGCGGTCCCCGTGCTGATCCACGGCGATGCGGCCTTCATCGGCCAGGGGGTCGTCGCTGAGACCCTGAACCTGCAGGCACTGCGCGGCTACACCACCGGCGGCACGATCCACATCATCGCCAACAACCAGATCGGCTTTACAACCGACCAGCAAGACTCGCGCAGCACGCACAGCGCTGCCGACCTCGCCCGCGGTTTCGACATCCCGATCATCCATGTCAACGCTGATGACATCGAGGCGGTCATCCTGGCTGCCCGCCTCGCGGTGGCATTCCGCAGCACCTACAACCGCGACGTGCTGATCGACCTGATCGGGTACCGGCGCCTCGGCCACAACGAGGTCGACGAACCCGCCTACACCCAGCCGGTCATGAGCCGCACCATCAAGGCGCACGAGCCGGTCTCGAAGATCTTCGGCCGCTCGCTGATCGAGCAGGGCCTGATTACCGAGGCGCAGTTCGATCAGATGGTCACCGATGCCGAGAAGCGCATGACCGACGCACAGCAGGCGGTCGCCAACCAGGAGCCGCCGACGGCCGAGGAGCCCGTGCGCAACACGCCCTCGGCGGGTCCGATCACGACAGCGGTCACCGAGGATGTCCTGCGCGATCTCAACGAACAGCTGATCACGGTCCCGAGCTCGTTCACGATTCACCCCAAGCTCAAGCCGCAGTTTGAGCGCCGCCGCCAGGTCTTCGGACCCGAAGGCGGCATCACCTGGGCGCACGCCGAAGCGCTCGCGTTCGCCTCGCTGCTCGCGGTCGATGGTGTCCCGATCCGGTTCACCGGCCAGGACGTCGCCCGCGGAACCTTCAGCCAGCGCCACCTGGAGCTGCACGACGTCGGCGACGGGGAGACCTGGACGCCCCACACCGGGCGGACCTACATCCCGATGACCCAATTGCACGACGCCAAGGCGAGTTTCGAGCTGCACAACAGCCCGCTCTCCGAGGCCGCGACGCTCGGGTTCGAATACGGCTACTCCGCCCGTGCCGAAGAGGCGCTCGTGCTCTGGGAAGCCCAGTACGGCGACTTTGCCAACGGCGCCCAGATCATGATCGACCAGTTCATCGTCTCGGGCCGCGCCAAGTGGGGCGAGACCTCACGACTCACGATGCTGCTGCCCCACGGCTATGAGGGTAACGGACCGGAGCACAGTTCCGGGCGCATCGAGCGCTTCCTGCAGCTGGCCGCGGAGGACAACATCCGCGTCGCCAACTGCTCCACGGCCGCGCAGTACTTCCACCTGCTGCGCAAGCAAGCCCTGACCGACAAGCAGCGGCCGCTGGTGCTCTTCACCCCCAAGAGCCTCTTGCGCCTCAAGGCCGCCAGCGCGCACCTGAGCGACCTGACCGACGGCTGGTTCCACGCCGTCCTCGCGGACCCCACCGTGACCAACACGAAGGCCGTGCGGACGCTCATCCTGTGCAGCGGCAAGATCTACCACGAACTCCATGCGAGCGCGCTGCGCGCCGAACGCAAAGATCTCGCGGTCGGCCGTGTCGAGATGCTGTATCCGTTCCCCGAGAACGAGTTGCGCGAGTTGTTTGCCGGCTACCCCGGGCTCGACCGCATCCTCTGGGTCCAGGAAGAGCCCGCCAACATGGGGGCCTGGGACTTCATCTGGCCGAACATCACCGACCGGGTCCTGCCCACGGGCGTCACGCTCGACTACGAAGGACGTGATCGCCGCGCGAGCCCCAGCGAAGGCTACCCCCAGGCCCACCAGGCCGAGCAAGAACGGATCCTGAGGGCTGCCCTCGGCCCGCGCTGACCTGTGGCGACGGATCGGCCCCGCCGGCCTGGCGGGGCCGATCGCCGTCGCGCGCCCGCTCGCACTATTGGATCAGATGGTGCCGGGATCCGACCCCGTGGCGTCGTGGTCGACGGTCACCGAACCCGTGCTGGTGGTCGGTCGCGGAGCCCGCGCAAACGCCATCAACACGGACGCCTGCACCAAGGCGGGGATCCGGCTCGTCCACCGGCGCTCGGGCGGCGGCCCGGTGCTCTGGGATGCGGGCCTGCTCGCACTGGATGTCGTGCTCCCCGCCGAGCACCCCTTGGCCGACCGCGACGTGACCCGTGCCTACGCATGGATCGGGGCGGCCCTCGCGCAGGCCGTGCGGGCGCTGGGGATCCCCGCGACGAGCATCCCGCTCCCGGATGCCCGCGCCGCCCAAGCCCGTACCGACCCGGCAAGTCTGCTGGCCGCACGTGCCTGTTTCGGCGGCATCTCCCCGTTTGAGGTCGTCGGACCCGATGGCGGCAAGCTCGTGGGGCTCTCGCAGGTGCGGCGCCACGAGGGGACGATCTTCCAATGCGGGATCGCGCTCGAGTTTGACGCCGCAACCTTGGCCCGGCTGCTCGCGGTCGACCCGGCGGACGCCGCCGCGCTCACGGACGCCCTCGGCGCGCGGGCGCGCGGCCTACGCGCGTCTCGGCCCGAGCTGACCAATCGGACCGTGATCGCGGCGGTCGAGGACGCGCTTGTCGACCAACTCGATATCGGCATGAGCCCAGGGCATCTGACCGCACCCGAGGCGGCGCGTCAAGACGCACTGGCGCTCACGCTCACGGCCCCGTGATCTCTCAGGCGCCCGCCTGGGGGGCGATCGGGTAGCCGATCGCCGGCGTCGTCCCGGCAATCCTCACCACGAGCACCGCAGGCCCCCGACGGGCACGACGCCGCAGATCGCCGACGGCGCCCGCAAGCGCCCGGGGGTGATCGACGGCCTCGGCACTCGCACCGAACCCGCGGGCGATCTGCGTGAGATCCAGGTGCGGTTCGCGGATCGCCAGCCCCTGCCAGGCACCGTCGGCGCGACCGGTCATCCCCTCCATCCCGGCCCGCAGGATCTCGTAGCCCTGGTTATCGGCGATGATCACCCCCAACCCGACGCCCAGGTGCGCCGCGGTCCAGAGCGCGTGGATGCCGAACAACGCGCTCCCGTCGCCGTGCAGGCAGATCACGCAGCGCCGCGGATGTGCGATCGCCGCGCCGACGGCGGCCGGCAGCCCCCACCCCAGCGCGCTGCCGCGATGGGCATACCAGGACCCCGGCGCCCGGGCACCCATCAACGTGCGCAGCGCCCGCCCGGCCGTCAGGCTTTCGTCGAACACGATATCGCTGGGACCGATTTGGCCCGCGACCCCACGGGCAAAGTCCGCGGCGGTAATCACATCTGCGGTGCCGGGGCCGACGGCGCGCCGGACCGCACGACGCGCCGCGGCACGATCCCCCACCGCCCGCGCGCGTCGCGCGTCGGCCACCGGGTCCGGGGCCCCCAGGAGCGCCAGCAGACCCTCCAGGGTTGCCGCGAGCCCCGCCTGGATCACCTGGACGGGACGCACGCCCGCACTGAGATCCGCGGCGCCTTCGTCGACCACGACCAGCTGTGTCCCCGCGGCGAGCGTCGGCCCGGGGCTCGACCCGAACAGGCGAAAGGTCGGCATGCCGACCGCGATCGCAAGATCGTACTGGGCCAGACGCTCACGGATCTGCGCACCGAAGATCGGCAGCGCCCCCGCCCAGAGCGGCGTGTTTGCGTGGACCGCCACCCGGCTCGCCCACGGCTCGCCCAGCATTGGTGCCCCGAGGCGATCGGCCAAGGCCACGGTCTGCCGGCCGACGCCGGCGTGCGCCACCCCGTCGCCCACCAAAACCACCGGATTCGCCGCGCCCAGGACGCGCGCCGCCAGTTCGGCGATGGCCTGCGCCTCGGGCCGCGGAGCCTGACAGACGGCCGCGGGTGTGTGTGCGTGCTCGGGTGGCGCACTCACCAGCAGATCCATCGGCAGGCTCAGCACGACCGGCCCGCATGGCGGCGTGCGCGCGGCCTGCAGCGCCTGCGAGAGCGCGACCGGCAGGTCGGCGACGCGCCGCGGCTCCCAGGCGCCCTTGACGAAGGCCGCCACCGGACTCAGCACATCGCCGCCCAGAAACGCCTGTTCATCGAGCATGCCGGTGACCTGTTGGCCAACGGTGACGAGCATCGGTACCCGCTCCCGGGAGGCGTTGATGATCCCGGCCAGCGCGTTGGCGATCCCTGGCTGGACGTGCACGTTGACGACACCCAGCCGACCCGTGGACTGCGCGTACCCATCAGCCATCCCCATGACCGACATCTCGTGCAGCCCGAGCACGTACCGCACGCGATCTTGGCGCGCAAAGGCATCGAGGATCGGCAGTTCGGTCGAGCCCGGATTTCCGAAGACGACCTCGACGCCCTCGACGGCGAGGGCCGAGATCAGCCAGTCGGCGGCATCGGACACCGCGCTAGCGCTCGCCGAGCGGGGCGAGACTCAACCCCGCCGAGTGAAGTTGGTCCCAGTACAGCTCGGCGATCTCACGATGGCCGCTCCAGACCCTCGCCCTGCCCGCACTGTGGATCCGGTTGGCAAACGCCATGCCCCGCTCGTAATCGACGCCGGGGAGCACCGCCGCCAGCGTCCGCGCCACATGCTCGAACGTGTTGTGATTGTCGTTGAGCACAACGATGTGCGCAGGTTCATCGTTGCCCGTGCCGTCCGACGGCCCGCTAGGGCGTTTCTGGACGTCGGGCGGAAGAAGGGTGCCAAGACTCCACATAGCGCCAAGGATACCCGTGTCCCGGCCGAGTCCGTACGCGCGGACCGATCACGGGGTCTACGATCAACGGGTGGTGCGCGACCCCGCCTTGGACGCCTTTCACCCCCTGACCCGGGAGTGGTTTGCCCGTGCCTTTGCGGCACCCACCGCTGCCCAGCGGGCGGGGTGGCCGGCCATTGCCGCCGGGGAGCACACGCTGATCCTCGCCCCCACTGGATCCGGCAAGACGCTGGCCGCATTCCTGTGGGCGCTGGACCGGATCATGGCCGCCCAAATCGCGGGAGCAGTGCCCGAACGCGTCCTGTATGTCTCGCCGTTGAAGGCGCTCAACTACGACGTCGAGCGGAACCTGCATGGGCCGCTGGCCGGGCTGCGTGATGCTGCGCTGCGTGCGGGCGTGGCCCCGCCACAGATCCGGGTCGGCGTGCGCACCGGCGACACCTCACCGCGCGATCGCCAGCGCATGCTGCGTCACCCGCCCGACGTGCTGATCACGACGCCGGAGAGCCTGTTCTTGATGCTCACCTCACGGGCGACCTCGATCCTCGAGGACGTTCGGACGGTCATCGTCGATGAGATCCACTCGGTCGCCGCGACCAAGCGCGGCGCGCACCTGGCGCTCTCGCTGGAGCGACTGGCATGGCTGGTCGATGCGCATGGCGGTCAGCTGCAGCGTATCGGCCTGTCGGCAACCCAGCGCCCGCTGTCGGAGATCGCGCGCTTTCTCGGGGGCCAGGACCGTAGCGGTGCGCCGCGCCCGGTCACGATCGTCGATGCGGGCGCGCGCCGGCCGATGCAGCTCGAGGTGATCGTCCCCGTCGATGACATGGCCACCCTCGCCGACGACGGGCCCAGGCCACGGGCCCAGGACACCGGATTTGTCGCCGGGGGCGGTGCGACCCACGGGTCGATCTGGCCAGCGATCTACCCGCAGCTGGTCGAGCTGATCCGGGCCCACACCTCGACACTCATCTTCGTCAACAACCGGCGTCTGGCCGAACGCCTGGCGCTGCGCATCAACGAGCTCGCCGACGCCGACCTCGCCCGGGCCCATCATGGCAGCCTGGCCCGCGAGCAGCGCACGGTCATCGAGGACGCGCTCCGAGCGGGCGAACTGCCCGCGCTCGTGGCAACCAGCAGCCTTGAGCTCGGCATCGATATGGGCGCCATCGATCTGGTGATCCAGGTCGAGAGCCCGCGCAGTGTCGCCCGCGGGATCCAGCGGATCGGCCGCTCGGGCCACCAGGTCGGGGGTCAGAGCCGCGGCCGCATCTTCCCGAAGTTTCGCGGCGACCTGCTCGAATGCGCGGCGGTCGTTGCCCGTATGCAGACCGGGGAGATCGAGCGCACCACCGTTCCGCGACTGCCGCTGGACGTGCTGGCCCAGCAGCTGGTCGCGATCTGCGCCGATGCCCCCTGGGACCTGACCGAGTTACTGAAGCTGTCCCGCGGGGCATACCCGTTCGCCGAGCTCACCATGGAGCAGCTCGAGAATGTGCTCGACATGCTGGCCGGCCGGTATCCGTCCGACGCGTTCGCCGAGTTGCGGCCGCGCGTGGTCTGGGACCGTATCGCGGGCACCGTGCGCGGACGACCCGGTGCCCGACAACTGGCGATCGCCAACGCCGGGACGATCCCCGACCGGGGCCTGTACGGCGTCTACCTCGCCGACGGCTCGAGCCGTGTCGGGGAGCTCGACGAGGAGATGGTCTACGAGGCCCGGGCCGGGCAGACGTTTCTGCTGGGCGCATCGAGCTGGCGGATCGAGCAGATCACGCGCGACCGGGTCCTGGTGTCGCCTGCCCCGGGTGTCCCCGGGGCAGTGCCCTTCTGGCGTGGTGAAGGGATCGGACGGCCGGCTGAGCTCGGCGCGGCGGTCGGCGCGCTCGCGCGCGAACTGGTGGCGATGCCGCGGACCGCTGCGCATGCGCGCCTGCGCAGCGAGAGCGCATTCGATGACCGTGCCGCGAGCAATCTGATCGCCTATCTGCACGATCAAACCGACGCCACCGGCACCGTGCCGAGCGACCGGGTCATCGTGATCGAGCGCTTCCGCGACGAGATCGGCGACTGGCGGCTGTGCGTGCTGACGCCCTACGGAGCACGGGTCCACGCGCCGTGGACGATGGCGATCACGGCCGCGCTGCGTGAGCGCACCGGTCAGGAGGTCCACGGCATCTGGACCGATGACGGCATCGCGATCCATCTTCCCGACGCCGATGTCGCCCCGGACCCCGGCATCGCGCTGATCGGCCCGGACGAGCTCGATGATCTGATCCTGGGTGAACTCGCGCGCAGCGCGCTTTTCGGCGCCCGGTTCCGTGAGAACGCCGCACGGGCGCTGCTGATCCCGCGGCGGCGCCCCGGCCAGCGCTCACCCTTGTGGCAGCAGCGCCTGCGCGCCGCCTCGCTCCTCGAGGTCGCACGACAGTACGGCAGTTTCCCGATCATCCTCGAGACCTATCGGGAGTGCCTGAACGACTGGTTTGACCTGCCGGCGCTGCGCACGCTGCTGACGCAGATCGCCACGGGCGAGGTCAGTGTCGTCGAGGTCGAGACGCCCGCACCGTCGCCCTTTGCCGCCAACCTGCTGTTCGCGTTCGTGGCGAACTACATGTACGAGGGCGATGCCCCGGTCGCCGAACGGCGAGCCCACGCGCTGGCGCTCGACCGCGATCTGCTGAGCGAGCTGCTCGGCCGCGACGAACTGCGCGAGCTCATCGACCCCGAGGCGATCGCCCAGGTCCACGCCGAGCTCCAAGGCACCGCCGAGCGCGCACGGGCCCGTTCTGCCGACGAGCTTCATGATCTGCTGCGCCGCATCGGCGATCTGACCCCGCAGGAGATCGCCCTGCGGAGCATTCCCGATGCCGATCCGACGCAGTGGACCCGGCAGTTGGTCGGCGAGCACCGCGCGATCGAGATCCGCATCGCCGACCAGATCCGCGTCATCGCCGCCGAGGACACCGCCCGCTATCGCGACGGCCTCGGCGTGATGCCCCCCGCCGGGCTTCCGCGCGCGTTCCTCGAACCCGCCGACCAGGCCTTGGTCGGCATCGCGTCGCGCTTTGCGGCGACGCGCGGACCGTTCGTGTCCGCCGAGCTGGGGGCGCGGTTCGGGCTTACCCGCGACGGCGCCGACACCGTGCTTGGCCTGCTCGAGGCCCGGGGGGCGCTCGTACGGGGCGACCTCGTGCCCGACGGCTCGGGGACCGAGTGGTGCAACCCGGATGTGCTGCGTCGCCTGCGGCGTGCCAGCCTCGCGATCCTGCGACGCGAGGTGGAGCCGGCCGGCCCCGAGGTGCTGGGTCGCTTCCTGCCCGCGTGGCAGCGAATCGACCACCCGAGGGGGCTCGGTGGCCCCGAGGGGCTGCGCGAGGTTGTGCGCACGCTCCAGGGCATCGCGCTCCCCGCCGCCCAATGGGAGACCGAGGTCTTTCCCCGGCGGCTCGCCGGGTACCGCCCTGCCTGGATCGACGAGCTGGCAGCCTCCGGCGAGATCGTGTGGATCGGGGGGGCCGGGTCGCGGGTCGCGATCTACCTGCGCGAGGATCTGGGATTGCTCGGGCCGACGGCACCCGGCGGGCAGCCGCCCGACGAGCCCGCCGCGATGGCAATTCGTGCCGCACTCGCACACGGTGCCGTGTTCTGGGACGACCTTGCACAGATGGTCGACGCGCCGCGCGAGCTGCTGCTGTCCACCCTCTGGGGCCTCGTCTGGGCCGGTGAGCTCACCAACGATCTCTGGGCGCCGCTGCGTGCCCCCCGCAAACTGCCGGGCGCGATCCGATCGCCGCGCGACTCCCGCCGCGCGGCGATGGCACGCACCGCGCGGCCGGGCACGCGGCCGGGCATCGCGGGGCGCTGGTCGCGGACCGATGCCCTGACCCGCGGCGACGCCCCGTCGGCCGGCGAACGCCGCCGCACCCTGGCCGAACTGCTGCTCGAGCGCCACGGCCTGGTGACGCGCGGCGCGGTCCGCGCGGAAGCCCTTGAGGGCGGCTTTGCGGCGATCTACCCCGAGTTCTCGCACCTGGAGGTGCTCGGCGTGTGCCGACGGGGCTACTTTGTCGAGGGGCTCGGCGGAGCCCAGTTCGCGCTCGCCGCAGCCGTCGAGCGCCTGCGCGACATGCGTGAATCGGGGGCATACGACCACGTGCTCGTCCTCGGGGCGGCCGATCCGGCACAGCCGTACGGGGCTGCCCTGCCCTGGCCCGAGACCACCGCGCGGCGCGCGCCCGCCCGGGCCTTTGGCGCGCACGTGGTGCTGGCAGACGGACGCGCGCTGCTCTACGTCGAGCGCGGCGGCCGCGGACTGGTGAGTTTTGGCGACCCGGACCCGGATGCGTTCGCCCGCGCACTGGATGCGCTTGCGGTGTGGGTCCAGGCCGATCGCGCGCGACGGCTCGTGATCGCACGCGTCGATGGGATCCCGGTGGCGGAGTCGCCATGGCACCAGGCGCTGGTGGCCGCCGGGTTCCGGATCGACCTCAAGGGCCTGCTGCTGCGCGCCTAGCCGGCAGCACGTGCGCACTGGCGGATGCGCTGCCGGCTCGGGCACGCCGTCACGGACGCGTGGAACACCGATCCGCGGGTGTCGATACAGCGGCGGCGGGAGCGCATCGTCGGGGAATCGATCACCGCCGCCCACGCACGCGGCACCCATCGCCTGCTGCGCGGGGTCAGCGGCTGTGTCGGTGTCTCGCGCCTGATGGTGTCCGGGCGCTGGCGCCGCGATGGCTCCGGCGCCGAGCTGCCGCGCTGCTCGGTGATCATCGGGTTCCCGGTCCCCGGCGATATCGCCACCCTGATTCGCTGCCCGCACGTCCGTCTGATGGACCCCCGCGAGCCGATCCCCGGAATCATCGGTTCGCTCGTTTTGGACCTGCGGGATCCGGCGGTCGACCCGGCGGCGGCCGTCACCAGTGTGCGGACGCGGATCAGCCCGACCCGGGAGGACAGGGAAGCACCGCTCAGGCCGTCAGGTCAGCACTGGGCCGACGACGGCCAGCCGCGACGGCCGTGCCGGCACCGCGGAGCACCCATGCGGGGCCACGGCGACGCAGCACCTCCTGGCGGCCGGGGTGGCAGCGCTACGCGCCGCGCCAGCCCGTCCGTACGGGTGCGGGCTCACCGGCGCGCCGTCGGACCACGAGCTCGTTAATCTCGGCACCGATCAGGACCGCCACGCCGATCCCCCACAGCAGGGTGAGATAGATCACCACGCCGAAAAGCGCCCCGTAGACGGAGAACCCGCCAAAACGGTCGACATACCCGGCAAACAGCTGTGTGAACGCGACGATCACGGCGGAGGCGACGACCATGCCCGCCAGGTATGCGCGCCCCGGGCGCACAGGGGCATTCGGTCCCGACCGGTACAGCACCCAGACCATTGTCAAAAGGATCAGGGTTCCCAAAAAGAACACGAGGCCCCGCAGGGTGTTATGGGTGTTGGTTGACAGGCCCCAGTCACCGCTGAGGGAATCGATCAACGACTGGCCCAGAAGGATCGCAAGGTTCACCGCGGTCGCGAGAACGACCCAGATCGCCGCGATCCGGATCCCGACGAGTTTGCCCTTGATCCAGGGGCGATCGGGGGTGCCACGCGCGTGGTCCAGGCCCACCATCAGCGCTCCGACCGCGTTTCCGGCCAAATACACCGCCCCGATGACGCCGAGCCCCAGCACCGCGGCGGCGCGGTTCTGATCTTTCAGCGCCGAGTTCAGCAGCGAATGCAACGACGACTGGTACGCGGTCGGGATCTCTTCGTTATAGGTCTGCACAACGCGATGCGTGTCCCCGGCACCCGCGAGCAGATTGACCGCGGCGATCAGCGCCAGCAGCATCGGGACGGTCGCGATGAATGCGTTGTAGGCGAACTGGCTGGCCAACCCCGTCGTGCGGTGATGCTGGGCATGCACCACCAGATCCCACAGTTCATCTCCCCAGCGCCGGAACCTCGTGCGCTTGGGCGCGGGCGTGCTCGGGCCGTCGCTGGGGGACGGGACGACGTCGGAGCCCACTTGCGGGGTGGTGCTCATGCGCCCCCCC
>Ga0182030_10010969_pt1 | contig 18318 bp, 19 predicted proteins | sample 812S3MmetaG_FD_121299 | JGI IMG/M metagenome (GOLD analysis project Ga0182030, IMG submission 121299) | Permafrost microbial communities from Stordalen Mire, Sweden - 812S3M metaG (Illumina Assembly) | ecosystem: Environmental > Terrestrial > Soil > Wetlands > Permafrost | place: Sweden...
CTTTTATATAAATTTACCCAATTATATAAGTTTAATTAGTAAATTAAAAATATAATTTAAGCAAAACAGATTAAATAATATTTGAATAACAAATTTCGAAAATTAAACAATTCTATAAAGGTTTAAGAAATTCATAAAATTTTGAAAAGTTAGTATTCTCGCTTAGAGGGGGTCCACGAGCTGTGGCCACAACTCTTACGACTAGAGCGGTTCTGAAGTACCGATATGTGATGTTAGCGTCTCATCCTCCCGTTATGATATGATTATCAAACGGAGCTCTGAGCTAGGACACCGACTGATCACCTATAGCGCTTCAAAGGCCGGGGTTATATCCTAAATAGTCCTATTGAGCCCAGATAGGCTATGGCAGTTAGCGAAGGATGGGCAGCGCTATAACAAGGAGCTGTAGCAGGCTCCCAACGCTTAGTGGTATGGAGATCCCGTTCTAGCTCCCGCAAGTCCTTCTAATTGATCTTGGGTATACCAACTTTAAATATATAAGACTAATTAACGTCGAGTTATCTGCTCCAAAGTCCAACCGAGCGCAAAAGCCTTACAGGGCGAGTCGGAATAATTGTTACAGCCAATTGAGAAATACGAAAATTCTCCGTCTTGTTTGAGTCCACGGTAGAATAATTAAAAGCTGGGGGCCAAACACTTGGAGGCGTCTCAGCTTGGCGATGATTGGTCCGAAAAGCTGCAATTGCAGGCGCCCCTGTTCGCGACTTCCAAACCCACGGTCTTCTCTTTCCTCCCACTTCAAATTGCTCCATCTTTCCTTCAACTCGGTTACTGGACGCTCGGTATTAATTGTACTACTTCTCCAAACCGCTATACATCAATATTCGTCCTTCTTTTCACGGCCATCAAACAGACAACCACACCAGACCGACGAGGCTGGCTGATATTCTCCTTTCCAGCAGGAAAGCATCCGGCGTCCAAAATGACAAGTACGACTACCACTACAGCAGCAGCTCCAACAGCGACCCATCCAACTGTGGACAATCAAAATTTCGCCAATAATGTCTTCTCTGATTTCGCACCTCTATTGACACTCTTCGGTGATGAGATCACAAAGCAATTCCTCTCTACCTCAACGGAATGGGCGGACAACATCCTCCTTGGGACTGCTCCGATTGGAATCATGACTGTAATCATTTGTACTATCAGAATCGGAGGAAATCGATTTCTGAAATCATTTATCGGAAGGTGCGTTGTCACCGTTGACTGTCATCAAGCTTTCATGCTAAGTTATTATCGACTATGACAGGGCTCGAGACTCTCCAGATGACGATGAGAAATAGATCCTGTCCTCTACATCCACGAATGTTCGCGAAATATGGGATGGAAATCGAGTTATCAGACAGACTGGAGAGTCGAAGACAAAGGAATTCGTCTATACGCCAAGTTTTGCCCTACGGAAGCCTTTTTCTGCAGTGCGTTCTTTGGAGCATGTCCCGCACGCACTCTCAAAATACAGACCTAGTGAAAAGAGAGGTTTTGCCATTCGTTCTGCTTGGAAACCTAATCAGGAGAACAAAGCACCCAATCTGACTTTGAATATTCCTAAAGCCATTCCCGAAATATGGAAAGTTCAACTATTCGCTGCTATTGGTCTCCTGATTCAAACAACGGTGTTAATCTTCAATGCCATCGTAGTTTATCGCTTTCGGTGGCTCAGAGCCGGTAACGTCGTTGCAAAATATGGCTACCCTGTCTGGGCAGTTGGAACGCTAATTATGAACCTGGGTGTATCACTTTGTGCACGAGTCATTCAGAACAGCACGATTGTATTTACAATCCATGTAGGGTCTCTGTCAGAAGACGCTCGAATTCTTCGTGTCCAGGAACAAATTATAGATTCAAACATCCCCGGGTACATCATTTTTAGTGGTAAAAATGACCGTTCGGTAAATGTCTCAAGGCGGGAGTGGCCTCCGAGCCCAGGGGACAAGCCTAACCTCAAATTAGCGACGGAACAATTATTCTTGACATGGTTGGGATCAGGTCTCACTCTAGCTGGTTTTGTTTGCCAAAATGTCGGAACTCGGGAGCTGCACTTGTCGGCAAGTTTGGTGCAACTTGGAGCGACTTTAACCATGACAGTCCTTCGAGCTTGGCTTCGACGTCATGCTGGCGATCCACCGACTCCAACTCCTATTATCCTTGTCGAGGGGTTTGAAGCAAGCCAAATTGGTTACAGCCTTGAAAAGACGAGCTTCTCGATGCTCTTCGATCGCAAACCTGTGCTTCTCATTGAAGAAGCTCCAAAGGGTTTGTCGTCAGCTATATTGCAGGAGAAATTCTATTTAACACCGTGGAAACCGAGCTCAACCAGTGAGGATCCAAGAGAGCCTCAGAATTATATTTTCGATAAGATTACACGCATACTAGACTTACAGGCCCAGCGTTTTGTATCTTCCGAGGATTCTTCACATACTAAAGTGGCTTCCAATATTTGCGACGCGGTAAATTCTATAATCGCTGCCGTTATCAGTTCAGGGGCCGCTTGCCAATTTCAATGGACTTATCATATCATGATGTGGGATCATCGGAATGGGGAGGATGAATTGGAGGCAATAGTTCCTTTTGAATTATCAACTTTTGGGGAGGTCGGGAAAAAGACCGTTGCCAATATCATCAGTGTCTTGTGGCATCATCACAAATTTATCGCTAAGTATAATTTTCCTGATCTTTATACCCGTATTCTGGGTCATTGCAACCAAGAGCAGCTTGAGAGACAAAAGGAGCACCTAAAGCCCTGGTTTGGGAAATTATTATACTGGAATCGCAATGCAGGCGGGGAAATATCTATTGGGGATCAATCGGGCGATATTGGGGATAGACTAGGAGTGGTGTTAGGCGCACGGTATAGCTCTTTGTTCAAAGAAAGGTAAATTTGCGTTGCTATTTTTTACCTTGAGCAATTTTTCTTATTTAAAAAGGGGGTTTTAATTAATTTTTATTTTATTTTATTTTATTTTATTTTTATTGCCTGATAATAATTGTATGCAGGGAAACGAAAAATCAGTCGGATAGCCGCTGTGAAATCGCCATACTCATGCACGGCCTAGATGACTTTCGAAGCACTTTAAGTATCGATATCATGGCTTCTTTCATGCTAGACCTTGTCACCAAAAGACAAGACGACGTGAAGGAATGGCTCCGGCAAGACAACAGCGGGGCTATTGACAAGCTGGGGAAGATTTTGATTGATCACAACATTTGCGATACTCGCGAGGGGGCTAGAATGGTAATATTACCGGCTCTTATTGCTCGCGGATTTGATATAGGAAGTCTGAAGCAGGAATCGTGATTGGCAAGGTGTCTAGCACGCTTAAGGGTATAGAGGAGATATTATTTGGAAGAATTTTTGGGCATAGAAACCCTCGAGTAAACAGAAAAAGAAGGGTACTACCGACCATACCTCACATCTCTGTGCCATCGTCATTATGAACTAACAGTAGCCCCCACAACAGCCCCATCTAGAAGCATCAACGGTACTACCGTATGTTGTGCTGCATTCGAACCTGAGCTTGCTTTCGAACATCCAGACGCAGAGCTACTCACAGAGCTTGTAATCGAAGCAATTTGCGTTGAAGTCGTACTCGAAGATGCGCCCGACCTAACAACCACAATAATAGCTCGATACACACTAAAGGTACGATACTGCGAGTTCATATGCGGCACTATTTAAGTGGTGATAGAGCTCCTACTGAACGTGTTGACGTGGTCCGCGAATGTCTCCGATCAAGTGTCGGTGGTGGGCGTGTGGGAGCCAGTTAATTTGCATGCTGTTTCTTGGTATCTGTGGTTTGTTAGTAGGATTGTGACTTGGTAATGGGGAAGTTACAGCACGGGGTCACTGAAGAGAAGTTCGTGTGCTGGGAGGAGAGGGGTTAGCGGGTATTTGGAAGGGGAAGGAAGACGTATTGCTAGGACTGGATATAAGGGTGTCAGTGAAATCGGAACCACCTATACACCCGCCAGCCTTTGTTGTAGGACAACATAATTTGTATGTAGTTAGGCCACTAGCCTGTAAAGAGGAGTCAGCGTTACGTTCTGGGGTTTGAGACTCCCGTGCTATGAGAATTTTGACTTGCAAAGTCTACTATATTGGCTGCGTAGTCTTCAAATCCGAGGTCCCCACCATCTCCGACAACACCAATTGCCTATTCACATAGTAATTAGTAAGTTTGTTACTCAAAAGAAATCTTAGCATCCAAGGATGGTCGAACATACTAGTTGAAAGACTGCGCAACGCCAAGGAAAACGCAGCCAAGCCGGACCAAGGGATTTAAATTATTAGGAAGGGGAAAGAAAAACATCTTCGTAGATTTGAAGGATGAAGTCAAAAAGAAATTGGGGATCATATGTACAAAAGGCGTTAAATTTAGACTTCTTGGCACATTATTCACCTGAATAACGGTGGTAGAACGCAATAGCGAGTCCCTGGGCCCCGCGACATCTAGGGGCTACACGAGATCTCTCAAACAAATCTTCGGATAGAGTCCCAAACATAACCCGATGTGGTTGTGGAGCAATATGTGGGGCGATACAAGACATCAGTGCTCTAGATCTCTGGGGCGCTATACCAGTTCGCTGTCTTCATTGTTCACTTATGGCTCGTTTGGCTAGGCACCCAAATTCCCATATGTACGAGACCTAGATTAATCTTATATTTCTGAAGTCAGAATTTTAATCTCCTAAGAACATCTATTACGGATAAAGGACACTCGACTATCCAGTAATATCCAAGACATGGTAAAGCGCGAAAATTGGGCGCCAAACCCACTCTTCTCTGAAACCGAGGCAAATATCCACGTTTTCTGTATCAACTACCTGAGCGAGAGAGGCTGGCGATATTATCAGCAAGTGAATTCACAGGTTTCTCAACCCTTCTTACTAAATTCAAGCACAAGTATGGACTGAGCTTCACGCCATTGATAAAACTATTACCATTTGTATCAACCACTACACAGAACTAGAGCTGCATTGTGAAACTGGTCAAGTGGATCCTATCTTTGGTTCTAGGAATAACAAAGAGACTTTTAAAGCTTATTATTTCATCCAAATCATGATTTGCGGCTGCTTGAACCTCTGGATATAGAGTCATCGCCTGGCAAGTGTCGGTCTTTGCTTCGGTATCAGTCCAAATGCCTCTCACCTTCACAAACCCTAGTGGAGTATTCCACTGAGTATCGTTTGCAGCACCGAATCCGTGGGCCACATTGTTCGCAATATCTGTATCATTCATATAGTCCTTTTCGCCAGCCAGGAGTCTATCCCGAATTAAACCTGCCGATGATTAGAGAAGTACTGTTTCTTTGAATTACCTCCTCGGATAAGCCTTGCCTTGGACTATATCTGCTCCTGCAGTATTCAATACACTGTCGAATAGTCTATCTTCGATGATCCTCATCCCGAGAAGATTTCTCTCGGAGGAGCTAAAACTCTGAGGTACGATTCGATATAATAGTCGTAAAAATTTACAGAAGTCTACCAGCTGAAATTTGACAGTATCTATATGTATCAGTACATGAGTTAAACCCTTGAGGGGCTTTTCACATCCATTAAGTCCTTGACATAACATTTGCCTGCGGGTAGTTGCAAGGTCGCGTTCCACACAGAAAAACTTGCAGTAGAAAACATGCGCAAAAAAAAAAAAGATTCCTACCAACCATAGTACATTCGTCATTCTTATATCAGCCAGAATCTCGACATCGAGCTAATCTTCAGTATCCCGTTCAGAAAGTTTGAAATTCCTCTTTTTCGGTTGAAGGATAGACCACTAGATCAAAGCAAACAGATCTAGAATACCATATTAAATTATAGATCAATCCCTCACGCCTCTGTGAAGTCATTCCTGTTCTTATCGATAGAGGTCCCAAATCATCTAGGTCGGGTAAATACAGCTTCAAGAGGGGGTTTGCACGTTCGGAACGAGAGGTTCCCGAAACAGGGAAGATTATCGCCGAACATCACAACATTAATCAACAATCACGGGTTTTTGGTGTGATAAAAACATTGCCAGGAACACAAGTGCCAGTTCACTCAATCCCCATCTACACCACGTGTCGATAATTTATAGCTACAGACCCAGTTGAATTACGTTAATTCCCTTTGGCAAGAGGACATTGTTCCAGCCACACCTTATAAATTCCGGTCGATGGAAGTTACAATTCAGATATTTTTTCCTGAAAATCCTGGCACTGTTATAGTTCTTGAACAATACCAACATTCTCGCTCGCACACGTGGGTTTCTGTGGGAATAAGAATCGATGGAGCAAAATGACGAGGTTATGGACTTTTATGGTCTCTCAACATGATGCGTTGAAGTAATACTCAAAGACAGCAAATTACAAAGCTTTTGGTTGTCTTTATTGACACCTCTCGAACCATCATAGGCTCATACATTTATAGCCGGGGTTCGGGAACAGTCTCTAGACCGCGTGGCCCAATGTCACGCCTCTTCTTAATAATCTTCTCGTCCACCCCGCTCTTCAACATTTTGATCAAGTCCTCCACCACAAAGTCAACCCCGATGGGATTCTCTGCAAAAGACTTTGAAGCCATAAACGTATTCGCCTCTTCCACCGTATCCTAATCATACCCAATTTTCAGTTACTATTTTCAAAATTTCAACGACCGCAATGAGAAAACAGCACCACTTACTAAATTATCCACCTGTGTCTCAATTTGATTGCCATCCGGATCCTGATAATAGATACTGGTAGTCGGCCCGTGATTGACAGCCCAAAATGGGACAATTCCCCGCTGCTTCCGCTGGAGGTATGCAACAGACAGATCTGTCAAATTATCGAATGTGAATGCGATGTGTTCCAGCCCGCTTAGAAGGCGATTTTTGGGACCTGTACCCGGGACATATATTATGGCGATGCGGTGGTGCTCATCGTCATAGGTGAGGAAGGACAGGAAGTTGTTCTCGTAGGTCGCGGTCGCCCCTAAGAAGTTCTTGTAGTATTCTACCATTTCGGGGAACTTGCTGGTGCGGAGTACGATATGGGCGAGTTTGGAGGGGGAGATGACTTTGGGAGGTGGATTGTCGAAGTCAACAGGCATTTTGAGTTGGATTGTGGTTTGTTTACTTGAGGGTGTAAGCTTGCGACGCCGTGGAAAAGTAAAATCTTGCTGGTTGAGAGTACTTGAGAGAGTAGCTTCTGTTTACCTTTTGTCTGATTGCCAGAAATTCTGTTCCGAAAATTGTGCTGCTCAACACAGATAAGTCCAGGATATTTCGCGCTCAATCAATCTACGGAGAGATATGATGCAAAAGATGGAGCATCGGGGGGTTTTTGTTAGTATTTGTAGTGCTACACCCCGCCATACATGAATTAGCTGTGATTCTCCTTAGAATTAGATCCAATCGGAAACCATTCTGGTAGAGATGCCGAGCTCCTAATTTGTGACGATGCGTCGTGCTTAATTAGCTGTGATTCTCTCGGATACAGGGCCAGTCGGAAACTTCGGGCCACCACCCTCACAGAATGGCAATAGCATACAGAAACTAATAATTGTTCAGCTTTTATTAATCTCTATCAATTAAGGTTTGGAGCGAGCGCGAAAGCTTTACAATCATTTGAAACCACTCGGTAAATTTTCATGCATCAGTCATATTCTTAGCTAATTAGTCATGTTTCCAGTGGACTACACTAAAATTCAGTTTGTAGATTTGATCTTGTTTCTAATCTCCTCAATCCCATTGATCTCGACCTCTACAATATCTCTATCCTTCAATCAGGCAAGCGATTTCATAAATACTGCATCTCCTCCCAGGGTTACATTTTCACCCTCGATAAGATCGTGGTCCACTGTTGTTTGCGATGCAAGGAGGGCAGGTTAATCTGATGGGGGGTGGGTCGGTGTTCTCCTCTGTGTCTGGTGGGGGGTCGCTGCGGTCGGCTCGTGTCGCCGGGTCTCGTTGAATAGTTGGGGGGTTCCCTGTTTGCACCTCTTCCACTACCTGATGCATTTCTTGCTCTCTTATCAGCGCATGGTTCTCTGCGACATGCGTGCGTTCTATGGCAGGCAAGACTGGAGCAGAATCAGAGAGATCCTTTGGTAATGCTTGGGAGTGGAGTTCTGGGATTAGTGACGTTGGAAGATTCGATCTTTCGCCAAACGTAGGTTCCGGTGTAGCGAGAACAATGCGAAGAAAGTCACGTTCTGGTGACTGCCGTGGTTTTGATGAAAGAGGAGCGAGAGAGGCTGTCTCATCGCAGGGGAGCGTCGTTGAGCCTTGGCCTTTGGAAGCCACAGCGTGTGAATTGAACCGTTGGGCGTTTGTAGCAATACCAGCAGGTGTTCCGTCAACAGCCGTTGGGGACTGTCTCCCAGATTTCTCTTCTAGATTGTCTTCACTCCTGAGCATTGGCAAACATTCGGCGACCTCGCGGGAGCGGACCGGGGGTGGATTCAGCACAGGGTCGTCGCCACTGTTTCGTGCAGTTGAGTCTCTTTGGAGAGCCTTGCGCTTGCGATACTCCGCTGGATTTTTTGCCGCGCGCGCACGTTTTTCGGCAGCTGAGCTCGATCTCCGGTACCGATCGACAGCATGGAACGTTGAACGTCGGTCAGGGCTCGAGCAGGACTAGAGAGATTTCCTGGTGAAGAGGTTATTTGAGAGCGGATTCTTGGTTGTAAAGAATGAAGTGTCAATCCATGGGGAGATGCACATCCCCTTGAAACGAGAGCGAAGTCATGCAAGTCATTTTCTGGTAAGTTAATAGGGTATGAGCCAGATGAGCCACGAAAGATGGAGTCATGATGCTGTTAATTTATGTTAGCTGACGCTTGTATGAACTCAAAGTAATTGCTTGACCCACATTGTACGCCGCTTTTCTCCTCTTTGCAGGATCTTGCCGGAGCTCCTCTCCCTCGAGGTCGAGTGTAGCTTTTCGTTTCAATTGACTAGGCCAGTATCTGCGTGGGTTTGAGTGGATCCCCGTGTCGTTTTGGCAGCCGGGGCCGATTGTGAAGGATGAGGCAGGGGAGTGAGGCTTACGGCTACAGAGGGGTTTGATGTTATTCCGCACGCCGATCTGGCGAGAGGGACCGCCAAGATCGTGGAGGAGGGTAATGGGATGTGGATTGGGAAGGACGTTGGATTTGTGGCGCTGGGAGGGAAGAAGGTTAAGATTCCGCCGTCGGCTTTTATATGGGTGTTGGTTGGGTTATTAGGGTATTATCTGCCCTCATTGTGGAGGGTAGGAAGAAAGATGGGGCTTTGGTAATGTGCTGGATGATGCTTACATCGCACGAGCACCCCATAGGTGGATTTCTATTAATCTTTTTGTCATACTTGTACTTTGTATATCGTTCTCGAAATATTCTCCACTGATAAAAGACCACATAATACAGGATTTTGAGGACGGAAAACATATTCAGTTACTACTTGAAAGCAACGGCTTATTCTATAATTACTTAAAGAGACCCAAGCAGATTAGTTCCCAAGACAACTCTAGGTCCTCACCTGGGATGGTGAGAAAGTGCCTTGAAACGAAATCCGAATATTGTTTTCTCAATGCTATCGCTCAGGCGTGACTGGCTAGGCACTGCGAATGCCCCAAGAACGCGGTTCTGTTCACTACAGGATTCCCGAGTCACGAGAGACGAGTTTGATCATTTGTCGGCGACCTCGGGCTTTAAGATGTACGTATTTTCATTAATAAAGTTTCACGAATAAAGAAACATGCTGCTTTGTAAACAATCGGACATAAATTAACTCCGATGAGTGAAGCGAAAGCGCCAATACTTCATTCAGAGGGTCGAATCTATTACAAATTGATTTTATGATGTAGCCAAGGAAAAGATCCAAACATAAGAAGATCCCACATAACTAAACTCTCCACCTGTCGTAAAACTCCTAGCTCGTCGCCTCGCGTTCATTACTTGTTGTTCTTCTATCTCTTCCGCATGGACAGTATCAACCAGCCCAGCAAGCGATAACCTGCGATGATTGAGAGCAGAATGCCCACCCATTCTCCCGTCTTTCCTGTTGCGTAGCCGTACACAGCCAACACCCCCTTGCCGTCAATCTTACACTGGTCAGCCAGTTCGGTCTGATATGTGCACTGGCAATCCGAGCCGCAAGTGTAAGTCCGTTTACCAAACTCGTTAACGATCATGCCCTGGAAGACCCATGCCTGATAGTCGATAAAGTGGAACACGTAGTACCAGAACGGATTCAGAATCTTCGGAGTGACCATGAAGCCATCAACGCTCATCCAGAGCCCGTTCGTGAAGGCGATAATAGCTAGGGCGAGAACAAAGTTTGGAAATGCAGCGGATACCATTACGACGAGGCTCTCGGCTGCTACCAGGTCGAGGAAGAGCCACATCACCCACATAAAGAATGCTTCTGAAGTCGGTTGCAGGTTAGATAACCAGTAGGTAATGGCCGAGAAGGACAGTGAAATTAGGACTGAGGTGTCGTGTTAGCGAGAGAATCATTATACTAAGGAAGGAAGAAAAATACAGAGATAAGGTAAGCCAATGATGAAGTTGGAGATCACAAAGGCAGTGGCTCCGTACAAGCCATTGGCTCTTTCCTTGACAAACGTGCTTCGGTCCTCAAGGAAAGCAGGAACATAGGCCACTGCCATGAACGACATAAAGGCCCCTCCAAAAAACTAATACGATTAGTCTTGACTTCTGAGACTTTATCAAGGATAGGGAGACGAACAATGGCATTGGTGATGGGGACGATTGATTCTTGGTCCGGCTTGAGTCGGAGCCACACTGTACCCATCATAATTGCAAGACCTAGTACATTATATGAGTCTTGGTGTGGGAATCATCCCGCACAGAGAGCACTTACCCAAGTACATTGCAATACGGATCCCATAAGCCACGAGGTCACGGTAACTCTTAATAAATGACCTGTGAACCAAGGTCAACACATCACTCACCATGTTTTGATTTTGATGGGGGATGGATCCTGCATCGATCGTTTTCTCCTCCTGAATGCTTGCTTGGATCTTGTTGGTCAAGCTCTTAGCATGCTCGCTGTTTGTCCAACGTTGCTGCAGAGTCGCTAAACGACTCTGGGCTTGTTGTTGATCTTTTTCGAAATCACTATTCACCAGTTCCAGGACGAATTCTGCTGGGTTTGTATGTTGTGGGATGGGGCAGCCCACACTCTCCAAGTACCCATTTAGAGAAATAACCGGACCGAAATACTGTGGTTTGCCACCTGAAAGAAGGAGGAGCTTGTCGAAAAGTGCAAATGTAGCGGTTGAAGGCTGGTGTATGCTGGCGATCACAATTAACTGGTCAAACGTTAGAAATAAGCAAGAACATGCAGCGTTCGACGTACCCGATTCAGCTTCGCCACAGCCTTGATGTAGCTGATTACCTCCCAGCTGGCTGCAGAGTCTAGACCACTGGTAGGTTCGTCGAGAAACAGTATTCTGGGACCAGTGATGAGCTGGCTAGCAACGCTCAATCTTCTCTTCTGACCTCCGCTAATCCCTCTGTATAGAGGAGTTCCGACTATGGTATTCGCTTGGCCGCGCAGACCAAAGGAGTCCACGAGGCCTTCGATTCGTGCAACTCGCTCTTCTTTTTTTATTCTCCTACGTTTGAACGTCAGTCAATGCCCATCCTCATGGAATATTGCCTTACGTCTTGTGTCCCAACCGAGCTGCAAAATAAACTGTCTCTCGTACAGTCAACGACCCAATCAATGCATCCTCCTGCTCAACGTAGCATGACAGATCTCTGAAGGTTATTAGATTGGGTACAGCACCGTTGACGTAAGTCGAGCCTTCAAGCTCCGCCCCTGGGGTTGCACGATGTGCGAGAACATTGAGAAGGGTTGTCTTTCCTAAATTTACAATGGGGTCAGTGTGTATTAGAAGGTCTCAGGTGCGAAATATTTCTCTTAAAGTAGAAAATAGATTTGTCTTACCGCAACCACTGGGTCCCATGAGGGCACACATTTCACCTAGAATGGAGAATGAGCATGAGAACGTGAGGAAGCCTAGAATTTCTACTGACCGGCGTTGACAAAGCCATTAACCTTCTCGATAATTGCTTTTGGCTGCTTGCTGACTCGGTCTTTGACATTGACCGCCACATTCTGCCATCCGAAGTTGTCCACTGTTGTGTTTTCAAGCCGTGCCTTGGTCGACGCCTGACGTTCGACTGTGATATTCGTGAGGACTCTTTCGATGTCTGCATCCTTTGCGGTGATCGTTGCGTCCATCGTGCAGAAGCAGCAAGCGTCAAATTGAGAGATCGAAGACTTTGTGATAGCAAATAGCGGGCCCTTGGGAGATACACGTAAAATTCAGCCTGTTGGTTTCACAGCATACGTTTCGACGTAGTTCAAAAAGGAGTAAATGCTGTAAGGAAGAGAAAAGACACAGCGGCGAAGGCCGTCTCTCTTATCCTTGGTCGCGAGGGTGAATAGTTATTCCAGGTCAAGACACCTAGTAGAAGATCCGAAATATGACTGGCTGGTCGGAAAAATAGCAAATTAGAGCGAGGGAAATCTAGAGCAAACAACGACAAGGAGTATCTATTTATCCCTGCTACCAAGTAGGGGAGATTGGCGCTAAGGCAGGACCACGTAAAGTCCGCAGGTTCGAGATTACTCCCGAGATCTCAATCAAAGTCGGTCTTTGAATCCAAGTTGTCCAACGAGAACGATAGAAACCCTTTGCTTCAAGGCTTTTGTATCTCTTTTGAGTAGTAGCTAGCAGCACTATAAACTAGCTTTTTGAATTTGCTGAAGCATTTTCACTGTAACAACGTCGCTTGTGAACTTGAAGTTAGACCATTTGAGTACCAGTCACCGTTGCCCTTTTTATTAATTGTGGCCCTGGTTTACTCCTCAGTTTTATCCTCTTTAAGTCCCGATTATTCAGCTAGCCCGCAGCGTGGATATCAATGGTCGACGGATGTGGCGTTTCCCAATTATCCTACCGCCAGCCGACTCGAGTAAGAGATGCAAAGTAGTGAATATTTTGGTGCTACTTGATTCGCTAAGGATTTTCCGCATTCAGCAATACCCCCCTGAGCTTTCGGTAGTGACAGGCAGGGATCTACGTGAACGCGGCCGCCTGTTGGCCCTAGGACCTTCGTGGCACCATTTCTGCAGATGTAAGCATTATTGAGCAGCCTTCTTCTTCACTTCCCCATTCCATTACATTTCCTGGTCCAAGCAGCTAACCCATATTCACGGTGCCTGGTTTAACGCCTATGTTTGAGTGGAATTGTAGACGCTTTGACCCAATTTCACCAGGCTCTACACGGACATGTACCAGTGGGGTTCACTTCCTCTTGCCGGGTCTTTTTGTGTTTAAAGACCTAGATACTTCCAACAGCAGTGTTGATAAGTAACCTTGTTATTATTGTTATTGGCTCCGAGGCTCCCACCAGGTAAAACAGTGTGGTAGAATCCCCGAAGCGAACGCGCTGCCCAGTGTCAACATGCCACCCCGTAGCACGAAAGACAACACCGATGGGCAACCACTTCTTTTCATCCCGGTCCAGCCCCAAATCAGCAGATCAACTTCAAAGCCACCGAGGACAGCAGCCAAAAAGCACGTTCTGCTCAACCGTCCCAGTAACTCCCCAAGGGAAGCCAACCTCGGTTTAACAGAGAGCGAACCTGGAGATATCGGAAAACGGCTTTCTCGCTTCAGGTTAGATAGCAAGAATCCGCGTGATTATACCCGCAGACAATTGAAATCTCTTGCAGCTAGTCAGTACTATGCAATGAAATCCGAGTTTCGGGATGTCCACCTGCTAACTTTGAAAAATGCAGGACCGATATCCTACAATGACCGTTCAACTGACACCGAATCTAGATGTTCGCTGTCAAGTCCTTCTCGTCTCCTGGGCGATTTACCGATTCAAGATTCTCTTACCAGTTACAGAAGAGATCCCTTCATTGTATTCCCTATAGACGCCGATGATAGGGTCCAGAACCTGTTTACATATTGTGAGCGACTCTGTTGCCCCTTGAGCTCGTGAAACAAAGTTGACTTTACAGATCTCAATAATTTCAACAACGAGGATTCCTCTGCGAATCCGAAAAGAGACTTTATTCCAGTAGTCCTCGGCAATGCAGCATGTTTCCATGTATTGATGACATCTCTGTTACAATACCAATTTCTCCAAGGCGGATCGGGGGGCGCATGGTTCTGGCACCACAGAGGAGCAGCGATCAGAAGCTTGAATCAGGAACTATCGAGTTATGATGGTCAAGTCACGGACACTATGTTCTTGACTGTAATGATGCTGTTATACGTCGAAGTATTCTGCCTAAAGATACGGTATGGTCACTGAAGCTAATCCTCTACATAGTCGCGCGTTCCTAATCTGCGCGCGCAAACCGCCAGCATGCATATAGCTGCGCTAATCAGATTTTTGGAGATGCGGAAAGGGAAGTTGAAGACTGAGTTATACTGCATGCTTCTGGGGCTTTCAATCTGGTGAGCTTATCCATCTCACTGGAACCTGATGTTGACTAACACTTCCACAAAGGTGTAATATTAATCCGCCATTAACACGGCCTCCTAAAAAGGCACTAACACACGATAGACACTTCGATTTTGAGCTAAAGTTGCCCTGCGACGACCAAAAGTACACACCATTCCCACAGGATATATTGGTCGACTTCAGGCTCCTCATACACCAGATCAAAGACTTGGACGGAGAGGACGAGAGAAACAACTGCATCTATCAAGACTTTTTGTCTCGGTGCTTGGAAAATGCAGCTACCTCGCTCTCTACGCCACAAAAAGCCAGCGTGCTGGAGTCGAATGTAGTTCGGTGTATCCTTTTAGGCCACATTCTGTTTCTGTTAACTGACCGTCCATCAATGTCTGTGTCTGGGTTCTACAGTCAGTCAACTGCTATGGCTCTCCGTCGGTGTCTTGAGACAGGCTGGGGTGCATCTGGAGATTCTGTTATATGGTCACCAGACGTCTTGTGCTGGCTTCTGTTTAATGGAGCAATTACACAACCAGTCAAATCTCCACTTTATGAATGGTACGTGAGCCGGCTAGTTGAGTTTACACGGACTCAAAGACTTCAAGGGTTTGATCAATTGGAATATATGCTGCGTAGGGTTGTTTGGACAGAAGAATACTTTGGGTCTTCCTGTAGAAGCGTCGGCAAGGAAATCTTCTCTGATACTTGATGAGATAACTTCTGAGCATTTCGATACTCTATGCAATGACTTGATGAAGAGTTTTATTCCAACAATAACAGTCGGCCGCGTCTGACAGATTCAAACACAGACTTACATCACGTGTAGGTTGTGCCTCTGAGTTCAGCTCTCCCTTTAATGTTTTGTTGCATATCGACCCACTCTCAAAAGGGCCATAGTCGGCTTTTTAAGCCCAAAAGCGTAATCCTGGTGCTGTACCAGAACTGAACCCGCGTTGCCCCAGTCGCACCGACGCCGACGGCCTTCCCACCGAACTCTTCGTGACGCTGTCCAGCTTCTACTATAGCTCTACCAAAGTCCGCATAGTTGATCCATGCCGTGGTCGGGCCCCTTAGCATGAGCCTATGCCCAGTTGGTTCTGTCCCTTTAGGATCCATCAATACAGGTCCGTCCACGGTGACAAGTGTGAACAATCCATCCTTCTCAGCTTTAGTATACAGCCCATGGGCGTTCTGAATATCCTCGTAGATGGCCCAAAGTGCCCAGGCGAAGAATTTATCCACGAAATCTGGGTAGGGCATTTTGACATCATGATTCAGAGTTAGAGATCGATTGAACAAGAGGACTGGTGGCTTGTACTCGCTTCCCTGGTCGGTCTCTGTGTGGATCTGACTGAGAGCTGCGATGACTTGTGCTGCGGTCGTTACAGCAATAACGACCTTGCGAGTAGCATCGTTGGTAGAGATGCAAACATATATGGTTGAGGCGCCCTTCATACAAGCTTGAAGGATGTCTACATTCGACATGGACCCTTCGAAGATCGTGGCCGATGAGGATGACTCAAGTTGTGGGAAATCTTGAAAAAGCTTGCTTCTCGAGCGCACTAGTATGTTGAGATGAAGATCGGGTATTTGTGAGGAGAGAAGACATCTCAGGATTGCTGAACCTGTGGCACCACTTCAAAAAGTTAGCATCTTAATTCATCATACATTCAGTGGGAGGTTTTGAGGAGACGACGAGATCCGAGACAAGAAGGTCATATCCATTGGTCCTCTGTCTCAGCTCTTGTTCAACTCTGGGCTCCCAGAACTCCGCATGAAAATGATAACACTGTAAAGAAAATGGGTAATTACGTTGCGCCGAGGATAGTGTGAATAGGCATTGTATGAGTTCGTGTAGTTTGAGAATCGAAATTGTATGAATTCTTTGCAGTTGAAGAGTCGTTGTTTGAGTTCGTGCAGTTTGAGAGTTGAAAGTGTTGATGGCCCTCTACTTTCTATGGTGAAAGTAACGTACTCAACCAAGAAATCGACAATGGCGACCAGAAGTTTCCTTGCTGAATAACTGTCTCGGTCAAGAAAATTGATGCTATCGCCGACTTCACATTACAATAGCTCTGTCTCTGCTGAGTAATTAATTCAATCGAGGGGTCGACCTCATCGCCGACCTCATACCTAGCTTTCGTTCTTCTTTTAGCTGGACAACCGGTCTAGATTGGTGTTCAGTACAATGGCTTCGCAAACAGAAGGTGATTGGATCAAAAATTACCAGATTAGGCCACTTCTCCACTCATTTGATACCTGTCCTATCAAGGACCATTTCTTGCCTGCTGAAGTCAGGCACCTGCATATATAGCCGCACACTTGAACGAAGGAAGACGGCACAGTGTCTCTTAATAAGCAATGACGGCTTTAGCAAGGATTGAATTAGCGAGATGCCCTATCCTCACCTTACCTCCGCCGTTTCGTCGGACGAAGCTTCTTTCGGATAGTTTTGGCTGGAAATGCTTTCTTGATAATTAACAATCGCCAAAATATGTCTGCATCTATGAAGCATACCTCCATGCTCTTTCATAAGTCAGACCGAACTTTTTTTTTTCGCTGCTTCCGTTTGAGTGTTTGAGGGACAGCTTTTTAGCCTTAGAAATAAGGCATCAAAATATTTCGTCGCTGGTGAATACCCGACTGGTCGGGCAATGACTAATCAAGAGATCATAAGGCTGTTGAGGCTCAAGCTAGACAACAATTGCAAGGCTGAAGCTTCGTACAAACAAGTTCGTGCAATCCGCCCTGATATGATTTCTACCTCTTAATGATCAAGCACCGAGATCATCCATTACCCATACTCATGCCATGGGGACCACTTATTACAGCAAACATTTCATCCCCCTGGAATCCAACCCTGAGTTGTTCTCGGAACTCATGCAGCAGCTAGGCGGCAGTTCTTCACTGTCCTTTGTTGACGTGTTCTATACCGATGACCCGGATCTTATTGCCTGCGTTCGCAGGCCTGTTATTGCCTTGCTTTTGACTTTCCCAACAACTCGGCTCTATGAAGAAGACAAGAAATCAGAGGAAGATCGATTGAAAGCTGCTTCGCCAAAGGAACTGCCTAGCGACATTTTGTGGTTTAAGCAAACCATTAACAATGCTTGTGGGCTTTATGGCCTTTTGCACGCTGTTTGTAGCTCGGCGGCTCGGAGATTCTTGAGTATGTCGAAGCTCCCAAGACCTGTTATGGTGTGACTCTTCCATACAAAGTCAACATGCTCATCTACCTTTCTAAAGCGCCCGAATCCTTCTTGCACAAATTGATCAAAGAATCGTCTTCCTTGTCAGTAAACGAGCGTGCCCTCCTCCTCGAAAACTCGGATTTCCTCGAAGAAGCCTACCGAAATATCGCTATGCAGGGTGACTCCGCAGTCCCTGAACATGTGGAAGAGGAAGTAGACTATCACTACATATGCTTTTTCTCCTCTAGTGAAAGTAATCACGTCTATGAGTTGGATGGTGATAGGCTTGGTCCAGTTGATCGAGGGACTATAATTGCTCAAGACGAGGACATGCTGGGACAAGGAATGCTAGCATACATCAGGGCTTTCATGCGGAGATACCAGCACGAGAACATAGGTTTCAATCTGATAGCCCTTGTGGTCTCGGATGATACTTAGAGGAAGTTACAGCATGCCAAAGGGTTAGGGATAGACATCAGACGGGAAGAACGGGGTAGGGAAAGGGAGGAGGGAGAGGTAGAGGAACAATAAGATTACTTGTTAAAAACTACAGCTATATCAACTATACTAGTCTAATAAGTTACTATAATTTAGAAAATCTCTGATAATCCTAATAATACTTTAGTTGAATCTATTAATAAAACCAATTCTATTATTAAAA
>Ga0182030_10010970_pt1 | contig 18314 bp, 17 predicted proteins | sample 812S3MmetaG_FD_121299 | JGI IMG/M metagenome (GOLD analysis project Ga0182030, IMG submission 121299) | Permafrost microbial communities from Stordalen Mire, Sweden - 812S3M metaG (Illumina Assembly) | ecosystem: Environmental > Terrestrial > Soil > Wetlands > Permafrost | place: Sweden...
GGAAGATTGTTCACCACAGAGGCACAGAGACACAGAGGAAAACCTAAGAAAATAGGGCGCCGTGATGTGTGATTTTGCGCTTTTGTCGTCGGAGTCGTGCTCCGTGGAGGCGGAGGAGACAGAGAACACAGAGTTATTGGCGAGGGTGTCTCTGTGGGCTCGGGCTTTGTGCTCCCCTTGAAGAATAACCAGGCGATATCCAGCCTTGTGGGGACATCTCTCGGACTTTTCTCTGTGGCTCTGTGCCTCCGTGGTGGACATGAAGCAACTCAGCGCCACCGGCACGGAAGAGACCGATGCCACGCAGATATGATCGCCATATTCTCTGTGCTCTCTGTCTCCTCTGCTCCGTATCTGAAGAATACCGAGGCGACCGGCGACCTTGATTATGCCTTTCCTAGGTCTTCCTCTGTGTCTCTGTGTCTCCGTGGTGAATGTCTTTTTTCTCATCGCCCATCCCCAGGACCATAGCATTCGTACTCGGAGGCCGGAACCAATTCGACCTTGCAGCCGGGCTCACAAAGACACTGAGGCACAGAGCCGACGGAGGGCGCGCAGACATGATCGCCATGTTCTCTGTGCTCTCTGTAACCTCTGCCTCCACTATGCACGACTCCGGGGACGGCGGCGCCGGGTCGCACTTCACGGCGCCCTATTTTCTTAGGTTTTCCTCTGTGTCTCTGTGTCTCCGTGGTGAACATCGTCTTTCTCATCCCCCCAGAGCCATCGCCACCGCCGCGCGCTTGCCGTCGGCTACCGCGTCCACTACCTCGCGCCCACCGTTGACGCAATCGCCGCCGGCATAGTATCGCGCATTAGCTGTGCGTCCCGTGGGCCGGTCTACACCGATCACGCCATTCTCGATTTCGACGCCTCGCTGGCGCAGCAGGTCGACCATGTGCCGCGTCTGGCCCAGCGCCGGAATCACCGTGTCGCAGGGGATTTCATACTCGGAGCCGGCAACCGGTTCGAATCGGCGCCGGCCATCGCGGCCCGGCTCGCCCAGCCGCGTCTCCACAAACCGCACCGCTACCGCGCGATCGTAATGGACCACGATGGCGATCGGCTGCGCCAGCCAGTGGAAGCTCACGCCTTCGATCTTGGAGTGGTCGTACTCGAAAGGGAAGGCCGGCATTTCCCTGGCGGTGCGGCGATAGAAGAGGTGGACCTCTTCGGCGCCCAGTCGCTTCGCGGCGTTGGCCGCGTCGATGGCGGTATTTCCGCCGCCAATTACGATCACTCGCCGGCCCACGGCGAAATCGGGCGAGGTCTTATAGCGTTCAATGAAGCGCAGAGCGTCGATCACCCCCACGGCTTCTTCTCCGGGGATGCCGAGCCGCTCCATGGCGCCCAGTCCCAGCCCCAGGAAGACGAACGCGAAATCCCTCTCCAGTTCTTCGAGCGAGACCGTAGCTCCCACGTCCGCCTGGCGAAACTCCACTCCCAGCGAACGCACCAGTTCCACTTCGCGCAGGCTGTCGGCGGGGCGGAGTTTGTACTCCGCCACTCCGTAAGTGTTCAGTCCGCCGGGTAGCGGGCGATTGTCGAAGATGGTGACGGAGTGGCCGCGGCGCGCCAGTTCCGCGGCGCACGCCAGGGATGCCGGGCCGCCTCCCACGCAGGCCACGCGCCGCGCGCCGGTCGACGGGGCTACCGGCAGCGTGCCCTGCGCATCGTAGAAACGGTCCATGGCGTAGCGCTGCAGGCGGCCGATCTCGATGGGCTTCTGGTTGTACCGGTGCAGCACGCAACTGCCCTCGCACAGCACGTCCACCGGGCAGACGCGCGAACAACTCAGGCCCAGAATGTTGGCGTCCAGAATGGTCAGCGCCGAGCCGCGCAGATTGCCGGAGGAGATTTTCTTGATGAAGCGGGGCACGTCGATATGCGTGGGACAGGCAGCCGTACAGGGCGCGTCGAAACAGAAGAGGCAGCGATTGGCCTCCGCCAGCGCGGATTGCGAATCGAACGCCGGATGGAGGTCCGGAAACTGTTCCAGGCGCTCGGGCGAGGGAGTCACCGCACGCCTCCCGCCGTCACCGCACCGACGGTCGCCAGCGCTTTATCCAGCATGCCGCAGAAGTTGTCCACGTCCACGCGCCCGATATTCATGGGCGGCGAAAAACGCAGCACGTTGCCGTACATCCCACCCTTGCCGAGCAGCAGGCCCTGGTCGCGCGCCGCTTCCATGGCCATGGCAGTGGCGGCGGCCGCGGGGACTTTGGTGGTGCGATCTTCCACCAGTTCGATGGCCTGCAGCAGGCCCATCCCGCGCACCTCGCCGATGATCTCGTGGCGCTCCTGCAGTTCCAGCAGGCGGCTGTGCAGATAGGCCCCCGTCTCCTCGCAGTTGGCCGGCAGATTCAACTCTTCGATGTAATCGATCACCGCCTTGGCCGCCGTGGAGGCCACCGGGTTGCCGCCGAACGTGGAAATGGTGAGGCCCTTGACCGAATCGGCCACCTCGGGCTTCGCCACGGTGAGGCCAATGGGGCTGCCGTTGCCCAGTCCCTTGGCGCAGGTCATGATATCCGGCGTCACGCCCCATTGTTCGATGCCGAACCACTTGCCGCCGGTGCGGCCCCAACCGGTCTGCACTTCGTCGCTGATGAAAATGCCGCCGTGATTGCGCACGATCTTTTCGACGATCTGGAAATATTCCTTGGGCGGCGTGATGTATCCGCCGACCCCTTGGATAGGCTCGCCGATGAACCCGGCGACACGTCCGCTGGTGGAAGTACGGATCAGCTCTTCCATGTCCTGGGCGCAGCGCACTTCGCAACTTGGGTAAGTCAGCCCGAAGGGGCAGCGATAACAATAAGCGTTGTGCGCGTGGACCACGCCGGCTTGCGCCGGACCCAGCCGCCATGCGCCCTGCCCGCTGAGCGTCATGGCCGCCGAGGAGCGGCCGTGATAGGAGTGGCGCAGCGCCACGATTTCCGTGTTACCGGTGTAACAGCGCGCCGTCAGGATGGCGGTCTCATTGGCTTCCGTGCCGCTATTCGTGAAGAACGACTTAGTAAGTTGTCCGCCCGGAGTGAGTGACGCCACTTTCTTTGCCAGCGCCGCCTGCGGCTCGTTGGCGAACACCGTGGAGACGTGCTGCAGCGTGTCCATCTGGCGCTTCACTTTGTCGTTGACCCGGTCGTTGCAGTGGCCCACGCTGACCGTCACGATGCCGCCCAGAAAGTCCAGGTACTGCTTGCCATCGGCGTCCCAGACGTACTGATCCTTGGCCCGCGCCACCACCAGCGGCTCCTTGAAAAAGTGAAATACCGCGGGGAACAGGTATTCCTTGTTGGCAAGAATAATTTCGTCTTTGGTCATAACTTAAGCCTTCACCAGCGATTGGTACATGTCGGGACGGCGGTCGCGGAAGAACTGCCAGGTCTTGCGGACTTCCGCGATCATGTCGAGATTCAGATCGGCGGTCAGCACTTCGTCCTTATCGCGCGATGCCTGGGCGATAATCTGGCCGCGCGGATCGCAGAAGTAGCTGGAGCCGTAGAACTCGCCGATGTTCCACGGAGCTTCCACTCCCACGCGATTGATGGCGGCCACGAAATAGCCATTGGCCACGGCATGCGCCGGCTGCTCCAGCTTCCAGAGGTACTCGCTCAGGCCAGCGATGGTGGCCGAAGGGTTAAAGACGATCTCCGCGCCGTTCAGCCCCAGGGCGCGGGCGCCCTCCGGGAAATGGCGGTCGTAGCAGATATAGACGCCGATTTTGACAAAGCCGAGGTCGAAAACCGGGAAGCCCAGGTTGCCCGGCCGGAAATAGAATTTCTCCCAAAAGCCCGGCGCCACGTGGGGAATGTGAGTCTTCCGATATTTCCCCAGGAACGTACCGTCGTTGTGGATCACCGCCGCGGTGTTGTAGTAGATGCCTTCCTGTTCCACCTCGAAGACGGGAACGATGAGGGCGATGTGGAGCTCGCGGGCGAGGTCCTGCATCAGCTTGATGGTGGGGCCGTCCGGGACCGGCTCGGTGAAGTCGTACCAGCGGGTGGTCTGCTCGGCGCAGAAATACGGTCCGTAGAAAATCTCCTGGAGGCACACGATCTGCCCGCCGGCGGCCGCGGCCTGGCGGATGTAGGCCACGTGCTTGTCCACCATGGCCTTCTTGGTGGCTTCGAGCGAGGCATCCGGAGGGGCGGCGTTGGTGGCCTGAATCAACGAACAGCGGACGATACGCGACATGAATCCTCCCTGCCGCCGGGCGACACCTCACCCTTCGGTCTGGCGACCGGCAAAGCGGCGATGGGGCCTATTATGAGCCTTCCGGAGGGCTAACGCAACAGCCGCATGTTATGCCGCCTGGGACACATCACTGCTTTTGACAACAAATGACGGGTTTTGAAACCAGACATAGCGCGCCATAGAGGGCATACTTCTCTTTTGGGGGATATCTTAGTTGTTTCGGATCTCATTATTGTTAACCGCAAATCCGCTGCTCTGGAAATGGGGCCCCATCCTGTTACCTTAGGAGCTGTTAAGAAATGAACTTGCCTAACGCTCCCTTACGGTCGCGGCTCGGAACGCGCATCAGAGCCGGGCCCAGAGGGCACCCCGTAAGGGAGCGTTAGGTGGCGATTGACCAGGTTATTTCCACACAGACCCTTCCTGCTGTAATGGCCGCCCTGGCCGGGGTTCAACGGTAACAGTGTCGGGAAGGCGCCCACCGCGACCGTTCAGGCGGTCGCCCCGCTCAATCGGCACGCAGCTATTGCCGTCGTACTCGCTGGCGGTCGAGTGGCCGGGCAAAGTGGCCCTGGTTAGACCGGCCAGCCAAAACGTCGGTGTCTCGGGAACAACGGTGCCGGCTCTGACGTCGCAGAGGCTCAGTGAGTTGTTTGCGCTGTTTTGTCGATCCCAAGCATCCCCGCCGCAGGCTGCCTGAAAGCTGGGCTGAAGTGTCGCATGAAGCGAATGCAATGTAAGGCGAATGGTGGTTTGAGCCCGGGGCGAGCGGAGCGGCGCACCGGCAGATCCATCAGTTACCGAGGCAGCATCCAAGCCCCGAAGAAAAAGGCGATGCTTCGCATCGGCTGAAGGGGTGACACGTCACCCCTCAGCGGTAAGCTTCTTTGCGGTTCCGAACGGCGTGAATCCGGAGTGTACTCTCGCCTTCGCCGCTTTCTTCCGTGAAGCGCACGCGGAAATCGCCGACCCGCAGCCGCCTCTCACCGCCGAGGCCCTTGAGCGTCTTGACCCGGCCGGCGCTGGTCTCCGCGACCCGGTGAATCGCAGGGAGGATCTGCATGGCGGTCTGCTGCGGAATGGCGCGAATCTCAGCCTTCGCCTGATCGGAGAAGACGATCCGCTTCACACACGTTCCTTGTCGCCGCGCACCTGTTCCATGGTGAAGCCCAACTCAGCGGCCACATCCTCGAATGGAATGCCTGCGTTGTGCTTGAACCACTCTTTGGAAGCGGCGACGGCACGCTCCTCTTCTTCCGAGACCGGCTCGTCGTCGATGGGGGCGTTGGCAATGGAGACAGTCGCAGGATCGGTCATCACTTCGAGCAGCCGGACCACGGCTTCGAACTGACCTGGACCGAGTTCGTCGAGTAACTGATGGGCATGCTGTTTGTCCATATTTTTTCCTTTAGCCGCTGCGCTCTTAAGCGCGCCGGGCAGCGCGGGCGGCGGCCCTTTCCAGAAATGTATCGATGGTACACAGCAGCGCGGTCTGCCGCGCCGGCGGTCCAGGCAATCTTCTTGGCCATGACCTACCGGTCCGCGACGTTAGGCACCGGCGGCAGCGGTGTCCGGCCCATTCTCTCGAAGTCCTCCATGGTGAGGCCGAACTCGGCCAGTACTTCCTCATGCGGAATCGGCTTATTATGCTTCAACCACTCCCGCGACTCGGCCACCGCGCGCTCTTCCTCTTCGCCGATCTCTTCATCCTCCGCCGGCGCGTTCGCCAGCACCCGCGAGACCGGATCGAGCATGGTCTCCAGCAAGCCCCGCACGGCGCTGAGTTGCTCCGGCGGCAGTCGGTCAAGGTAGGCGTGGGCCTGCTCCCGTTCCTGCACAAAATCGAGAGCCATAGAATTACTTCCCCTCCCCATTATTCGCGCGGCCATTGCCCGACGACCACCGCCGCGCCTCATGCTTCAGAATCATGCCCTCCAGCAATGAACGGACCACCTGCTTCTCGTCGGCGTCGAATCGCGAGACCGCCTCGAACTGCAACCGGAGGTCGTCATCGGGGCCGCGTTCGTCCTTGCCGAAAAGTAACAGATCCGCACTCACGCTGAGAGCAGTTGCCAGATTGCGGATGACGTCGAGTGTGGGCTGCGAAGTGCCGCCTTCGTAGCGCCGCAACTGCACCACGTGGACGCCCACCCTGTCGGCCAATACCTGCTGCGTAAGGCCGCGGTGCTTGCGCAAAGCGGCCAGGTGTTGCGGGAAGTCGAGCGCCGATGCCCCTTGGTTGCCCATGACTCCAAGATACGGAGGCAGGGCAAATGTGTTGGCTTCAAGAGAGATCATGTGTCATCGACAAGATAACACATATGTTTCTTGACAAAAATCGCATCTGCAAGCCGTTTAGGAGGAATTCCTGAAACGGCGCGCATACCGGACGGCGAGATCGAACGACTGAAACGGCAGATCACGGGGGCAGGGCCCCTACCGAAGGCGTTACTCCTTCGGGAACAACAACGGCAGCGCGATATCGGCGGTGAACATACACCGCGCGTTGTGGCCGCACAGCGGCACCACCACTATTTCGTGCTTGGCGCTGAGCTGCTCGTTCACGTATTTGCCGAATGCCTGGCCGCGCGCCAGCCTGGTAGCCCCTTGCGCCATCGCGGGGCAGGAAGAATCGAAGCCGCCCAGCGGCAGAATGTCGATCTCGCCTAATAGATAGGTAGCGGGCCGCGAGGCGAGTTGCTTCTTCAAGTCCTCCTCTTCGAGCCGCGCCGCATACCCGATGCGATTCTGAAACCCGTACGGCCATCGGTCGTACGCCGCGCATTTGGTCACATCCCCCGGCCGGGTGGCGTCGATCCAGGCATAGCTGGATGGGTTCGCCACCACGTACCGCACCGGCACACCCAGCGTCTCGTGGACCCGATTGGCCATTTCGTAGCGGTTCACGAACTGGCCGCCGGCGGAGTGGCCAGCCACCACAATGGCCCTCAGATTGGGAAACGTCTCCTTCTTCGCCAGCTTCCGCAGAATCTCGTCGACCATGTCGAATGAAGTCAGCTTGTCGTCGGCCGTCGAGGGTCCGCCGGTCCGCCAGGAACTGCAGTTCCAACTCACTTCGTCCGGCGCCAGCGTGTCCCGGCAACCGCCGGAAGCCGAAGCGATGTGCGGCACAATCAGGATGGTGTCGTCCAGTGCGTCCGCCAGAAACGCCGCCGCCAGCGTGGAACGGAAATAGTTGTCGGCATCGCGATTGGTGCCGTGAATCACGATCAGGGCCCGCGTGATCCTCTCATTCTTCACCGTCAACGGTTGAGTCCGGTACACCATGGTGCGGGCCGGACCGCCGCCCAACGTGACGAATTCGGTGCAGGCCGTGGTCGCCATAGTGCAAGGCGCGGCATAGGCCGCTGCGGAGAGCAGGAAAGCGAGAAGTGCGCGCATCTTCTTACTGTACCGGGTTACTGCACCGGTAGAGAAACCTGATCGTGAAATGCGTTGGGTGTGGAGATAGACATGGGCACGTTGGCGGCCGAGAAAATCGCTAGCGGGACCAGGGACGGACCATGAAAAGTTCGCGTACACCGGCTGAATGGCAAGCTCTCGCCACAGTCGCACGCTCGTGCGCTGAGCGCCACCAGCCCTACTTCCACCTTCGGCGCCACCCTTAAAACGGCTCCATCGATTCCTACCTGGAGGCGGCTTGGAAAGCCGCGGGCATTACGCCGGCGCCCATGACCACCGATTGGGAATTCATCCGCCGTGTCACTCTGAATCTCACCGGCCGCATCCCTACTCCCGCCGAAGTGGTCGCCTTCGTGGCCGACACTTGAATTGAAGTTCCTCGCGGACGGCCCTGGCCTTGGGCGATGCCGCCATAAAATTATAGTCCAGTCCTCGTGCTTGAAATGGGTCTAGCCGCCGGCGCCTGCCGGAGCCGCCAATCCGATACACTAACACCTATGCGAAAAACCCTTTTGCTCCTGGCGCTGGGAGCGCTAGCATGCGCGCAGCCCAAAGTCTCTCCCGAAAAAGAAGCCTCCATGAAGGCCGACCTCGCCGGCCAGATCGACGCCATGAAGAAACAGGCGCAGGTGATGGTAGACAGCGTCTTCAGCTTTGGCGAACTCGGTTTTCAGGAGTTCGAAACCACTAAGTACCTCACCGGCATCCTCGAAAAAGAGGGTTTCCGGATCGAACGCGGATACGCCGGTATCCCCACCGCGTGGGTGGCCAGTTGGGGCTCCGGCAAGCCCGTAATCTCGCTGGGCAGCGACATCGACGATATCCCGCAGGCATCGCAGAAGCCCGGCGTGGGATACCACGACCCCATCGTCGAGGGCGCTCCGGGGCATGGCGAAGGACACAATTCCGGCGTGCCGCTGAATATCGTCGCGGCCCTGGCGGTGAAGAAGGTGATGGAGCGCGAGCACCTGACGGGCACCATCCGGCTGTGGCCCGGCGTGGCCGAAGAACTGGTGGGCACCAAAGCGTATTATGTGCGCGCGGGAATGTTCAAGGACGTGGACGTCTGCCTGTTCACCCACGTGGCTGCGAACATGGGCGTTTCGTGGGGGCCATCGCTCAATCAAAACGGGCTGGTCAGCGTGCAGTACAGTTTCGTGGGCGAGAGCGCGCACGCCGCGGCGGCGCCGTGGCGCGGCAGAAGCGCGCTGGACGCGGTGGAACTGATGGACGTGGGCTGGAACTTTCGCCGCGAGCACCTGCGCCTGGCGCGACGCTCGCACTACGTCATCACCAACGGCGGCGATCAGCCTAACGTGGTGCCGCCCACCGCTTCAGTCTGGTACTACTTCCGCGAGGCCGATTACGACCACATCATGGACATGTGGCGCATCGGCGACAACATGGCCAAGGGGGCGACGTTGATGACCGACACGTCGTACACCTCGCGTCTTTTGGGCAGCGCCTGGCCGGGCTATTTCAACCGGCCGATCGCCGAGGACATGCAGGAGAATATCAATAAGGTCGGCCTGCCGCAGTGGAGTGACGACGACCAGGCGCTGGCGAAGGGCATGCAGAAGGAACTGAAGCAGCCGATCCGCGGCCTGGCGACGCGGTTGCAGACGTTTCGCCCGCCACAGCCGCCACCCGCCGATGGCGGCGAAGGCGAGGGCCAGGGACCCGGACCCACCGGCGGCGGCAGCGACGATATCGGCGACGTGAGCTGGCAGGTTCCCACCGTCACGCTCCGCTTCCCCTCGAACATGCCCGGCGGCCCGGGCCACAACTGGGCCAATGGAATCTCCATGGCCACGCCGATCGCGCACAAGGGAGTGGTTGCCGGCGCCAAGGTGCAAGCCATGACGATGCTGGACATCCTGGTGCATCCCGACCTGGTGGCGAAAGCCTGGGACTATTTCAATGTCCAGACGAAAGAGGTCAAATACAAGAGTTTCCTGCGTCCCGACGACAAGCCGGCCATCTGGCTGAATAAGGAGACGATGGAGAAGTTCCGGCCGGAGATGCAGAAGTTCTACTACGATCCCGGTAAGTACGACACTTACCTGGAACAGCTCGGAATCAAGTACCCGACCGTCCGGTAGGACGACGTGGCGCTGACTGCAACGCATACAGTGAAGAGCTTTTGGCTATTGGCCATTAGCTTAGTACACCGTTTCGCAAATACACCCTCGTATCTTGCACACCCAGGGCCAACGCTCCCTAACGGTCGCGGCTCGGAACGCGCATCGGAGCCGCGACCGTAAGGGGAGCGTTAGAAGGCGCGAAAAAATATCCTGTGCACTCAGACCCAACCGCTTGCTCCCGCGCGCGGCGCGGCATGCGCATTTGACAGAGCCGGGCCCAGAGGGCTCCCCGTTAGGGAGCGATTGCGCACGTTCGAGACATTTGGTCAGCTTATTGTTTCGCGGCCCCTTAGGCAAGTTTATTTCTTAACAATTGCGGCGGAGCCTTTCTCGCCGGGCACGGTCGACGGGGACCCGGGCGGCGGGCCGGTGAGCAGGAACGACGAAAGCGGCGCGGCGCGATACCGAATGAGCGTCCACATCGCCTCCACCCCGTCCTGCCAACGGATCTTCTTTCCTTCCAGGATTCCGCGGGGGTTGTAGCTGATCCCCACTTCGTGGATCCGGTACCCCGCGCGCAGCAACTTCGCCGTCACCTCAGGGCAGAACTCGAACCGCAAACATGTCAGCCGGACGGAGCGCAGCACATCCGTGCGAAACGCCTTGTAGCCGGTAGCTTCGTCGGTGATGCCCGCCCCAAACAACAGATTCGCCGTGGATGTGAGAATATGATTGGCCAACCAGTTCGCCCATTTCATACCCTTCACGCCCTGCATGAAACGCGACCCGTAAACCACATCGGCCTTGCCGGCCACCAGTGGTTCCAGCACCTTGACGTAATCGAGTTCCGGGTTGTACTCGAGGTCGCCGTCCTGAATCAAAACGAAATCGCCGGTTGCTTTGGCGATACCGATTCGCAGCGCCGCCCCCTTGCCGAAATTGACGATGGAATGGTGAACCACCACGAGCGGCTTGCTTCGGTACTCCGTCAGAAGCTCCGTAGTCCCGTCCGTCGACCCATCGTCCACGATAATGACCTCGCGTTCGCACCCCGGCGGGAGCGGCGCCTCTAGAACGCGATGGATCACCAGCGGAAGCGTGAGAGCTTCGTTGTACACCGGAATGAGAATGGACACTTTCATAAACGGGACTTTCACGCCTTATCCATTGAGCCGGCGGTGTTCATCACCCAATCGCCGCGCCTTCCGCCAGGCTGGGAGTCGAGCGGCCCAAACGGCTTTCACGGGAAAAGGAGAGCGACAGCGCGTCGCACAGCCAGTGAGAAGACGCCAGGATCAGAAGCGGATAAATCGGGATGACATAGCGGACCATCGGAAGCAGCACAATATGCATTCCGATGAAATACACAAGCACCCCGCCGATAACCAGGAAAAAGACCTGATTGGTCTTCCGCCAACGCCAGACTCGCCACAGTCCCAAGGGCACCACCGGAAGGGAGCACAAGGCCAGTGCAAGCTGCGTGCGCAGTGTGACGGAGTCATTGGCATACCAAAGCCGAAGCGATTTCAGGACCAGTAGTTTCAGAAAAGATAACGGCCGGCGCTGGAGACGCTGCCGGTAGCGCATGAGACCAAGACGGAATAACCATTTATCGACGGCCGACTCGTACTCCGGCTTCGGTTTGAAAATCCCATTCCTGGCGCCTTCCGCGGACGCCGCCTTGAAGAACGGCTCCTTTTTCTCGGGAGAATGCACCTGGTCATCGTCCGAACCGAGCACGAATACGCTCCCGGTTCCGGTGGCTACCGCGATCCTGTCCTGAAGCACCACCAGATTTCGAATCGTCCAGGGGATGATGAAGATCAGCATAGCCGCGACGAATACCAAAGCGTCGGCGAACTTTCGCTTCGCAATCCATGCGGGGAGAAGAACCGCGGGAATCAGCAGCGGCGTCGCCCGGAACAAGGTTGCCAAACCCATCAGCGCCCCGGCTGCCAGACTCAAGCGCGCCGTGGGTTTACCGACGGACAGGGTAGCGATAACAATGACGAGGCTTCCCATGAGAAGCGCCGTAAATATGGTCTCTTGCGTGATCCAAGTGGAGATCGCGACCGCTGGCGGATAAAGCGACCAAACGAACCCCGCGATTCCGCCGGCAATCACGTTGGAAAGCAGAACGCCGAACCAAAGCAGGCAGAGCGATGTAACGGCGTCGGCCGTCATTTGCAAGAGCGACACGACGACTGGAATCGCAGGTATTTTGAGGGCTTCCAGGACGGCGATCAGGAAAGGGTATGCAGGCCCCATCTTGCTGTCGGGGCGGCTGTCGGCGCCATTGAAGCGGTGCTCCTTGACGATTCTCTCCGCGATGGGGAAAACAATTTCCTCGGCATTGGCGCCGATGAACGGCTTGGTCACGCCGAAGCCGACAAGCCCGACGAAGACTACGCCCTTTAACAAGGCCAGTGCGACCAATAGAGTGGCGCAGCGCCTGACGTCACCGAACCATTTTTGAACCACCGTCCGCATCGGTCCTTCTAAATTCTCCAGTTGTCGAGGGGACCATTCCGAGAAAGGCCCAGGGATTCCGCCTCACAGTCGGTTGACCGCCGCAGTACTAGCCGATCCCTTAGTCTTGCACGAGAACGGTGGAGGTTCAAGTATACGCCGGGCGCCGCGGGCCCCGCGAAGGCGATGAGCGGCCGGCCCGCGCCACGTGCTAGTAATAGATCTTTATATCCTAAATCTCCCAGGACCGTCCATGAGCATACGTCTATCCAACGGAACAGAAATCCCGATTGAAATGCACAAAGTGCGCATTGTGCAGAAAGTGCGGCTGGCGCCCGCTTGCGAACGGCTGAAAGCCATCGATGAGGCTGGCTACAACACGTTCCTCCTTCGTTCTCGCGACATCTTCCTGGACATGCTGACGGATAGCGGCACCAATGCCATGTCCGACAATCAGCAGGCCGCCATGATGCAGTCCGACGATGCCTATGCCGGCTCGGAAAGCTTCTACCGTCTGCTCGATTCGGTGCGCGAGATATTCGGCTATCAATACGTCCTACCCGTCCACCAGGGCCGTGCCGCCGAGCACCTGCTGGCCAAGACATTCGTCAAGCCCGGCCACGTCATACCGATGAACTATCACTTCACCACCACCAAGGCCCATTTCAACCTCGCGGGCGGAAAGGTGCTGGAACTCTACGGGCCGGAGGCATTGAACACCCAGAGCGACTGCCCCTTCAAAGGCAACATGGACCTCGACCGGCTCCGCGACGCGATCGCCCAGGCCGGCCCCGGCAATGTCTCCTTCGTGCGCATGGAAGCCACCACCAATCTGATCGGCGGCCAGCCGTTTTCCATGGAGAATCTGCGCCAAGTCAAGGCGCTGGTGGAACCGCTGGGTATTTTTCTGGTGGTGGACGGCAGCCTGATCTCCGAAAACGCCTACTTCATCCGGCAGCGCGAGGCGGGATATGAGCAGACCTCCATCCGCGACATCATACGGGAAATCATGAGCCTCGCGGACCTTTGCTACCTCTCGGGCCGCAAGAGTTGCGCCGTTCGCGGCGGCATGATCGCCACCAACCGTAAGGATCTGTACGAAGCCATCCGGCCCTGGCTTCCGGTGTACGAGGGCTTCTTCACCTACGGCGGCATGTCTTCCAAGGAAATTGAAGCGATGGCCGTGGGCATGCGGGAAATGACCGACACCGAGACGGCCGGATCGTCGGCGGACGCCATCCAGTACTTCGTTGGCCTGCTGCAGGAGAAAGGGGTTCCCGTGGTCACGCCCGCGGGAGGGCTGGCGGCCCATATCGACGCCATGCGTTTTGTGGACCACCTGCCGCAATCCGAATATCCGGCCGGAGCCCTCGCCGCGGCAGTCTATATCGCCTCCGGAATCCGCGGCATGGAGCGCGGCTCCGTCTCCATGGATCGTGACGAGGAAGGGCGCGATGTGCCCTCGGACCTGGAACTGGTGCGGCTGGCAGTGCCGCGGCGGGTCTTCACCATGTCGCACTTTCAGTACGCCGCAGACCGCTTGCAATGGCTCTACAGCCACCGCCGCATGGTTGGCGGCCTGGAATTCCGCGAAGAGCCGCCGGTGCTGCGATTCTTTGCCGGCAAGATGAGACCCAAAGGCGACTGGGGAGCGAATCTCGCCCGGGCGTTCGAGGACGACTTCGGGAAGAACTGCTGATTGGCGCCTACAACTGTGCGCCGGTCGGCTTCACTACGGTACCGGCGGCGAGTTTCTTGCGGATCGCTCTACTGCGTTCTCTGCGGGCAAGTTTGCCCTTTCGCTCGCGGTGGAAGCGCGCTTTGTCTCCATTGATGGCTGACATGGTGTCTTACGGTAGCAGAGTTTGTGCGCCGGCGTATGTTCTCTTACGCACCGGGCTTAAACGTTTTCGGGATTCCGGCTAAGAACCGCTTGCTGGCGCGCGCGGCCAAGTTGGCGCTACCCGTCCGAATGAGGGAGAATAACGGAGTTGGGGATGTGGTGGAATCGGCAGACACAGCGCCCTTAAAAGGCGCTGGACCGCAAGGTCCGTATCGGTTCAAGTCCGATCATCCCCACCAGAATGCAGACGATGGATCGTGGCCGCACCTTGACCCATCATGCCCCAAAGTGGACCGGGTCTCTTTGATGGCCTTCCGGGCTCCAATGCCTGGATGGCGTCCCGGTTAGCGTTCTGCATCGCCGGCGATGGAACATTGGTCCTTCACTTGGCCGGATCACATAAACCGCCAATGTGGCGTCCGAACACTCGGGAGGGGCCACTTGCGCGCAACGACAACACAGCTTGGCGAACTGAATCCGACGGCTTTCCCACGGCACATCCGCTCGTTCCTCACAACCTCCCATCTCCGCACCCCATGAGCTATGCTTAAGCCGTTGGAGGTTCTTCCGTGAAATCACCGCAGTCCGACGAACTAAAGGACTTCCTCTTGTCCCGCCAACGTCCGGCAGGAAATGGGATCGCCCGGGAAGAACGCCGCCGGCAATGGATTGACGATGTGGAGCGGCTGTATGAAAAAGTCACCGGCGAGTTGCTTTCCGACTCCATCGCTCAAGGACTCGTTACCGTGTCGCGTGTCGATAAGGCGATCGAGGAAGAGTACCTGGGTAAGTATCGGGTTTCGGAACTAATTCTCAACATCAGCGGAGAGACCGTACGATTTTCACCGAAGGGGTGCAACGTCATAGGCGCAAAGGGCCGCGTCGATTTGGTCGGCGAACTCGATGCCATGACACTCGTCCTTGAACCAGCCGGATATTGGAGCGTTGTTCTCTCTCGCGTGCCGCGACAGGTCGTGACTCTGGATGGCAGTTCGTTAGCGGAAGCCTTGCGTAGGGTGATGCGCTAAGGCATGGCAAGGTTCGAAGCCGAGCGCCTCCAGAATCTGGACGAGGTGTTCCGTTGGTATGAACTACAACTTCTTCTATTGAATGAAGAAGACAGGCGGCTGCCACAACTCCTCTCGGGTGAAGCGATTCCGGAGCGATATCGCGACGAGACCGTGGATGAATTACGGAAGCAGTTCGCCTCAGCCAGAAAACACCTGCACTATGCAGCCATGCTGCACCTTCTGACAACTACCGAGGCGCTGCTGCGGGTGGCTTTCGACGACCTCTCGAAGCGCAAAACCAAGCCCGCGATTTTCCGCCGATTCCGCAGGATCGGACGGCAACGAGGTGAAAAGATTCGGCTCGAAGAGGACATCCTCGACACCTGGACCGAAGTGTATCCGGAAACAGCCCGGTCCATTCGGGAGTTCAAAGGGGTGGTGCCGTTGCGCGATTGGCTTGCCCATGGGCGGTACTGGAATCCCAAGATCGGGCGGGCCGCGTACGGCGTCAGGGATGTTTTTGACGTTGCATCCGAAATGTTGAATAGGATGCAGGATGCCGGCTGACGGAGCTGCGACTGGCGATGTTATGATTCCGGTGTACGATGCGCCTCCTTCTCTTTTCCGATATCCATAACGACTGGAAAGCGCTCGAACGGCAGATGGCCATCGAAGCCGATTACTATATCGCCGCCGGGGACCAGGTGACGTGGGCCAGGGGAATCGAACGCTGCGGCGAGATTCTGGCAAAGCGCGGCGACAAGGTGTATGTGTTGCCGGGCAATCATGAGTCCGCCGACATGGTCTCCGGTATGTGCGCGCGGCACGGACTGAACGACTTCCACGAACGTCATATTCAGGTGGGCAAGTGGCAGGTGGCCGGATTGGGCTACTCCAGCCCCACCCCATTCCACACGCCCGGCGAATATAGCGAACCGCAAATCGCCGAGCGCCTGCAGCGGTTCGCGGAACTGGCGCCGCTCGTGCTGGTCTGCCATGCGCCGCCCTACGACACCGCGCTCGATCGGATCCGCCCGGGATTGCACGCGGGCTCGCGATCGGTGCGCGAGTTCATCGACCAATATCGGCCGGAGTATTTCTTCTGCGGCCACATTCACGAGGCGGAGGGCGTCACCATCCGGATGGGACGGACGCGCGCCATGAATGTCGGCAAGGCCGGCCATTTGTTAGAATTGGATTAACCCCATGACATTCGAAGAGTTAGAACGATCCTACCAGCCCCTCCGCGACCAAGCCTTGGCCGTGCGGAGGTATCTTTGACGCTCCTGCGCAGAAACTGAAACTAGCCAAAACCGCGGACCAGATTTCCGCTCCCGACTTCTGGAACCAGCCCGAGAAGAGCCAGAAGGTGATGCAGGAGCGCAAGAAGTTGGAGCAGGCCATTGCCAATGACGAGCGCATCCGCGCCATGACCGACGATCTGGACACCATGTTCGAACTGGCGCGCGAAGGCGAGAACGTGCAAGCCGATATCGAACGCGACACCAAGGTCTACGGCGAACTGCTGGAGCGCCTGGAAAACGCCATGCTGCTCTCCGGCGATAACGACGCGCGCAGCGCCATCGTCACCATACACCCCGGCGCCGGCGGTACCGAGAGCCAGGATTGGGCCGAGATGCTGCTGCGCATGTACCTGCGATGGGCCGAGCGCTGCGGCTTCCAGACCGTGGTCACGGACCGGCTGGAGGGTGAGGGCGCGGGCATCAAGTCGGTGACGTTTGAGGTCAACGGCGAGAATGCTTACGGCTTGCTGCAATCGGAGATCGGGGTGCACCGGCTGGTGCGCATCTCGCCGTTCGACGCCAATGCGCGGCGGCATACGTCGTTCGCCTCGGTGTTCGTCTACCCGCTGGTGGACGACGAAATCAAGATCGAGATCCGCGTGGAAGACTTGCGCATCGACACGTTCCGCGCTTCCGGGGCCGGCGGCCAGCACGTCAACATGACGGATTCGGCGGTGCGGATGACGCACCTGCCCACCGGCATCGTGGTGCAGTGCCAGAATGAGCGGTCGCAGCACAAGAACCGCGACACCGCCATGAAGCAGTTGAAGGCGCGGCTATACGAGCGCGAACTGGACAAGAAACGCGAGGAGACGCGCAAGACCGAAGATTCCAAGCTGGAGATCAATTTCGGCAGCCAGATCCGCAACTACGTGCTGGCGCCGTACCGGCTGGTGAAGGATCTGCGCAGCAAGCTGGCGATGGGCGATGTGGACCGCGTGCTGGAAGGCGACCTGGAGCCGCTGATCCACGCCTACCTGGTGTGGCGCAAGACCGGAAAAATCGCGGGCGACGATAAGGACGAGACGCCCGAGTGAGCCTGGAGCAGGCAGCCGCGCTGATCCGCGCCGGAAAGCTGGTGGCCTTTCCCACCGAGACGGTGTACGGGCTGGGCGCCAATGCGCTGGACGCCGCGGCGGTGGCGCGCATCTTCGATGCCAAGGGCCGGCCGCGGACCAGTCCGCTGATTGTGCACGTGGATTCGGTGGAAATGGCGCGCGAACTGGCGTCGGAATGGTGCCATGCGGCCGAGGTGCTGGCGCGCCGCTATTGGCCGGGGCCTTTGACCCTGGTGGTGCCGAAGGGCGCGTCGATTCCGGATATCGTGACCGCGGGCCTGAAGACCGTGGGGCTGCGCATGCCGGCGCATCCGCTGGCGCTGGAGTTGATCCGCGCGGCCGGGGTGCCGATTGCCGCGCCCAGCGCCAACCGCTTCACCGAGCTTTCGCCGACGCATGCCGGGCACGTGCCCCTCGGGTTGGCGGATTACGTAGTGGATGGCGGGCCGGCGCGCGTGGGCATCGAATCCTCGGTGCTCTCGCTGGCGGGTGCGCCCACGCTGCTGCGTCCGGGGGTGATTCCGGTGACGGAGATTGAGGCTCTGATCGGCCCGGTGCTGGTGGCGGAAGAACCGGCGGGAGGCGCGCACGCGTCGCCGGGTCAACATCCGCGGCATTATCGTCCGGTGACGCCGCTGTACCTGGTGGAGCACGGGGAGCGTCCACCCGAGGAGTGCGGCGTATGGCTGCGGATCGGGCGGGAGATGCCGGCCGATCCGGCGGAATATGCCGCGGTGTTGTACGAGACGCTGCATCGGCTGGACGGCGAGCGGGTCGGCGGGATTGCCGTGGAGCGGCCGCCGGAGACGCCCGAGTGGGCCGGAGTGCTGGATCGTCTGCGGCGCGCGGCGCGATAGCGGGAGTCATCCCGAGGTGGGGCAGGCGGTGCTCGCCTTCGCTCGATCCTATTCGAATAGCGGGCC